>Ga0209455_1000626_pt1 | contig 21929 bp, 18 predicted proteins | sample AraplaCol_mCL_r2_FD_184275 | JGI IMG/M metagenome (GOLD analysis project Ga0209455, IMG submission 184275) | Arabidopsis root microbial communities from North Carolina, USA - plate scrape CL_Col_mCL_r2 (SPAdes) (version 2) | ecosystem: Host-associated > Plants > Roots > Endosphere | place: USA... | reverse complement strand
CCCGTCGATCTGCAAGCGGAAGGCCGGACCCTCGACTTCGCCGCCGCCAAGCAGGTTGCCGGTACGCCGATCATCGCCATCGCCATGACCGACCGCGGATTCGTCCGCCAAAGCTGGCTGCTGCAGGGCACCATCGTCGTTTCCGTCATCCTGATCGCCGGCCTCGCCCTGCTGATGATGGCGCTGTTCCTGCGCCGCCGCATCATCGCCAATGAACGCATGCTGCAGTCGCAGGCGGATTTCGTGAACCTGATCGTCGATACCGCCGAAGCCATGATCTTCGTGCGCAACCGCCAGGGCAGGGTCATCCGCGTCAATGAGACAGCTGAGAAGAAACTCGGCTACACCACCGATGAGCTCGCGGATTACGATACCTGGGTGAACCTCATTCCGGCGGAGGAGCTCGACGGCGCCATCGCCGCCTTCATGCAGAACGCGCCGGATGCCTATCCCAACAGCCATGAGAACCACCTGATCGCCCGCAGCGGCGAAAGGCGCCTGTTCCGCTGGTCCAATGTCGCGGTGCTCGACAAGCTGGGGCGCGTCTCGCTGGTGATCGGTGTCGGCGAGGACATCACCCTGGCGGCACAGGCCCGGCGGCTGCGTGAGCGCAACCAGATCGCCATGAATCACGCCCAGCGCCTCGCCGGCTTGCGGCACTATTATCACGGGACGCATTCTGCCGATCAGGATGCCATGGTGCTTTCTTATTATGAGCAGATGGCCGATATCCTAGGCCTGCCCGCTGCCGAAGTGCCACGTAGCGTCGACAGTTTCACCGACCGCTTTATCCATCCTGATGACCAGGCGATCGCCCTGTCGCATTATCGGGATTTCGAGAGCGGCAAGATCGACCAGTATGTCATCGAATTCCGCCTGGTGCGGCCGGATGGCGGCATCCGCTATATCCGCGAGGCATCGCGGCGGCTGATCGATGCCGTCGACAATCTGCGCCAGTCGATCGGCGTCATCCAGGATGTCACCGACCTGCGCCAGACGCAGCTGGCACTGGAGCGTCATGTGACTCTGATGAACCGGTCACAGACCATCGCCAAGATGTGTTACTGGTATTTTGAACCGTCGCCGCATCCGACTAGTTACGATGACGGCAACTATTATTATTCGGAAAATGCTGCCGACATTTTCGGCCTGCCGCCAGCCTTGCTGAACATGCCCGAAAGCCGCTTCGCAGCAGAACTGGTGCATCCCGACGATCGCGATTTCGTCTACAATTCCTATCGTGACTTCGTCACCGGCCCCGATCTCAAATACCAGCGCGTCTATCGCTTGCTGCTGCCCGATGGCTCGGTGCGCTATCTCTCCGATGCCGGCGAGAAGCGCCTGTCACCCGACGGCCGCCTCACTCTCATTCTCGGTATTTCCCAGGATGCCACCACACTGCATCTCTCCGAGGCCTCCTTGCGCCGGACCGAGACCCAGCTGCGTCACGCCTTGCGCATCGCGGGCATGGGACATTGGCATGCCGAGCACAGTGATCATCCCGGCGGCGGCTTCCGTATGCAGTTTTCCGATGATGCTGCGGCCATCTTCGGCGTGCCAACGACAGCCATCGCCGGCATCGATCCGGAGGCCTTCATCGACCGCTTCATCCGCGATCCCGATGACCGCCGCCAGACCCGCAGTCAGATGCAGCGCTTCTGGTCCGGTGACGAGGCCTCGCTCTCGACCGAGTTCCGCATCATGTACAATGACGGCAGCCTGCGCAGTGTCCGGCTGGTCGCGGAACGAATCACCGGCCAGGCTTCGGCGGCGATCCAGATGATCGGCATGGTGCAGGACATCACCGATCTGCGACAGCGCGAATTGGCGATGCTGCAGACCGAAGCCCTTCTGCAGCATGTCCATCGCATGGCCAAAATCGGCTACTGGCTGTGGCATCCTTCGGAAAACCTGGAATCGAGCCAGGGCCATATCCGCTATTCGGAAGGCCTGATGGAAATGCTGGGCATTGGCGACGAGGACTATCATCTGGACGATGAGAGCTTCTGCAACCGCTATGTCCATCCGGAAGACCGGCCCGCAATCCTGCGCGCCTTCCTCGATTATCGCCGCGGGCTGCAGGACGGTTACAATCTGGATTACCGCTTCATTCATCCCAATGGCCGCATCATCAATCTGAAATCGGCGGCGATGCGCATGCGCGACGAGGCCGGCCATATCCTCTATGCGATCGGCGTCGCCCAGGATGTGACCGTGCAGAAGCAGCATGAGCAGGACCTGATCCAGGCAAAGAACGAGGCTGATCTCGCCAACCGCTCGAAGACCGAGTTCCTTGCCAATATGAGCCATGAGCTGCGCACGCCGCTGAATGCGGTGATCGGCTTCTCGCAGCTGATCAAGGACCAGGCCTTCGGCCCGAATTCGGACCGCTATATCAATTACGCGGAAGACATCAACAGCAGCGGCAAGCTGCTGCTCGATCTCATCAATGACATTCTCGATATGTCGCGCATCGAAGCGGGGCGTTTCGTCCTGGGCGAAGAACGGGTCTCGCTGCAAGGTGCCATTCAGGACTGCCTGCGCCTGGTCACCCCGCGGGCGGCCGAGGGACAGGTTCTGCTGGAACAGGACATCGCCGCGGACCTGCCGGATATCAATGCCGACGCCCGGTCGCTGAAGCAGATCCTGCTGAACGTGCTGTCCAACGCCGTCAAATTCACCCCGCAGCAAGGCAAGGTGCATATTGCCGCGGCGGTCGAGGAAAGCGGCGATCTCAGGATTACCATCCGAGATACCGGCATCGGCATCCCCGCCGAGGTATTGCCGAACCTCTTCGCCCCCTTTCGTCAGGGTGATAATTCGATCAGCCGCCGCTTTGGCGGGACCGGCCTTGGCCTGGCGATCAGCCGCAAGCTGATTGAGCTGCATGGCGGCAGCGTGGCGATCGAAAGCGAGTCCGGCCAGGGTACCACCGTGCACCTGATCTTCCCGGCCGACCGGTTGTTCAGCGGCAGCAAGCCCGGCCATGGCGACACGTCACGCAATCTGGTTCTCGTCAAGCAGGGCCAGCCCCAGGACAGCTGAGCCCGCCCCGGCAGGCGCTCCGACATGGCCCGAGCCTGGACCCCCGTCCTACTCCGTCTTGACCGGCCTCGCGACCGGGGCGTTAATGAAGCGACCGGCACCGACTTCAACTGTCTTCCTGCCGACAGTCGCATAGCTGACCCGCTTGCTGGCAGCTTGCGCGAAAACACCATTGCCGTATGTTTCACAATGACTTGAGGGCGACCGGCCATCGCGCGGCCGGGCCCGGATCAGCATCGCGTTTGGAGGTCGACTTGGCTCAGTATCGTTCCCGTACGTCAACCCATGGCCGCAACATGGCGGGAGCCCGCGGTCTGTGGCGCGCCACCGGCATGAAGGATTCCGATTTCGGCAAGCCGATCGTTGCCATCGCCAATTCCTTCACCCAGTTCGTCCCCGGCCATGTCCACCTCAAGGATCTCGGCCAGATGGTCGCCGCCGAGATTGCCGCCAATGGCGGCGTCGGCCGGGAATTCAATACCATCGCCGTCGATGACGGCATCGCCATGGGCCATGACGGCATGCTCTATAGCCTGCCCTCGCGCGAGATCATCGCCGATGCGGTCGAATACATGGTCAACGCCCATTGCGCCGATGCCCTGGTCTGCATCTCCAATTGCGACAAGATCACCCCAGGCATGCTGATGGCCGCCTTGCGCCTCAACATCCCCACCGTCTTCGTTTCCGGCGGCCCGATGGAAGCCGGCAAGGTCATCCTCAAGGACGGCAAGATCCAGTCGCTCGATCTGGTCGACGCCATGGTTGCCGCCGCCGACGACAAGGTCTCCGACGAAGACGTGGCCAAGATCGAGCGCAGCGCCTGCCCGACCTGCGGCTCCTGCTCCGGCATGTTCACGGCAAATTCGATGAACTGCCTGACCGAAGCCCTGGGCCTCTCGCTGCCGGGCAATGGCACCATCGTCGCCACGCACGCCGCCCGCAAGGAGTTGTTCCTGCAGGCCGGCCGCACGGTCCTCGAACTGACCCGGCGCTACTACCAGGAAGACGACGAAAGCGTGTTGCCGCGCTCGATCGCCAGCTTCAAGGCTTTCGAGAACGCGATGACGCTCGATATCGCCATGGGCGGTTCGACCAACACCGTGCTGCATCTGCTGGCCGCGGCCTATGAAGGCGGCGTGGATTTCTCGATGGCGGATATCGACCGGCTGTCGCGCCGTGTGCCTAATATCTGCAAGGTGGCCCCGGCCCTCAGCACCGTTCATATCGAGGACGTGCATCGCGCCGGCGGCATCATGGGCATCCTGGCCGAACTCGACCGCGGCAAGCTGCTGCATACCGATCTCCCCATGGTGCACAGCAAGACCCTGGCCGATGCCCTCGCCAAATGGGACCTCAAGGGCAAGCCAGATGCGACCGTGCAGAAATTCTACCGTGCCTCGCCGGGCGGCGTGCCGACCCAGGTCGCCTTCAGCCAAGACCGTTATTACGACGATCTCGATACCGATCGCGAGAAAGGTGTCATCCGCAGCATCGAGCATGCCTTCAGCAAGGATGGCGGTCTCGCTGTCCTGTTCGGCAATATCGCGCTTGAAGGTTGCATCGTGAAGACTGCCGGCGTCGACCAGTCGATCCTCACCTTCTCCGGCCCGGCCCGCATTTTCGAAAGCCAGGACGGTGCGGTGGAAGGCATCCTCCTTGGCCAGATCAAGGCGGGCGATGTCGTCATCATCCGCTATGAAGGCCCCAAGGGCGGTCCCGGCATGCAGGAAATGCTTTATCCGACCAGCTATCTGAAGTCGAAGGGCCTCGGCAAGGCCTGTGCGCTCGTCACCGATGGCCGCTTCTCCGGCGGCACCTCCGGCCTGTCGATCGGCCATGCCTCGCCGGAAGCGGCGGAAGGCGGCGCCATCGCCCTGATCGAGGAAGGCGACATGATCGACATCGACATCCCGCAGCGGAAGATCAATGTCCGGGTCAGCGATGCCGTCCTCGCCGAGCGCCGCAAGGCCATGGAAGCAAAGGGCGAGGCGGGGTGGAAACCCGCCGCCAAGCGTCATCGCAAGGTCACCACGGCACTCCGGGCCTATGCGGCCCTGACCACCAGTGCCTCGCGCGGCGCCGTCCGCGTGGTGCCCTGAGCGAGCGATATCCACTGGACTCGCAGAGATAAGCCGATGTGAAATGGCGTGAGCCGGGCGATGACAGACAGGCTGGGTGAGCAGGATGATCTATGATTGTCGCGATCCGCAGCAGATGGCATCGGCCCTTGCGCTCAACGACCTTTTCCCACCGGCTTTGCACTATTGGCAGGCGATCAAAGGCGATCGCCTGCCAAGCCGCCACGAGATAGACCCGATCGACATTCCCGATTTGCTGCCGAACATCGTGCTGCTCGACGTGCTGGAAGGCGGCAGGGACTTTCGCTACCGGCTTGCCGGCACGGCGATCGAGCGCAATTTCGGGGCGCCGATCAAGGGCCTCAATCTTGGCGCCATCGTGCAATCCTTTCCGTCGATCAAGCCGGTGCTGGACGTCAAAGTCCGCTGCGTCGAAACCGGGTCACCCTATGCTTGCGACGCGGCGATGTTCACCCATTTCGGCACCAAAAAGCAGCTCTATTGCATCGCCATGCCGCTCTCGGATAACGGCAGCACGGTGACGCAGATATTTTCCATCGGCATCCTGGAGCGGATCACCGAGCCGGCCGGCTTTGCGCGCTAACTTTCCGACAATCATTCCTTTCATCGGGGGCAGTGGCGCCCTACACAAGACAAGACCGGCGGGGGCCGGCTGCGGGGGAGATCAGATCAATGAAAGTCTATATCAGCGTCGATATCGAAGGTGTCGCCGGCATTACCCATTGGGACGAAGCGACCAAGACGCATGCGACCTATCCGGAATTCCGCGCCTTGATGACAGCGGAAGCTCTGGCTGCCTGCCGCGGTGCCATCGCCGCCGGCGCCACGGAAATCCTGCTGAAGGACGCTCATGACAGCGGCCGCAATATCCTGACCGAGGATCTGCCTGACTGTGTGCAGATCATCCGCGGCTGGAGCGGCTATCCTGCCAGCATGATCCAGGAACTGGATGAGAGCTTCGCGGCGGCGATGTTCATCGGCTACCACTCGCGCGCCGGGTCGGAGAGCAACCCACTTGCCCATACAATGAACCTGACCGTCGAGCGGATACTGCTCAATGGCACACCGGTCTCCGAATTCGCGCTGCATGCCTATGCCGCGGCACTCCACCGCGTACCGGTGGTGCTGGTCAGTGGTGACGAGGGCATCTGCAAGGAAGTGAAGGAAGTCAACCGCCATATCGGCACGGTCGCCGTCAGCCATGGCATCGGTCGCTCCACCATCAGCCTTGCGCCGCAGAAGTCGCGCCGCCTGATCGAGGCCGCTGCCACTTCGGCTCTGCGCAGCGACCGCCAGGCCTGCCAACTGACGCTGCCCGACCATTTCACCCTGGATATCGTCTTCAACAATCCAACCAATGCCTATGCGGCGTCCTGGTATCCGGGCGCCAGCCATGTCGGCAACCGAACGGCCCGCTTCGAGACCAAGGATTATTTCGAGGTCATGCGGGCGGTGAAATTCATGCTGAGGGCTTGAGCCCGGCCGCCTCCCGGAATCTGCCGCTCCCGGCGGCCCCGTCTGATGCGAGATATGGTATAGAAAGGGCTGTTGGTATAGATTATATACTAACAGCCCTCAGGTAACCGGGAACAGCATGACCAATCGCGACCTCAGCACTGACGAACCCTGCCCGATCCGCGACGTGCTCGATCGGATCGGCGATCGCTGGACGTTGCTGGTGCTGCAGAGCCTGGCGCCGGGAACCCAGCGCTTCACCGCGCTCAAGCGCTCGATCGGCGATATCTCCCAGCGCATGCTGGCCCAGACCCTGCGCCGGCTGGAGCAGGACGGGCTGATCTCCAGGACCGTCCACCCGACCACCCCGCCGCGGGTGGATTATGCGCTCACTGAACTCGGTCGCTCGCTCCTGCGGCCGCTCGACGCTTTGGTCGATTGGGCGGACGCGCATCACGACGCGATCCGTGCCGCCCGCAAGGCCTATGTGCCGGTGCAGCCTGCAGCTTCGCTGTAGCGAGCAGCCATCACTTCGTCTCGACGCCGGGAATACTGCCGACCGCCTCGACAAGATGGTCAACCAGCAGCCGGACACGGGCGATGCCGGCACGTTCCGGCACGATTAACATGCTGAAAGGCACAGGCGGCGGCGCGTAATCCGGAAGGATCCGTTCGAGCCTGCCATCGGCCAGCGCATCATCAACCAGCCATCGATGGGCCAGACCGATCCCGCGTCCGGCCAGCAGCGCCTCCCGGGCGGCGAGGCCGTGATCGAAGCGGATACGGCCGTCGAAAGGCAATTCGTGGCGCGCGCCGTCCGACCCATGGAGTATCAGCGTGTCGTGACCGGCGATGTTCGACATGCGGATGCCTTCATGACCGATGAGGTCTTGGGGTGTTCCTGGCCGCCCCCGCGCCGCGAGATAAGCCGGCGCCGCCACCATCAGCCGATGGCTGGCACCGAGCGGCCGCAACTTCATCGAACTGTCGCTGAGGGGACCCAGGCGCAAGGCGATATCGACCCCCTCGCGCACCAGATTGATGCGTTCATCGGTCAGATTGAGGTCGATGCCGATATCGGGATAGCGGTCCTGGAAGCTAAAGATCAGCCGGCTGACATGGCGCACACCCAAAGCCGCCGTGCAGGAAACCCGGATGGTGCCGGCCGGCGCGCCGCGGGTGCCCCGCGCCTCCTCGCTTGCCTGATCGACGAGACGGAGGATCTGCAGGCAGTTCGCATAGTAGCGGCTGCCCTCATCGGTCAGGGTGACGCGCCGGGTGGTGCGGCTCAGCAGGGGGACGCCCACCGCGTCTTCGAGCTCGCGCAGATGCCGGGTGACGGTCGATTGGCCAATACCCAACTCGCGCGCCACCGCCGACAGACTGCCCCGCTCGGCAACACGGACGAAGCTGCGCATCCGCTCGAGGGTTACGTCCGCCAGAGCACGCACTGATTTATCCATTTTTCGGCATAATGATATACATTCATCACATATATCGGATTACTCGGCCGACATCTACTTTTGGGACAGGTCACCAACTTCCCCTGAAGGAGATCACCATGACGACGCCGGAAACCATCGCTTCTGCTCACCCGCCCAAGAAGGTCCTGCTGGTCTTCGCCCACCCTGACCAGCGCTCGCTGAATGGTGCTTTGCGCGATGTCGCCGTCCGGGAGTTGGAAGCGCAGGGCCATGAGGTGAAGGTCTCAGACCTCTATGCCATGGCTTGGAAGGCGGCCGTCGACCAGGCCGACTTCCCGCAGCTGGCCGCCGCAGACCGCCTGATCCCAGTGCTTGCCTCAAAGGCGGGCTATGAGACCGGCACGTTGACCGACGACGTCAAGGCCGAGATCGAGAAGCTGCTCTGGGCCGATATGCTGGTCCTGCAATTCCCCCTCTGGTGGTTCGGCATGCCGGCGATTCTCAAGGGCTGGATCGACCGGGTCTATGCCTATGGCTTTGCCTATGGCGTCGGCGAGCACAACGACACGCATTGGGGCGACCGCTACGGCGAAGGCACCATGGCGGGCAAGCGCGCCATGCTGATCGTCACCGCCGGTGGCTGGGAGGATCATTACAGTGCGCGCGGCATCAATGGTCCGATCGACGACCTGCTGTTCCCCGTCACCCACGGCGCGCTTTATTACCCAGGCTTCGAGGTGCTGCCGTCTTTCATCGCCTATCGGGTCGACGGTCTCGACGTCGCCGGCTTTGAGGCTCTGGCTGAAAAATTGCGCATGCGGCTGCGGGCTCTCGACACCACCGCGCCCATTCCGTACCGCCGGCAGAATGCCGGCGACTACCTGATACCGAGCATGAAGCTCAAGCCAGGCCTCGGCGCTCCTGGTGCAACCGGCTTTGCCCTGCATCTCAAGAGCACTGATGACCGCGTTGCCGCCAGCAGCGCCAAGGCCGATCGACTGGTTACGGCAGAATAAGACCGTCTGATCCGGCAAATGAAAGGCGCAGAGCATTGAAATGCTCTGCGCCTTCATGTCATAGCCGGCGTCACACCGCGGAAAGGCTTCAGCTGAGCTCTTTGACGATCGCCGCGAGGCAGCGCAGGGTCAGGCCATCAAGTTCTTCATCGACCGGCAGTTTCTGCGAAGACATCTTGGCGATGACGATCTCGCTGGGCGGATCGATATAGACCCATTGGCCGTGGATGCCGACACCGAGATAGGCGCCGCTCTCATTCCCCACCTGATACCACTTGCTGCGATATTTGCCCTGGGGCAGGAACTTCGCCATCGAACCGCGTTGCCAGGCACCGCGATCGCCGGCGGTGCGGATATCCGCCACCCAATCCGCGGGCACGACCTGGTTCTGGCCGAAGCAGCCATCAAGGCGCATCATCTCGCCCAACCGGGCGAGATCGCGCAAAGTGCAGCAGATGCCGCCCGCAGCGCGTGAGGCACCCAGGCGATCGACCGTGACATAGGCATCGTGTTCGGCACCCATGCGCTGCCAGATCAGTTCCGACAGCAAGGCGGCATAGGGCCGGCCGGAGGCGCGTTCCAACAGCCAGCCGAGGAAATCGGAATTCGGCGAGACGTAATAGAAGATATCGCCATGAGCCCGCTCTGCCTTCGGCAGCGACAGCAGGAAACTCCGCAGATCGGGGAGATGCGCCGGATCGCGCACCGGATTCCAGCCGGTCGCATCGCGATAGCGGGCGAAGGGACCGTCCTTGTTGAGATAGTCCTCGACGAAATCGATGCTGACCGTCATGTCGAGGACATGGCGAACCGTGGCGTCGCCATAGGCCGAGCCGGCCGCTTCCGGAATGTATTTTGTCACCGGGGCATTGGGATCGAGCCTACCTTGCGCTACGAGGACACCAGCGAGGCTCCCTGTGAATGATTTGCTGACCGAGAAGATGATATGCGGCGTCTCCGGCGTCAGGCCGTTGAAGTAGCGCTCGCTGACGATCTTGCCGGACTTCAAGACCAGGAGGCCGTCGGTGTCGCTGGCGGCCAGCATCTCATCAAGACTGCAGTCCTGACCGCGCAACCCGCGGAAGCTGACATTGGGCAGCAACAGGCCCGCTGATGGCAACGCCAGGACCGGGCCACTGCCGCGCCAGATATTGGCGCTGGGCACGATCTCGCGGACGTGATGGAAAGACCAGGTGTTGAAAGGTGGCAGGCGCCAATTGGCAAGCGTGACCTGCTGTTCCGGCGCGGACGGGAAGCCGCCCATCAAACCTTGTTCCGACAAGATGATCCCCTTACGTGAGCTGACATGTGCATTCGCAGTCTTGTTGGCTGCCACTGCAGCCATCCGACGATAGACGATTTCGGCTAAGCCAGCACCGGCATTTCGGCATGGCGCCCCTTCATCGCCAGCATCGAACGCCGGTGATTGGTATCAACATTCAGCCTGGACGAACGGCGCTATTTGCGGCGGCGATCGCGCGCCACGGCGACGCCTGCGATTAAGCTGCGCTGGGCCGCTAGGCCCTCGCCGACGATGTCGAAGAAGGCGCGGATGCGGGCGGTGCCTTTGAGATCGCTATGGGTGACGATCCATAATTCGCGGGTAAGATCGGCAATCGGCGCCGGCAATGCGCGTGCGATGCCGGGATCGGGATCGCCGAGATAACAGGGCAGGACGGCAAGGCCGATGCCTTCCCGCGCCGCCACCAGCTGATTGACGAGGCTGTTGGTGCGATAGACCCATTTGCCGGGTGCCACCCGGTCTGCCAGCCAGTCGGCCGCCTTGATGCCGCTCACATCGGCGCCCCAGCCGATGACCGGGTAGGCGGCGATGTCGTCCGGCTTCTTCAACCGGGCACCTTCCGCGAGCAAGGCAGGTGCGCCGTAGAGTGCCCAACCGACATCGGCCAGTTTGCGGCCGAAGAGATCACCCTCTTTCGGTCGCGCCGGGCGCAAGGCGATGTCCGCCTCACGGCGCGACAGGCTGAGGATTCGGTTATCGATGGCCAGTTCGACGACGATGCCGGGATGCTGGCGACGGAAACGGGCCAGTTCCCGGGTCAGCAGATGATGCGCCAAGGTCTCCGAACTGGTCACACGCAATTGGCCGGTGAGCCGGTGATCGCGCCCGGCAAGATCGCGATCGAGCGCCGCTGTCTCGGCCTCGATGCGTTCGGCCGTCTGAGTCATCTGCTCGCCGGCCGCCGTCGTCTGGTAGAGACCACCCGGCAGGCGCTCGAACAGCCGGACGCCGAGCTGTGTTTCCAACTGGTTCAAGCGGCGGAACGCGGTGGAGTGATTGACGCCGAGCGCCTGTGCCGCCCCGGTCAGGCTGCCGGCCTGGGTAATCGCCAGCACCAGCCGCAGGTCGTTCCAGTCCTCCATCCTCCGCCGCCCCTCGCCCATTCGCCGCTATTTCACCTGTTTGCAGAAATGCAAACACGGATGTCAAAAGTACAATTCGACTTGCATCATTGTAGAGCGCAAATCTCGTCCTGTCACGGTACCGAACGAAGAGGAGAGAAAGATGAAGCTCTATTACGCCCCCGGCCTGCAGCAAGCCGCGTGAGGAGACACCCACGTGACCCTGCCCCTCACCCTCATCAGCCACCATCTCTGCCCCTATGTGCAGCGGGTGGCGATCGCGCTCGCCGAGAAACAGCTGCCGGCCGAACGGATTTATATCGACCTCGCCGACAAGCCGGACTGGTTCAAGGCGGTCTCGCCGCTCGGCAAGGTGCCGCTGCTGCAGATCGGCGATGACGTGCTCTTTGAATCGGCGGCGATCTGCGAGTTTCTTGAAGACGCCTATCCGCAGCACGCCTTGCATCCGCAAGACTCCCTGCAACGCGCCAGGCATCGCGGCTGGATGGAATTCGCCTCGGCCACGCTTGGCGATGTCTGGGGCTTCGAAACCGCCCGTGACGCGGCGATGGCGGAACGCAAGGCCCAGGATCTGCACCACAAATTCCGCCAGATCGAGGCCGCTTTAGACCACGCCAAGCGGGATGAGGGGCCATATTTCGCCTGCGCGGCTTTCAGCCTGGTCGATGCCGCCTTCGCGCCGGTCTTTCGCTATTTCGATCTGTTCGACCGGATCGCCGATTTCGGCATCCTCGCGAGGCTTGACCGAGTGCAGGCCTGGCGGGCCGCCCTCGCGGAACGCCCCAGCGTCCGCGCGGCGGTGACTGACGACTATCAGGAGCGGCTGCAAGGCTTTCTCGCCAAGCATGAAGCCCATCTGCATCAACTCAGCATTGGCGCAGGAGAGCAGCCGGTCCGCCAGGCATCCGCATGATGTCGACGACACTTGCCTGGTCATGCTGGGGGTCGCCGGGATCCTCGATGTCCTTTGGGCCTTGGCGCTAAAATATGCCGAGGGTTACAGCCGGCCGGGCTGAAGCCTTGTTTCGGTGGCGCTGCTGGCGGCACTGGTCATCCTGCTCGGCCGCTGCCTGCTGGTGCTACCGGTCGGCACCGCCTATGCGGTCTGGACCGGGGTCGGCGCCGCCGGCACGGTCGTCATGGGCATCCTGCTCTTCAACGAGAGCCTGGATGCCGGGCGCCTTGCCTGGATCGGCCTCATCGTCATCGGCGTCATCGGCCTCAAGCTCAGAGGTGGCTGAGGAGACGACCCACCGAAGCAAAAACGGCCGCCCCGAAGGAGGCGGCCGTTTATCATGATGCGATGTCGGGCGACCTTACGGCCGCTGATCGGTGCTGGGCTTTTCCCAGAGATTGATGCCGCCTTCCTGGGCATGACGGTCGATCTCGGCCAGCTCTTCCTTGCTGAAGCTGAGCTTCGACAGCGCCCCGACATTCTCCTTGATCTGCGCCACCGAGCTGGCGCCAATCAGGGTCGTCGTCACCCGTGGATCGCGCAGCACCCAGGCGAGCGCCATCTGCGCCAGGCTCTGGCCACGCCTTTGGGCGATGCCGTTCAGCGCCTTCACCCGGGCGAGGTTTTCCGCGCTGAGATGCTCATGCTTCAGCGAGCCGCCGCCGGGCCGGTTGATGCGGGCATCCTGCGGCACGCCATTGAGATACTTGTCGGAAAGCAGGCCTTGCGCCAATGCGGTGAAAGCGATGCAGCCCAAGCCCAGATCCTCCAAGGTGCCCAGCAGCTCCTTCTCGATCCAGCGGTTGAGCATGTTGTACGAAGGCTGATGGATGAGGCAGGGAATGTTCCACTGGCGCAGCAGCGTCACCGCCTCGCGGGTTTTCTGCGGCGAATAGGACGAGAGGCCGACATAGAGCGCCTTGCCTTGCTGCACCGCCGTTGCCAGCGCACTCATGGTTTCTTCCAGCGGCGTATCGGGATCGAACCGATGCGAATAGAAGATGTCGACATAATCAAGGCCAAGCCGCTTCAGGCTTTGATCGAGGCTGGCGAGCACATATTTGCGCGAGCCGCCGCCCTGGCCGTAGGGCCCGGGCCACATATCCCAGCCGGCCTTGCTGGAGATGATCAGCTCATCGCGATAGGCCTTGAGATCCTCGGCCAGGATGCGACCGAAATTAGCCTCGGCCGAGCCGTAAGGCGGGCCGTAATTGTTAGCGAGATCGAAATGGGTGATGCCGAGATCGAAGGCGGCATGCACCATCTCGCGCTGGGTGCTGAGCGGGGTCGTGTCACCGAAATTGTGCCACAAGCCCAGTGACAGCAGCGGCAGTTTCAGACCGCTGCGGCCACAGGTGCGATAGGTCATGCTGTCGTATCGTTGGTCTGCAGCAATATAGCTCACGGTTCAGTTCCTTTACTGGACAAGTCAAATATCCTCCGGCCGATTATTCGCTGGCCGGCAGTTTCTCCGCCTGATGTGCAAAGACCGTTCCGCGGCTTTCGCGGCCGAAGAAGGTCAGGACGACGATGACCACGGCGACGATGGCTATGGTGACGCCCATGATGAAGCCATAGGCATTGCCATTCGCCTCGGCATATTTGGTCTGCAGCACCTGGTTTTTCGAGGCCAGCAGATTGCCGAGCTGATAGACGACACCGGGGAACGTGCCGCGAATGGCCTCAGGCGAGATCTCATTAAGATAGACGGGGATGACGCCCCAGGCGCCCTGCACCGCGACCTGCATGAGGAAGGCACCGATCGCCAGCGTCACCGGCGTCGTCGAGAAGGCCCAGAGCGGGATGACCGGCAAGGCCAATCCGGCAGCAATGATGATCGCCCAGCGGCGCCCGATTTTCTCCGACAACTGGCCGAAGCCGATGCCGCCGACAATGGCGCCGATATTGAGGATGATGGCGATGATGCTGATCGTCTTGGTATCGAATTGATGTTCCTGCTTCAGGAAGGTCGCATAGAGATCCTGCGTGCCGTGGCTGAAGGAGTTGAAAGCCGTCATCAGCAGAACTGCGAAGATCAGCAACCCCAGATGATTCTGCAGCACCGAGCCGATGCTGGCCTTTTTCACCTGATGCTGGCGTGCCTCGAAGGCCGGTGATTCCTCGACCTTGCTGCGGATGTACAGCACCAGCAGCGCCGGTGCCGCTCCCACCATGAACATGCCGCGCCAGCCGATGTAGTCGTAGAGCGCCCAATAGACGATGCTGGCAAGCAGGAAGCCGCTGGGATAGCCGGCCTGCAGCAGACCGGAAACGATGCCACGGGTTTTCGCCGGGATGGTTTCCATGGTCAGCGAGGCGCCGACGCCCCATTCGCCACCCATCGCCACGCCATAAATGGCGCGCAGGACCAGGAGGACGGTCAGATTGGGCGAGAATCCCGAGGCGAACTCCACCACTGAATAGAGCAGGACGTCGACCATCAGCGTCGGCCGGCGACCGAATTTATCCGCTGCGAGACCGAAGATCAGCGCGCCGACCGGGCGCATGGCCAGGGTCCAGAACAGAGCTTCGGTCACTTCATGGACCTGGGTGTTAAACTCCTTGGCGATATCGACAAACAGGAAAGTCATGATGAAGAAATCAAAGGCGTCGAGCGTCCAGCCGAGATAGCTGGCGACCACGGCGCTGCGCTGTTTCTGCGTCAGGCTGCGCAATTCCGACAAAATGGACATATTTTTTCCCCTGATGCGTATTTTTTGGTAGCGAATTGGGAGGAAGCGAAGCGGTGCGGCGGCACCGCTATAACACTAGCGCGCTCACGATGTTCCGCAAGGGTTTACGGGTGGGGTTTACGGGGCTGGGAAGCGGGAAGCGGCATCGGCGGCGTTTCCGCGCTGCCGCAAACTGTCGCCTTCGACCGCCAGGCGGTGCCGCAGCACAGCTGCATTCAGCAGCGAGAAAATAACGGCCAGCGGCCATAGGCCCAAAGCCAGCGGCAGCAGGACAATCTCCATGACCACAATAAGGTAATTGGGGTGCCGCAGGTAGCGATAGGGGCCGACCCGAACCAGAGGCGCGGCAGGCACGACGATGATCCGTGTCGTCCAATAGCGCCCGAGGCTGGCCATGGTCCAGAATCGTAGCGGCTGCAGCAGGAGATAGAGGCAGGCGGCCCCGGGCTGCAGTTCGGCGCGCCCCATCAGCCAGGCGGCCCAGAGCGTCAGCAGCCAGGACGTGTGCAGCGCCACCATGACCGGATAGTGCCCGGCACCGACTTCATGAGCGCCAGCGGCCAGCAGCGCCCGTGTATTGCGCCGGGCAATGATCAGTTCCAACAGGCGCTGTACCGTCACGAATGCGAGCAGGAGCGCGATCACGACATCACCGCCCAAAATGCAGCCGCTGTCGGAACCGGCATCGCTTCAGAGCTCCACCAGCTGGAAGCCGGCAGAGAAGCCCGGCCCCAAGGCGGAGATCAGGTAGCGCCCGCTCAGGCCTTGCTGCAGATAGCGCTCCAGCACGAAGAGCACGGTAACGGCGGACATGTTGCCGAAGCATCGCAGCACCTCGCGCGCTTCAGTCATGCCACCGCGGGCCAAGCCAAAAATGTCCTCGAGGGCGTCTAGCACCTTCATGCCACCGGGATGACAGATGAAGCCGTCAATCTCAGCCAGGCTCATCTGGTGGTCGGCGAGAAAGGCCGCGATGGCGGTGTGCATATCCTGGCGAACAAGAGTGGGAATGTCGCGCGAGAACACCACGCCTAGTCCATCATCGGCGACCTTCCATCCCATCACGTCGAGGGAATTGGGCCAAGTCTGCATGCCGGATGCCGTGAGGCGTGGCCCGGTCGAGCCTGGTCGTCCCAGCACCAGGGCAGCCGCGCCATCGCCGAACAAGGCAGAGGCGACGATATTGCTGTTCGACATATCGCCTTGGCGAAAGGTCAGGGCACAGAGCTCCACCACCAGCAGCAAGGTGTCGCCTTCGGGATGGGCGCGCGCCAGATCGGCGGCATGGCTCAATCCGATTGCACCACCAGCACAGCCGAGACCGAAGACCGGCAGGCGGCGGATCTGTGACGAGAGACCGAGTTCATTCATCAGGATCGCGTCGAGGGCCGGCGTCGCGATGCCTGTGGTCGAGACTGTCACCACATTGGCAATGTCCTCGTGCCGACGTCCTGCCTGCCGCAGCGCCATTGTCGCCGCCTCTTTCAGCAAAGCCACCGCATGTTCGAGATAGAGCCGGTTGCGCTCGGCCCAGCCATGCGGCGCGCGATACCAGTCCATCGACACGCAGGAATGGCGGGTCTCGATACCGGCATTTTCGAAGACCGGCATGAGATGTTCCACATTCGAATGCGCAGGATCGAATAACTGTGGTGCGATCGCCGCAACATCTTCTTGCCGGAGCGTGAAACGCGGCACAGCCGTCGCAATCGAGAGAATGGTCGGCGCCAGCTCAGAATCAAAACTGCTGCCGATGGCATGCGATTGCGGGCGGCTGGTGGAGCGGCGCCGAAAGGCCGCGCGGGTCGATTGTACCGTCATCGATCGAAGTGAACCTTGCACCAATCTGTTGCGTTGGGTCTGTTGCAGCGATTTAATGACGCTGCCCCGATTACATGAGACCGACGATATCGAAGCCCGAGCCGGCGACGCAGAGACGGTCTTGATCTATCGACTTGGTGTGCAAAATGTTACGTTCAATGTAGCATTTTGGATGAAGGGCGCTGCAAAATTAGCTGCCGCTCCTTACGGAATAAAACTGCATTACACACGGTCACGTGTGAATGCTGTCTGTTCATCAGGCAGTGTCCTCACGAACAGGAAACAGCAAGGTTTCTCGCTCGCATGCAGCATGCACCGGACGCCCCGCCGCCGGACCCCAGCCCGATCGACCAGCCGCAGCCGCGACATGCCTTTGCGCTGTGGCTCGGTTTTGCCGCGCTGTGCCTCGGCATGTTCATGGCGGTGCTTGACATTCAGATCGTTGCCACCTCGCTGCCGGAGATTCAGTCCGGGCTCGGCATCGCGCCCGACGAGATGAGCTGGATTCAGACCGCCTATCTGATCGCCGAGATCATCACCATTCCCCTTACCGCCAAGCTCACGCGGCTGTTCGGGCTGCGCCTGCTCGGCATCGGCGCCATCATCGGCTTTGCCTGCGCATCGGCGCTCTGCGCCGCGAGCAGTGGCTTCGCCAGCCTGATCGTCGGCCGTGTGCTCCAGGGGCTGGCCGGCGGCGCATTGATCCCCGCGGTGTTCTCGGCGGTCTTCCTGCTCTTCCCTGACCGACGCCAGGCATTGGCGACCGGCATTGCCGGCACCCTTGCCGTGCTTGCACCGGCCATCGGCCCGCTGATCGGCGGCTGGATCACCGATACCTATTCCTGGCACTGGCTGTTCCTGATCAATATCGGCCCCGCCATCCTTGCTGCCACCGCCGTCGCCATCTGCCTGCCGACCCGCAAGGTCACCTGGAGCGAGGGACACAGCATCGATTGGCTTGGCATTGCCCAGATGGCGACCGCCCTCGCTTGCCTGGAGATCGCGTTGAAGGAGGCACCGGAGCAAGGCTGGCTGGCCTTGCCGCTGTTGCCGCTCTGGCTCGGCTGCCTCATTTCCTCCTGGCTGTTCTGTCGACGCAGCTGGCGATCCGCGCATGCTGTCGTGGACCTGCACCTGCTGCGGCATCGGGATTTCGCGACCGGCTGTTGCCTCAGCTTCCTGCTTGGCATCGGCCTCTTCGGCGCATCTTTCCTGATGCCGGTGTTCCTCGGCTTCGTTCGGCTGCATAGCGCCTTCGAGATCGGTCAGATCATGCTGGTGACCGGCACCACGCAATTGCTGATCGCACCATTCGCGGTCTGGCTGGAGCGGCAGCATCACCGCCGGCTCTTCACGCCCGACCGCCTCAGCATGGCGGGCTTCCTCCTCCTGACCATCGGACTTGCCCTCAGCGCCTTTGCCGCTTTCGACAGCGATTTCGATGCGATGTTCTGGCCGCAGGTCGTGCGTGGTGTCGCCTTCATGTTCTGCCTGCTGCCGCCCACACGTCTCGCCCTTGATCGTCTGCCGCCGGCACTGGTGGCCGATGGCAGCGCGCTGTTCAACCTGATGCGCAATCTGGGCGGCGCGATCGGCCTTGCAGTCATCGACACGATCATCTGGCAGCGGGCGCCGATTGAAGCACATCAGTTGGCGACCCGGCTGTTGGCCGGCGATGCCGCGGCAGCCCGGTTTGTCGGGCTCGACACCGATCGCTTTGTCGGCAAGCCAATTCCCATGCCGGACCAGGCAACCCAGGACTTGTTGCGCCCTGCCATCGAGCGTGCAGGACTGGTGATGGCGATCAACGAAGCCTGGGCCGTCATCGCCGTGGCGGCCTTCATCGGCGTTATCATCGCCTGGCTGGTAGGGGCACAGACCTCTACACGCAAAAATTTGTCCGAGTCGCAGCGCGCGACTCGGGAAATTGCGTGAGAACCGCTTGCAGCAGGCCGATGATGCTGTTTAGCTGATTGTGGTTAACGCCAATCAAGCTTGCGAGTCGCACGTGTCGGAGACGATCCTGATCACCGGATTTGAGCCCTTCGGCGGCATGGCCTGCAATCCGACGATGGATATCGTTGCGGCGTTGCATGGTGGCCGGATCGATGGTCGTCAAATCGTCGGCCGGATCCTCCCCGTGGTCTATGAAGGTCACCGCGAACGCCTCAAGAATCTCATCGATGAGGTCGATCCCGCGGTGATCATTGGCTTCGGCCTCGATGTCGGCGCCGATCGTATCCAGATCGAGACACGCGGCGTGAACCAGGCGGATTTCGATCTCGCCGACAATGCGGGAAGCGTACTGAAAAATACCAGCCTGGAGCCAAACGGCCCCGCCTACCGTCTCTCGACTTTTCCGATCGATGATATCCGGGCTGCTCTGGACGAAGCGCATATTGACGCAAAGCTATCGAACGATGCCGGCCGCTATCTCTGCAATGCAACGCTGTTTCATCTGCTGGAACTGGCAATGCGCCGGCCACAACCGCCGCTCTGCGGCTTCATCCATGTGCCGCATGCCAGCGAAGATCTAGCCGCGGAGCCGTCGCGTATCGGCGCCGGCAGGCATGCGAATGGGTGTGCCATGGATCTCGAGAACATGATCGCAGCCGCGCGCTTGGTTTTGCGCGAGACGTCGATGGCTGTGCGCCGTGATCTCGCCGGGCTGCGTTCTTATGACTGGCAGGCGAGCGAGACACCACAGCTCGCCGCGCGGTAAAGCGCGAACACTATCGACATCAAAAATACCGTTAAAATCCAATGTAAAATCCGCCATCAAGGTGTGATTAATTAATAGTTTCTTCTTAATCTCCGGCTACTTCTTCTGGCATTGAAAGAGCGGGATCGCTGTACGCACTGATCCCGCAGGGTCGCGTAATGTCAGCAAGGCCGACGGAATCCGGCCACGACTTTCGCCCCCATTTTATATTTATGTGAAATCACCTCGCCGCGATTGTTTTGTTGGCTGAGATCCGCGGCGCCAGTTCCAAAAGAGTTGTGTGAAGCAACGGGGTTGAGGGGATGGCCAAATCGGGAATCAATTTTAAGGCCAGATTGCGCGCATGGTGGGAAGGCTATGATGCGCCGGTTGAGACCGAAGCCGAGCGCGGAAGACGGGAACGCAAGACACCGCGTCTGCAATTGCCGGAGACGGAAAAAGCACCTCTGGTCGTGCCGCTGGCCGATTGGGAGACGCCACGGACGCGCATCGCTCAGCTGGTTTGGGGTTCGGGATTCGATAAGCCGGGTGGCCCGCCACATGTGATGAATCTGATCAAGCCCTTCGGCCTCGACCCCAGCAAGAGCATGTTGGATTTTGGCACCGGCCTGGGCGGCGCGGCGCGTTTGATCAGCAAGGAAACTGACGTTTGGGTCACCGGCTATGAGGGTGATCCGGAATTGTCGCGCGCCGGCAAACAGCTCTCGATCATGGCCGGTCTCGATCGCAAGGCCGATATCCAGCGCTATGTCGCTGGCGAATTCGACCTCAACCCCAACAGCTTCGACTGCATCCTGTCGCATGAAGCGCTGCATCTGTTCGAGAGCAAATACGACATCCTGGCTTCGCTGCAGAAGGGGCTGAAGTCACGCGGCCAGCTCTCGATGACGGATTTCGTGCTGGGCCAGGGCATTCCCCCCAATGATTCCCGCCTGCGCGCTTTCCAATCGACGCCGCTCGATCTGTGGCGACCCGACCAATACGAGCAGCGCTTGGGCGAGGTCAATCTCGACCTCCGCATCACCGAAGACATCACCGACAGCTACCGCAAGATGATCCTGCAGGGCTGGATGAATTTCGCCCAGGGTGACCACGCGGCTTTCGCCACCGCCAAGGCGCATCCCGGCGCCGTCATTGCCGAGCTCAATATCTGGACCAAGCGGCTGGAAGCGCTGGAACAAGGATTGCTCCGCGTGGTGCGCTTCTACGCGATCAAGAAAAGCGGTGCGAAACTGATGTCGGATTGGTAGCCGGAGCATCGCTCCGGCCGCCGACATGCCGATTACCAGCGTTGATGCACATGCTGGCGAATGAATTTGTCGTAGACCGCTGATACAGCCTGCATCTCATCCCGGCTTAAAGGCGGCAGATCAGCCGCTGCTGTATTTGCCGCCGCCTGCTGCGCATTCTTGGCACCAGGGATGACCGTGGTCACCGCATCGAACATCAGGATCCAGCGCAAGGCCCATTGTGCCATGGTCGCCCCTTGCGGCACCAGGCGGCGCAATTCCTCGACCGCGGCGAGACCGGTCTCGTAAGGCACGCCGGAGAAGGTCTCGCCAACATCGAAGGCCTCGCCGTGGCGGTTGAACTGGCGATGGTCGGTGGGGTCGAAGACGGTGTCGGTGCGCAGCTTGCCAGTCAGCAAGCCGCTCGCCAGCGGCACCCGCGCGATGATGCCGACCTGCTTTTCCTTGGCGAGGGCGAAGAGCTTCTCGGCCGGCCGCAGCCGGAACATGTTGAAGATGATCTGGATGCTGGCAATCGGATACTGCAAAGCGGTGATCGCTTCATCGATCTTCTCGACGCTCACGCCATAAGCTCGCAGCTTGCCGGCAGCGACCAGTCGATCGAGACCGGCGAAGATTTCCGGCCGGTTATAAACCTCGGTCGGCGGGCAATGCAGTTGCAGAAGATCGAGCCGCTCCACCTGCAGGTTACGCAGTGAGTCCTCGATATAGCCGGTCAGGGCCTCGACGGTGTAGCCAGCCGAGACATGTGGCGATATCTTGCGGCCGGCCTTGGTGGCAACGATGACATTTTCATGACCGCGCGCCGCCAGCACCTTGGCGATCAATTTCTCTGATCGGCCATCGCCATAAACATCTGCTGTGTCGATGAAAGTGACACCGCGGTCGAGGGCCTCGTTCAACGCCCCCTCGGCATCGCGATCCGAGACATCGCCCCAGCTGCCACCGATCGCCCAAGCGCCGAAGCCGATGGCAGAAGCCTGAAAGCCCGCTCTGCCGAATAGCCGTTTTTCCATGGCGATACCTCTCTGTCGATTGTCAAACGGTGGTTATGTAATGCATGA
>Ga0209455_1000625_pt1 | contig 21935 bp, 17 predicted proteins | sample AraplaCol_mCL_r2_FD_184275 | JGI IMG/M metagenome (GOLD analysis project Ga0209455, IMG submission 184275) | Arabidopsis root microbial communities from North Carolina, USA - plate scrape CL_Col_mCL_r2 (SPAdes) (version 2) | ecosystem: Host-associated > Plants > Roots > Endosphere | place: USA... | reverse complement strand
GGCGGGCACTCGGCCATCGTCTCGACCGCGGGCAATGAAGACTGTCATGTCATCCTGCGCGGCGGCAAGACTCCCAATTACGATGCCGCCAGCGTCGACGCGGCGGGCCAGGACATGGCCAAGTCGGGCCTGGCCCAGCGCATCATGATCGACGCCAGCCATGCCAACAGCAGCAAGAATCCCGAGAACCAGCCGAGGGTCATGGAAGACGTGGCGCAGCAGATGGAGCGCGGCGAGAGCCGCATCGCGGGCGTGATGATCGAAAGCCATCTGGTCGCCGGACGGCAGGACCACGTGCCCGGCCAGCCGCTGGTCTACGGCCAGAGCATCACCGACGGCTGCATCGACTGGGACAGCACCCGCAATGTGCTGCAGCGCCTGGCGGACGCCGTGCGTGCGCGCCGTGTGGCCGTGGGTCTTGTCGCGGGCAAATAGAACAAGCGATCCCAAGGCGGGAAATATCGGGCGCGGGCAACCGCGCCCGATTTACTTCTGCCTGCGTAAAGACACAATTTCAGTCATCTGCGCCCGGGGTAATTGCGCTACCGTAAAAAGGTTCGCCCATCTTCATTGACAGCAGGCGCTTCGCGTCAAGGAGGGTATTCATGACCGGGCCTCATCACGCGAGCAGCGAGCTGCCTTCTCTTGATCAATCGGACTGCCTGGGCGCTTGCGACCCAGCCGAGATCATCCAGGCCACCGTCGTGCTGCGCAGGCGCAACCAGCCGGCGCTCGACGCTTTGCTCAAGAGCATCGAGCGCGGCGATTCCGACGTCAAACCGGTGACGCGCAAGGGCTTTGCCCGGCGCTTCGGCGCGTCCGCGGCCGATTTCGCGGCCGTGCGCGCCTTCGCGCGGCGCAATCGCCTGGCCATCCTGAACACCGACTCGGCCGCGTGCACGGCGCTTTTATCGGGCACCGTCGCGCAATTCAATTCGGCGTTCGGCGTGACCTTGATGCACTACCGGCATCCCGAATGGGGAACTTATCTCGGCCATTCGGGAACCCCCATGCTGCCCGCGGCCTTGCAGGGCATTGCCATGGCGGTGCTCGGCCTGGACCGCCGTCCCGCTGCGCGCACGAATTTCCGCATCCGGCGGCATGCGGACATCTCGAAAAAATCGTATACCCCGCCGCAACTGGCCTCGATCTACGACTTTCCCGCCGGCGACGGCGCGGGCCAATGCATTGCGCTCATCGAACTGGGCGGAGGCTATCGCGCGGCGGACGTCGCGCGCTATTTCGAGTCGCTGGGCCTGGCCAAGCAGCCCGTGCTGGTCGACGTGGCCGTGGGCGGCGGCAGCAACGCGCCGACGGGCGATCCGAGCGGGCCGGACGGCGAAGTTTCGCTGGATATCGAAGTGGCGGGCGCCATCGCGCCCGGCGCCCGGATCGCGGTGTATTTCGCATCGAACACCATGGCGGGTTTCATCCAGGCGGTCAGCCAGGCTGTGCACGACCAGACCAATCAACCGTCGGTCGTGTCCATCAGCTGGGGCGGGCCGGAGGCAAGCTGGCCCGCGCAGACCATCCAGGCTTTCGAGCAGGTGCTGCAGGCGGCCGCGGCCTTGGGCGTGACGGTTTGCGCCGCGGCGGGCGACACCGGATCGGGCGGCGGCCTGTTCAACGGCGCGAATTACGTGGATTTTCCCGCTTCGAGCGCCTATGTGCTGGCCTGTGGCGGAACCAGGCTGCACGCTACCGAAGCGGGCCAGATCAGCGAGACGGTCTGGAACGACGGCAGTCACGGCGGCGCAACGGGCGGCGGGGTTAGCGGGGTGTTCCCCGTGCCGTCCTGGCAGCAGCATCTCACGGTCAAGCGCACGGGCGGCGCCAGCGCGCCGCTGACGGGCAGGGGCGTGCCCGACGTCGCGGGCGACGCCGATCCGGAAAGCGGTTATGCGGTGCTGGTCGACGGGACGCCGGCCGTGGTGGGGGGCACCAGCGCGGTCGCTCCCCTATGGGCTGCGCTGGTGGCGCGGATCAATGCCGCGTCGGGCCGCACGCTGGGTTGGCTCAACCCCGTTCTGTATGCGCATCCTTCCGCGCTGCGGGACGTCGTTCAAGGCAATAACGGCGGCTATTCGGCGGCGCCGGGCTGGGACGCCTGCACGGGGCTGGGCAGCCCCGACGGCGCGAAGATCGAGACGGCGGTGCAGCAGTCGGCGTGAACGCCTGCGCGCCGCGAAAGACGGGAGCGCGAAATGAACAAGTCCATCAAACAACACGGCGACCAGCCGTATGACGATCCGGTCGCCTACGGCAACGGCCCCGACGATGCGATCGACCCGGTCGGCGAGACCCAGGCCGTGACGCATCACGTGCTCGAGCTGGCGGGCCGGCAACTGGCCTATACGGCCGCGGCGGGTCATCTGGTCACGGCGGACCCGGTCAGCTCGCGGCCGAACGCGGCCTTCTTCTACGTCGCCTTCACGCTCGACGGGCAGGCGCAAGCGGCGCGGCCCGTCACCTTCTTCTACAACGGCGGGCCGGGTTCTTCGTCGGTGTTCCTGCTGCTGGGCTCGTTCGCGCCGCGCCGCATACACACCGCGATGCCGGACTTCACGCCGCCCGCGCCGTATCGCCTGGAAGACAACCCCGACACCTTGTTCGACAAGAGCGACCTGGTGTTCGTCAACCCGGTCGGCACCGGCTATTCGGCCGCGATCAAGCCTTATCGCAACCGCGACTTCTGGGGCGTGGACCAGGACGCCGATTCGCTCAAGCAGTTCATCAAGCGCTATCTGACGCGCTATCAGCGCTGGAACTCGCCCAAGTATCTGTTCGGCGAATCGTATGGCACCGCACGCAGCTGCGTGCTGGCCTATCGTCTGCACGAAGACGGCGTCGATCTGAACGGCATCACGCTGCAGTCTTCCATACTCGATTACCGGCAGTCGGGCGATCCGGTCGGCGCCTTGCCGACGGCCGCCGCGGATGCCTGGTATCACAAGCGCCTGGCGCAACGGCCGGCGGATCTGGGCGCCTACGCGGAAAAGGTCGCGCTGTTCGCGCGCAGCGACTACCGCGAGGCCTTGGCCAAGCTTCCGAAGGTCGACGCCAAGACGCTGGCCCAGCTCTCGGCCTATACGGGCATCGACGGCGATACCTTGCGCGCGTGGAAGCTGGACATCGCCGTTTATGACGCGCAGGGGCATTCTTTGTTCCTGACCACGCTGCTGCGTTCGAGCGGCCTGGCGCTGGGCGCCTACGACGGCCGCGTGACCGGCATCGAATCGGGCATCGCCGGACGGGTGGACCCCCATTCGGGCGGCAACGATCCGGCCATGACGGCGGTCTCGGGCGTCTACACGGCGATGTGGAACGTGTATCTGAACGAGGAACTGCGATACACCTCGACCTCGTCGTTTACCGATCTGAACGACCAGGCTTTCGCGAATTGGGATTTTCATCACGTCGACCCGACCGGCGCGCAGCGGGGCATCGATGCGCAAGGGCGGATCGTGCTCTATACCGCCGGCGACCTGGCCGCGGTGATGGCGCTCAACGTCGATTTGAAGGTGCTGTCGGCGAACGGCTATTACGATTTCGTCACGCCGTTCTACCAGACCGTGATCGACCTGCAGCGCATGCCGCTGGAAGATCCGAAAGTGCGCGGCAATCTGTCGGCGCGCTTCTATCCGTCGGGCCATATGATCTATCTCGACGGCGGATCGCGCACGATGCTCAGGCGCGACCTGGGGACGATGTACGACGCAACGCTGGGCAACGCGCCCGCCGTGGCGCGGATACGGGCTTTGCAGAGCCGGATGATGAGCAGTTATCGGCCCGCCGCGGGGCGGGGTTAACATGAGGGGATAGTGCGGTTCATCATCCAGAACGAATCAAGGCATCCCCTCATCACCATGAACGCTCCCCATCATCCCGAGACCTTGCGCCGTCCCGTTCCGCAGGCCTGCCTGGACGCCTTGCGCGCCCGTTTCGGCGAACGCTTCTCCGTCGCGGCGGCGGTGCGCGAGCATCACGGCAAGGACGAGTCGCCCTATCTGCCCGTGCCGCCGGAGGCCGTGGTCTTCGCGCACAGCACCGAAGAGGCCGCCGAAGTGGCCAGGCTGTGCAACGAGCATCGCGTGCCGCTGATTCCCTACGGCGTCGGTTCTTCGCTCGAGGGCCATCTGCTGGCCGTGCAGGGCGGCATCAGCCTGGACCTGTCGCAGATGAACCAGGTGCTGGCCGTCAATGCCGAGGATCTCACCGCCACGGTGCAGGCCGGTGTGACGCGCAAGCAGCTCAACGACGAAATCCGCACGACTGGCCTGTTCTTTCCCATCGACCCGGGCGCCGACGCGAGCCTGGGCGGCATGGCGGCCACGCGCGCCTCGGGCACCAACGCCGTGCGCTATGGCACCATGCGCGAGAACGTGATGTCGCTCACCGTGGTCACGGCCGACGGCCGCATCGTGAAGACGGCGGGCCGCGCCCGCAAGTCCTCCGCCGGCTACGACCTGACGCGCATTTTCGTGGGCAGCGAAGGCACGCTGGGCATCATCACCGAAGTGACCGTGCGGCTGTATCCGCAGCCCGAGGCCGTGTCGGCCGCGGTGTGCAATTTCCCCACGCTGGACGCCGCGGTCAAGAGCGTGATCGAGATCATCCAGATGGGCGTGCCGATCGCGCGCGTGGAGTTCATGGATGGCGCCGCGGTGCGCGCGGTCAACCTGCACAGCAAGCTCACGCTGCGCGAGACGCCCATGCTGGTGTTCGAGTTCCACGGCAGCCCCGCGGGCGTGCAGGAGCAGGCGCAGACGGTGCAGGAGATCACGACGCAGAACGGCGGGCAGGATTTCGAATGGGCCGAACGCCCCGAAGACCGCAGCCGCCTGTGGACGGCGCGGCACAACGCCTATTTCGCGGGCGTGCAGCTGCGGCCCGGCTGCCGCGCCAGCACCACCGACGTGTGCGTGCCCATCTCGCGCCTGGCCGACTGCGTGCGCGAGACGGCCGACGACCTGGCGAACGCCAGCTTTCCTTCGATCATCCTGGGGCACGTGGGCGACGGCAACTTCCACGTGCTGATGATGCTCGACCCCGACAGCGAGCAGGAATGGAAGGAATCCGAGGTCATCAACCACAGCCTGGTGCGCCGGGCCATCGCGGCCGACGGCACCTGCACGGGCGAGCACGGCGTCGGCCTGCACAAAATGCAGTTCATGCTCGATGAGCACGGCGAGGACGCGCTGGCCTTGATGCGCAGCCTCAAGCACGCTTTCGACCCCAACAACATCCTCAATCCAGGCAAAATCATCGCCTGGTGACAAACCTCGCCGGACCGCTTCCGCCGCTGCTTGCGGGTTTGTCCCGGTGGGCGGGCGGGTGCGTCCCGCTTATCGTGTCTGCCCATGAATACCGTTGTTGATAGCGGCCTGGCTCCCGGGCAGGAGTCATATTCGGCAGCGCCTCTGATCGAGGCGCTGCGCCGTATTTTGCCTGCTCATTGCGTGCTTTTCCGCGAAGAAGACACCAGACCTTACGAGTGCGACGGCCTGCCGCTGTACCGTTGCCTGCCGGCGGCGGTCGTGCTGCCCGAGAACGAGGCGCAGGTGTGCGAGGTGCTCAAGCTGTGCAAGCGCATGAACGTGCCGCTGGTGCCGCGCGGCGCGGGCACGGGCTTGTCCGGCGGCGCCTTGCCGCATGGGCGCGGCGTGCTCATCGGGCTGTCCAAGCTCAATCGCATCAAGCGCGTCGACCGCGAGGCCTGCGTGGCCGTGGTCGAGCCGGGCGTGCGCAACCTGGCGATCTCCGAGGCGGCGGCGCCCTACGGCCTGTATTACGCGCCGGACCCTTCTAGCCAGATCGCCTGTTCGATCGGCGGCAACGTGGCCGAGAACGCCGGGGGCGTGCACTGCCTCAAATACGGGCTGACGGTGCACAACGTGCTGCGCGTGCGCATGGTGACCATCGAGGGCGAGGTGATCGAGCTGGGCTCCGAGGCGCCGGACGCGCCGGGGGTCAATCTGCTCTCGGTCTTCGTCGGTTCGGAGGGCATGCTGGGCATCGTCACCGAGGTGACGGTCAAGCTGGTGCCCAAGCCGGTCTGCGCGCAGGTGGTGATGGCGAGCTTTCCCAGCGTGGAGGCGGCCGGCAAGGCGGTCACGCAGGTGATCGCCGAGGGCATCATTCCCGCCGGCCTGGAAATGATGGACCGCCCCTCGGTGCACATGGTCGAGCCTTTCGTGAAGGCCGGCTACGACCTGGAAGCGCAGGCCATCTTGCTGTGCGAGTCCGACGGCACGCCCGAGGAGGTCGCCCACGAAATCGAGCGGATCGAGGCGGTGTTTCGCGGAGCCGGCGCCACCCGCTGCCAAGTGTCGGGCAGCGAGGCCGAGCGGCTCAAGTTCTGGGCCGGGCGCAAGAACGCGTTCCCGGCCGCGGGCCGGGTCTCGCCCGATTACTACTGCATGGACGGGACCATCCCGCGCCGCCATCTGGCGCGGGTGCTGACTGCCATCGAGCAGATGGAAGACGATTACGGCCTGCGCTGCGCCAATGTGTTTCACGCGGGCGACGGCAATCTGCACCCGCTGATCATGTTCGATTCGAACAAGCCCGAGGAGGTCGAGCGAGCCGACAAGTTCGGCGCCGCCATTCTCGAATTGTGCGTGCAGGTGGGAGGCACCGTGACGGGAGAGCACGGCGTGGGCATGGAGAAGATAAATCAGATGTGCGTGCAATTTACGCGAGACGAGCTGGAGACGTTCACCGCGGTCAAGCGGGCCTTCGACCCGCCCATGCTGCTCAATCCCGAGAAGGTCATACCGACGCTCACGCGCTGCGCCGAATACGGCAAGATGCACGTGCATGGCGGCGAAATGATGTTTCCCGACCTGAGCCGGTTCTAAGGAATCGGCATGGAATTCGTACTGTCCGAGCTGACCGAGCAGGTCCTGACGGCGCGTGCCGCCAAGAAATCCCTATTCATCGCGGGTGGCGGGACCAAGTCGTTCTACGGCAACCAGCGCGCCTTGCTGCCGCAGGACGAGCATTATCAGCTCGACATGACGGCCTACCGCGGCATCGTCAACTACCAGCCGTCCGAGCTGGTGGTGACGGCCCGAGCCGGCACGCCGCTGGCCGAGCTCGAGGCCGAGCTCGAGCGCGGCGGGCAGATGCTGGCTTTCGAACCGCCGCATTTCGGCGCCGGCGCGACCGTGGGCGGCTGCGTGGCCGCGGGCCTGGCCGGCCCGCGCCGCATCGCCGCGGGCGGCGTGCGCGACTTCGTGCTGGGCGTGCGCGTGCTGGACGCGCAGGGCAATCTGGCGTCCTTCGGCGGCGAGGTCATGAAGAACGTGGCCGGCTACGACGTGTCGCGCCTGATGGCCGGCTCGCTGGGTATTTTCGGCGCGCTGCTGGAAGTCTCGCTCAAGGTGCTGCCGCGCCCCCTGGAAGAAACCACGCGCGTGCTCGACACGACGCAGGACGAGGCCTTGAAGCTTTTCACGGCGTGGCGCAGCCAGCCGCTGCCGATCTCGGCGTCGGCCTGGGTGCCGGACGAGACCGCGCCGGGGCGGGGACGCCTGACGGTGCGCCTGTCGGGCGCGCCGCCCGCGATACGGGCCGCCGTGGCCCGCATCGGCGGCGACGAGCTGCACGATGCCCGGGCATGGTGGTTTGGTTTGCGTGAACAGGCCCATACCTTTTTCAACCTCGAGCAACCCTTGTGGCGCGTGGCCCTGCCGCCGACGGCGCCGGCCATGGCGTGGGGGCCGATGCTGCTGGAGTGGGGCGGCGGGCAACGCTGGCTCAGCGGTTCGGCCGACGCCAAGGTCTTGCGCGCGGCGGCCGAGCGCGCGGGCGGCCACGCGACGCTGTTTCGCACCGCCGGCTGGGCCGAGCCCGAGGGCGGCGTTTTTCATCCCCTGTCGCCGGGCGTGGCCACGATCACGCGGCGGCTCAAGCAGGAACTCGATCCTTCAGGCCTGTTCAATCCGGGCCGGCTGTATCCGGAGCTGTAAATGCAGACCCATCTGGCCTCCTGGGCGCAAGACACCGAGCTGGGCAACGAGGCGGACGCCATCCTGCGCCGCTGCGTGCACTGCGGCTTCTGCTCGGCCACATGCCCGACCTATCAGATCCTGGGCGACGAGCTGGACAGTCCGCGCGGGCGCATCTATCTGATCAAGCAGATGCTCGAAGGCGCCGAACCCACGGCGGCCACGCAGAAGCATCTGGACCGCTGCCTGACCTGCCGCAACTGCGAGACGACCTGTCCGTCGGGCGTGCAATACGGCCATCTGGTCGACATCGGCCGCCAGGTGGTCGACGAACGCGTGTCGCGGCCCTTGGGGCAGCAGCTGCGGCGCTTCATGCTGCGCAAGGGGCTCAATTCTTCCTGGTTCGCGCCGGCCATGCGGCTGGGGCAGATGCTGCGCGGCGTGTTGCCGCCGGCGATACGGCGCAAGGTGCCGGCGCGCCGCAGCGTGGGCGCGCTGCCCGATGCGTCGCGCCATGCGCGCCAGGTGCTGCTGCTGGCGGGCTGCGTGCAGCCGGCCATGATGCCCACGATAGACGCGGCCACCATCCGGGTGCTCGATGCGATCGGCGTCGGCGCGCGCGTGGCCTCGAGCGGCGGCTGTTGCGGCGCGATCAACTTTCACCTGGATGCGCTGGACGACGCGCTGGCGCAGATGCGCGCCAATGTGGATGCCTGGTGGCCGCTGGTCGAGCGCGGCGAGATCGAGGCCATCGTGATGAACGCCTCGGGCTGCGGCGCGATGGTCAAGGAGTACGCGCACCATCTGCGCGGGGATCCGGACTATGCCGAGCGCGCGGCGCGCATCGTCGCCCTGGTCAGGGACGTGGCCGAGGTCGTGGCGCCCCAGGTGGGCGAACTGAAGGCGCGCATGCGCTCCACGGATGCGCGCACCGCGTTTCATCCGCCGTGCACCTTGCAGCACTGGCAGGGGCTGCGGCCCTTGAGCGAGAAGCTGCTGGCCGACCTGGGGTTCGCGCTGCAGCCCTTTGCCGAAACGCATTTGTGCTGCGGCTCGGCGGGCGCGTATTCGGTGCTGGAACCGGACCTGTCGCTGTCCTTGCGGGACCGCAAGCTGGCGCGCATCGAAGAGGTCCGGCCCGACGTGATCGTCTCGTCCAACATGGGGTGCATCGGACACCTGCAGAGCGGGACCCAGGTGCCGGTCCGGCATTGGATCGAGGTCGTGGACGAGCGGCTGGCGGGTGCTTGAGCCGGGCTCGCGTCGGCAATAGCCCGGCATCCCTTGCGGCGTCCCCCTAGGCACGGCCTTGCCCGTGGTAGAGTTGCCGCGCGGCTTTCGAGGCCGCAAACGTTCTCAGGGCGGGGCGCAATTCCCCACCGGCGGTATGCCGCGCAATAGCGCGGCGAGCCCGCGAGCGCCTGCCGTCCGCATAGCGGCGGCAGGGTCAGCAGACTTGGTGAGATGCCAAGGCCGACGGTCATAGTCCGGATGAGAGAGAGCGGGGTTTGTCGCGCCCATGCCATGCATGCGCGTGGTTTGGCCCTGTGCGCCCATTAACCCACAGGATCGAACCATGACCTCAAATCCTTCTTCATCCCGCCGCATCGCCTTCGTCCAATCGTGCTGGCACAAGGAAATCGTCGATCAATGCAAGACGGCGTTCGTCGACGAGCTGGCCAGTTCGGGCATCGACCCGTCGCAATGCGATTTCTTCGAAGTACCGGGCGCGTTCGAGATTCCGCTGCATGCCAAGCTGCTGGCGAAGACCGGCAAATATGCCGCGATCGCCTGCGGCGGGCTGGTCGTGGACGGCGGCATCTATCGCCACGAATTCGTTGCGCAGGCCGTGATTTCGGGCCTCATGCAGGTGCAGCTCGAAACCGAGACCGTCGTGCTGTCCGCGGTGCTGACGCCGCACCACTTCCATGGGCAGGGCGAGCACCGCGATTTCTTCCGCGAGCATTTTCTCGTCAAGGGCAGGGAGCTTGCGCATGCCTGCGTGGAGACCATGAGAAAGGTGGCCGCGTTGCGCCGGGAAGCGCCGGTTTTCGCCGCCGCCCCTTCCTTGGCGACGCAATGACGGTCACTGCGGCGCGAGAATCTTGCCGCGATTGAGCAGATCGAGCGGATCGAGCGCCTGCTTGAGCGCCCGCATGGCGGCCAGTTCCGCGGGCGTGCGGCTGGCGGGCAGGTAGGGCAGTTTGATGGTGCCGATGCCGTGTTCGGCCGAGATGCTGCCGCCCGCCTCGGACACCAGTGTGTAGACCAGATCGTCGACCCTATGCTCGGCTTCTTCGCGGCTGGCTGCCGGGATGTGGCGGGCATTGACGCTGATGTGCAGATTGCTGTCGCCGATGTGGCCGAAGCGCAGCATCGCGGGCTGCGGCAGGCCGGGCCAGCGCTTGCGCATTTCGTCCGCGCAGGCCTGGGCCACCGCGCCTATCTTGGGCAGGGGCAGGCTGACGTCGAAGTTGATCGGATCCATGCGAGTGGGGAATTCGGCCGGGGCTTCGCGCACGCGCCACAGCGCCGCCGCCTGGGCTTGCGACTGCGCCACCACGGCATCGGACAGCTCGCCGGCTTCCATGGCCTGGCCCAGGGTCTCCTGCAGCTGTTCGGCCAGCGCGGCGGCATCGTTGCCGACGACCGCGATCAGCGCGTAGAAGGGATGCTTGTCGGCCATGGCCGAACGGGCCTGCATCCATTGCAGCGACGTCTCGTAGAAGTCGTCCCACATCAGCTCGAACGAGGTCAGCGCGCCGGGAAAGTGCTGCTGCAGGCGGCCGAGCACGGCTAGCGAGGCTTCGTAATGGGGCAGGCCCAGCAACGCCGTGGCGCGGCTGCGCGGCGCCGGGCGCAAGCGCAGCAGGGCGCGCGTGACGATGCCCAGCGTGCCCTCGGCGCCGATGAACCAATGCTTGAGGTCGTAGCCGGTGTTGTTCTTGAGCATGGGGCGCAGCATGGGCAGCACGGTGCCGTCGGCCAGCACGACTTCCAGGCCCAGCACCTGCTCGCGCATCATGCCGTATTGCAGGACCTCCATGCCCCCTGCGTTGGTGCTGATGTTGCCGCCGATCTGGCAGGAGCCGCGCGCGCCCAGGTCCACGCCGAAGAGCATGCCGACGTCGCTGGCGGCTTCCTGGATGGACTGCAGAGTCGCGCCGGCCTGGGCTTGCAGCGTGCCGCCGGACGCATCGACGGACTCGATGGCATTCATGCGCGCCAGCGACAAGGCCACCGTGTCGGCCGCCGGGATGGCGCCGCCGGCCATGCCGGTCAGGCCGCCCTGCGGCGTGATGGGGACGCGGTGCGCGTGGCAGACGCGCAGGATTTGCGAGACTTCCTCGGTGCTGGCCGGCAGCAGCAGGGCCAGCGGCCGCGTGGGCGTGTGGCCGCTCCAGTCGGTGTAGTGCGCCTGCGGGATGTCCTCGCCGGTGCGCAGGCCCTTGTCGCCCAGGATGGCGCGCAGCGCTTCGATGAATGCCGCGCTCATGCCGCGCGGCTCCGCAGAAAGCGCAGCATGGCTTCGAGCATGCGCTTCAAGTGTGGCTGGATCCTGGCCGCGACATCCGGCAGATAGTCGAAGGGCAGGGTTTCCTGCATATAGGTGCTCTGGCACATCTCGAGCTGGATGGCGTGCACGTTGTCTTGCGGCCGGCCGTAGTGACGCGTGATGTAGCCGCCTGTGTAGCGGCCGTTGAGCACCCAGGTGTAGCCCGCGGCCTCGCCGGCGACGGCGGTGAGGGCCTGCGCCATGGCGTCGTCGCAGGTGGCGCCCTTGTTGGTGCCGAAGTTCAGGTCGGGCAGCTTGCCTTCGAAAAATTGCGGCAGCACCGAGCGTATCGAATGGGCGTCCCACAGGCCCGCCACGCCGTGCTCGGCGCGCATGCGCTTGAGCTCTTCCTCGAGCTTGGCGTGATAGGGGCGCCAGACGGCCTCGCGGCGCTCGGCGATCTCGGCGTCGCCAGGCTCGTCCGCCTTGGCGCGGTAGACCGCCGTGGCATCGAAGGTGTTGGTCGGGCACAGGCTCGTGGTGGCCTGGCCGGGATAGAGGCTGGCGCCGTCCGGCGGACGATTCAGGTCGATGACATAGCGCGAGTGCGTGGCCACCAGGATCGAGGCGCCCAGTTCGCGGGCGAAGTCGTAGAGCCGGTCCAGGTGCCAGTCGGTGTCGGGCACCTGGCGCGCGTCGTCGGACAGGCGCGCGGCGATGGCCGGCGGCACGTAGGTGCCGGCGTGTGGCATGGACAGCAGCAGCGGCGCGGTGCCCTGGTGGAAATGAAAGGCGGGGCGGTCTGTGATGGACATGATGAGCGGCGATGTCGGTGGAAATTGGGCAGGCGCGATGGCGCCGATTGACGGTCTTATGATCGCATGACCCGGGCGCGCGCCTCGGCGAACGCGGCGGCGGCCTGCTCATGCAGAACGTGGCGGCCGCGCGCGATGCGCTCGATGCCGCCGCAGACCGCGCGGTCGACCGCGGAGGTGCGATGGCTGGCGAACACGTGGCCCGACAGCATGGCGGTCGCGGGCAGGCCGCGCAGGGCCGGATGCTCGGCGTCGAGCACGATGAAGTCGGCGCGCTGGCCGGCGCCCAGGCCTGCAATGTTACGCCCCGAGGCCTGGGCGCCGCCGCGCACGGCGGCAAGCATCATGTGCGTGGCAACCTCGGGATGCTCGGCGCTGACGGCGACGTTGCGCTGGCGCAGGGCCAGGCGCTGGCTGTATTCCAGCATCAGCAATTCTTCGGCGGCGTTGACGGTGGCGTGGCTGTCCGAGCCCAGTCCCCAGGCGCCGCCCGCGGCCTGCCAGGCGGGCAGATCGAAGATGCCGTCGCCCAGATTGGCCTCGGTGGTGGGGCACAGCCCGGCCACCGCGCCGCTGCGGGCGGCGTCGCGGTATTCGCCCGGCGTCATGTGCGTGGCATGGATCAGGCACCAGCGCCCGTCGACCGGCATGTGTTCCAGCAGCCACTGCACCGGGCGCCGGCCGCTCCAGGCCAGGCAGGCGTCGACCTCGGCGGTCTGCTCGGCGATGTGGATGTGCACGGGGGCGCCTGCGTCCTGCGCGTGCAGACCGGCGACGGCCGCGGCCAGGGCCTCGGGCGGCACGGCGCGCAGCGAATGCGGCGCCAGCCCCAGCCGCGCGCCTTGCGCCGCGCACAGCGGGCGAAGGGCGGCCAGCATGTCCAGCATGTCGCGCGTGTCGTTGAGAAAGCGGCGCTGGCCTTCGTTGGCGGGTTGGCCGCCGAAGCCGCCGGTTTGATAGAGCACCGGCAGCAGGGTCAGGCCGATGCCGGTCGACTCGGCGGCGCGCAGCAGCGCGCGCGAGAGTTCGACGCGGTCGGCGTAGGGCTTGCCGTCGCGGTCGTGATGCACGTAGTGGAATTCGCACACCGAGGTGTAGCCGGCTTCCAGCATTTCCGCGTAGAGCCAGGTGGCGATGGTTTCCAGCAGTTCGGGCGTGATCTGCGCGGCGAAGCGGTACATCAGCGTGCGCCAGCTCCAGAAGCTGTCCTGCGCCTGGCCGCGGTATTCGGTCAGGCCGCCGAAGGCGCGCTGGAAGGCGTGCGAATGCAGATTGGGCATGCCGGGCAGCACGGGGCCGGCGGCGCGCGCCACGCCGGCCGGGCAGGGCACGCCGGTTTGCACGCAAGTGAAGTCGCCCGCGTCGTTCCAGGCGAGCAGCACGTCGTCGGCCCAGCCTTCGGGCAGCAGGGCATGCGTGGCATGCAGTTGGCGGGTTTGCGTCATGATGTGGCGATGCGTCCTTGGCGGACGATGGTGTGGGCCGGGCGCCGGCCGAACCAGTAGGCCAGCTCGGCCGGCTCCTGCAGCGACCACAGCACGAAATTGGCCGGCTGGCCCAGGTGCAGCGCGCCGTGGGTGTCGGCGATGCCCAGCGCGCGCGCGGCATTCAGGGTGATGCCGGCCAGCGCTTCGGGCACGGTCAGGCGGAACAGCGTGCAGGCCATGTTGGCCATGAGCAGCAGGCTGAGCGCGGGCGAGGTGCCGGGGTTGTGATCGGTGGAGACGGCCATGGGCACGCCGGCCGCGCGCAGCGCCGCGATGGGCGGCATGTGCGTGTCGCGCAGCGCGTAGTAGGCGCCGGGCAGCAGCACGGCCACCGTGCCGGCCGCTTTCATGGCGTCTATGCCTTTTTGCGAGAGATGTTCGATGTGATCGCAGGACAGGGCCCGGTAGCTCGCCGCGAGAGCCGCGCCGTCCATGTCGGACAACTGCTCGGCGTGCAGCTTGACGGGCAGGCCCAGGGCCTGGGCCGCGCGAAAGACCTGCTCGGTCTCGGCCAGCGAAAAGGCGATGCGCTCGCAGAACACGTCCACGGCGTCGACCAGGCCTTCGTCGGCCAGCGCGGGCAGCATTTCATTGCAGACCACGTCGATGTATTCGTCGCTCTTGCCGGCATATTCGGGCGGCAGGGCATGAGCGCCCAGGAAGGTGGCGCGCACCGTCACGCCGCAGTCCCGGCCCAGGCGGCGCGCCACGCGCAGCTGCTTGCTTTCGTGTTCGAGCGCCAGGCCGTAGCCGGACTTGATCTCGATGGCGCAGACGCCGTCCTCGAGCAGGGACTGCAGGCGCGGCAGGGCCGCGGCGTAGAGCTCGTCTTCGCTGGCCGCGCGCGTGGCGCGCACCGTCGAGACGATGCCGCCGCCGGCGAGCGCGATGGATTCGTAGTCGGCCCCCTCCAGGCGCATGGCGAACTCGTTGGCGCGCTGGCCGCCGTAGACCAGATGCGTATGGCAATCGACCAGGCCCGGCGTCGCCAGCCGGCCCCGGCCGTCGTGGCGGGGCAGTCCGGCGTGCTCGATGGGCAAGGTGGCGTCCAGGCCGATCCAGGTCAGCCTGCCTTCGAGCACGATCAGGCTCATGCCGGGCAGGACGGAACCGTCGGCCTGCGCCAGGCGCAGGTCGTGCCAGACGCCGTCGGCGCTGGGCAGGGTGGAAAAATTCATGGTCGTCGGGTTCATGGCTAAGCGGCCGCGTAGAGGCGCACGGCAATCAGGGCGGCATCCGCACAAGCGGGGGCGAGCCGCCAGGCCAGGTTTTCGTCGGCCCACCAGCCGCCTTGGCCGGGTTCGAGCCGGTACTCCGCGCCGCTCCTCGCGGCATAGGCATGCCAGCTGCCTTGCACGGCCAGCAGCATGCCGTGCGCGGCCGTCTCGATCGAAGCGGGCGCGCGCGGCACCTGCAGCTGCGCGCGCAGTTGCGACCTGCGCGTCATGACGTTGAAGTCGCTGGACGCCTCGCCCAGCACCGTGCCGTGAATCGCGGCTTCGCCGGGGAAGGAAAAGGGTTCGAGCGGCCGGCTCAATGCGTGATCGATCGCGCCGTCGTTCGAGGCCAGCCTCACGCCCGGCCCGTCGAGCAGGGTGATGATGCGGTCCACGCCCGGAAACGCCGAGAACGGGCCGCTGGCGGCGATGGTGGCGATGCTCAGTCGCCACTGGAAATCGTCCATGCCCGCGCCCGGCGGCCAGCAGGCGATCTCGCGGGTCGTGCCGCCGCCGTTCTTCCAGGGGGTGGCGGCAAGCGCGGCGCGGTCGAACCGCTGCAGGCTCATCGCACCAGCCCTCCGGCGCGCAGGTGCCGCTCCAGCGCGTGCAAGGTCAGCGCCGTGATGCCGGTCAGCACGAAATACACGACGGCGATGGCGAGATAGACCTCCAGCGAGCGATAGGAAACGCTGATGATCTTCTGGCCTTCGTGCATGAGGTCCTGGATGGTCACGAGCGACACCAGGGCCGAGTTCTTGATGAGGGCGATGAATTCGTTGCCCAGCGGCGAGATCATGCGCACGAAAGCCTGGGGCAGGATGACGTGGCGCATGGCCTTGCCCGGGCTCATGCCGATGGACAGGGCGGCCTGCATCTGCCCGCCCGATACCGACTGGATCGCGCCGCGCACGATCTCCGAGACGTAGGCCGCGGAATACATGCCCATGCCGATCACGCCGCAGAAAAAGGCCGGCAGCAGAATGCCGAAGAAAGGCAGGCCGAAGAACCAGATGAAGAGCTGGACCAGGAGCGGCGTCCCGCGGATCACGGCCAGGTAGGCCGTGCAGAAACCGTAGACGAGGCGGTGTCTGGGGGACAGCCGTCCTATGCCGATCAGCAGGCCCAGCGCGCAGCTGAGCGCCAGCGCGCCGAGCGTGACCGCCACGGTGATCAGAGTGCCGTGCAGCAGATCGGGCCAGCCGGCGATGACCGGCGAGAAGTCCAGGTGCATCGGCGATCCTTATTTATCGTTGGCGAACCACTTGTGCACGATCTTGTCGTAGGTGCCGTCGGCCTTGAGCGCGGCCAGCGCCTTGTTCAGCGCGGCGGTGAGCTGGGGCTCGTTCTTGCTGACCGCCATGCCGTAGGCTTCGGTGGTGAGCTGCTTGGGCAGCACCTTCAGCGTGCCCTTGGTGCGCGCGAACTGATAGGCGGCGGGCATGCCCGTCACCGCGGCGTCGGCGCGGCCGATCTCGACCAGGTTGAACATCTGCTCGTTCTGCTCGACCTCGACGGCGTGCACCTTGGGGTAGTGGGTCTTGAGGAACCCGACCGACTTGGTGCCGACCTGCACGGTGACGTTCTTGCCGGCCAGGTCGTCGATGGACTTGATGGCGTTGTTGTCCTTCTTGACCATGGCCACCAGGCCGCCGGCGTAGTACGAGTCGCCGAAGTCCACGACCTTGGCGCGTTCGGGCGTGATGTAGATGGCCGAGACCGCCATGTCGAAGCGGCCCGAGAGCACGCCCGGAATCAGGCCCTTGAAGTCGATCTGCGTCCACTGGACGGTCTTGCCCATCTGCTTGGCAAGCGCGTTGGCGAGATCGACGTCGAAGCCGGTCATCTTGCCGTTCTCGACGAATTCCATGGGCGGGAAGGTGGCGTCGGTGGCGATGCGGATGACGTTGTCGGCGGCCAGGGCGGGCGCGGCGCCCGCCAGGGTCAGGCTGCAGGCCAACAGGGCTCGGGCCAGGAAGGTGCGGCGGTTTTGCATGGAGTCTCCCCTTTGTGTGGGTATTTGCAGATCGGCCCGGACGTCCGGGCCGACGCGCTCTTATTTCACCATAGGCAGGGTGAGCTTGTGCTTCCTGGCTGTCTGCACGGCCAGGTCGTAGCCCGCGTCGGCATGGCGCATGACGCCGGTGGCCGGGTCGTTCCACAGCACGCGGGCGAGGCGCGCGTCGGCTTCGGGCGTGCCGTCGCACACGACCACCACGCCGGAATGCTGCGAATAGCCCATGCCCACGCCGCCGCCGTGATGCAGGCTGACCCAGGTGGCGCCGCCCGCGGTGTTGAGCAGGGCGTTGAGCAGGGGCCAGTCGGACACGGCGTCGGTGCCGTCGAGCATGGCCTCGGTCTCGCGGTTGGGGCTGGCCACCGAACCGCAGTCCAGGTGGTCGCGGCCGATCACGATGGGCGCCTTGAGTTCGCCCGTGCGCACCATCTCGTTGAAAGCCAGCGCGGCCTTGTGGCGCTCGCCCAGACCGAGCCAGCAGATGCGCGCGGGCAGGCCCTGGAAGCTGATGCGCTCGCGCGCCATGTCCAGCCAGCGATGGGTGTGCTTGTTCTCGGGGAAGAGTTCCTTGATCTTGGCATCCGTTTTGTAGATGTCTTGCGGATCGCCCGACAGCGCCACCCAGCGGAAGGGGCCCTTGCCTTCGCAGAAGAGCGGGCGGATATAGGCCGGCACGAAGCCGGGGAAGTCGAAGGCGTTCTCCACGCCTTCGTCGTGGGCCACCTGGCGGATGTTGTTGCCGTAGTCCACGGTGGGGATGCCCATGGCCTGGAAGTCGAGCATGGCGCGCACGTGCACGGCGCAGGACTTGGCGGCCGCGGCCTTGAGTTCGGCGTGGCGCGCCGGGTCGGCGGCGGCATCGCGCCATTGCTGCACGGTCCAGCCCGCGGGCAGGTAGCCGTTGATGAGGTCGTGCGCCGAGGTCTGGTCGGTGACCAGGTCGGGCTTGATGCCGCCGGCGCGGGCGCGCTCGACGAGTTCGGGCAGGATCTCGGCGGCGTTGCCCAGCAGCGCGATCGACACGGCTTGCTTGGCGGCCGTGTGCTGCTTGATGAGCGCGATGGCGTCGTCGATGTCCTTGGCCTGCTTGTCGACGTAGCGGGTGCGCAGGCGAAAGTCGATGCTGCTCTGCTGGCATTCGATGTTCAGCGACACGGCGCCGGCCAGCGTGGCGGCCAGCGGCTGCGCGCCGCCCATGCCGCCCAGGCCCGCGGTGAGGATCCATTTGCCCGACAGGTCGTTGTCGTAGTGCTGGCGGCCGGCTTCGACGAAGGTCTCGAAGGTGCCTTGCACGATGCCCTGGCTGCCGATGTAGATCCAGCTGCCGGCCGTCATCTGGCCGTACATGAAGAGGCCTTTGCGGTCGAGCTCGTTGAAGTGTTCCCAGTTGGCCCAGCGCGGCACCAGGTTGGAGTTGGCGATGAGCACGCGCGGGGCGTTTTCGTGGGTCTTGAAGACCCCGACGGGCTTGCCGGACTGGACCAGCAGGGATTCGTCGGCTTCGAGCTTGCGCAGGCTGGCGAGGATCTGGTCGTAGCTGGCCCAGTCGCGCGCGGCGCGGCCGATGCCGCCGTACACCACCAGGTCTTGCGGGCGCTCGGCCACGGCGGGGTCCAGGTTGTTCTGGATCATGCGGTAGGCGGCTTCGATAAGCCAGTTCTTGCAGTGCAGTTCGCTGCCGGTGGGGGCGTGGATGACGCGGGTGGGGTCGTGGCGGGCGGCGGCGGTGGCGGCGGCTTGAGAAGTGGAGGTGTCGGCGTTCATGAGATCGGTGTCCTTGCGAGGGATATTCGGCTGTGCTGCTGGCGGTTTTCGTGAGGCTGCGTTGAGTTCTTGATCCGACGCAGCGCTTGTGTGGTGGCTCATTGACGTTGCGTGCTGGGCTGCTCGTTTACTGATGCGAGGGCAGGATGCTCTCCACTGCCTTCGGCCAGTTGGAGGTGAGCGCCCATTGCTTCATGGCTTCGATATCGTCGGCCAGATAGCGGTCCTTGTCGAGGAAGGCCACCTTGCTGCGCAGGCGGGCGAATTCGGCTTCGACCAGGGGGGAGCTCTTGGGGCCGCGCTTGAGTTCCATGCCTTGCGCGCCGGCCATGGCTTCGATGCCCAGGACGACGGCGGTGTTGTCCACCATCTCGGCCAGGCGGCGGCCGGCGTAGGTGGCCATGGAGACGTGGTCTTCCTGGTTGGCCGAGGTGGGCAGGCTGTCGACGCTGGCGGGGTGGGCGTGGGATTTGTTTTCCGAGGCCAGGGCGGCGGCGGTGACCTGGGCGATCATGAAGCCGGAATTGACGCCGCCGTCGCCGACCAGGAAGGGCGGCAGGCCCGACAGGCCGCTGTCGAGCAGCAGGGCCAAGCGGCGCTCGGCGATGGCGCCGATTTCGGCGACGGCCAGGGCGATGATGTCGCTGGCGAAGGCGACGGGTTCGGCATGGAAGTTGCCGCCGGAGATGACGTCGCCGTTGTCGAACACGAGCGGATTGTCGGAGGCGGCGTTGGCTTCGGTGGCGAGCACGCGCGCGGCGTGCGCGAGGTTGTCCAGGCAGGCGCCCATGACCTGCGGGATGCAGCGCACGGAGTAGGGGTCCTGCACGCGGCCGCAGTTGGCGTGCGAGGTCACGATCTGGCTGCCGTCGAGCAGGGCGCGCATGGCGCCGGCCACGGCGATCTGGCCGGCCTGGCCGCGGGCGGCGTGGATGCGCGCGTCGAAGGGTTTGATCGAGCCCTGGATGGCTTCGAGCGACAGGGCGCCCGAGACCAGGCCCGCGGCCAGCAGGCGCTCGGCGCCGAACAGGCCCGCCAGGCCCAGCGCGGTCGAGACCTGGGTGCCGTTGAGCAGGGCCAGGCCTTCCTTGGGGCCGAGCACGAAGGGATCCAGGCCGATGCGCCGCATGGCTTCGCGGCCGGAGACGGTCTGGCCTTCGGGGGTGTCGGCGCTGCCTTCGCCGATCAGCACGCAGGCCAGGTGGGCCAGCGGAGCCAGGTCGCCCGAGGCGCCCACCGAGCCCTTGGCCGGGATGCGCGGCAGGATGCCGGCGTTGTGCAGGGCCAGCAGGGCGTCGACCACTTCGGGGCGCACGCCGGAATGGCCGCGCGCCAGGCTCACGGCCTTGGTGGCGAGCACCAGGCGCACCACCGCGGGCGGCAGCGGTTCGCCGGTGCCCACGCTGTGCGAGATCACCAGGTTGCGCTGCAGCTCGGCCAGGCGCTCGGGCGGGATGCGGGTGCTGGCCAGCTTGCCGAAGCCGGTGTTGATGCCGTAGACGGTTTCGCCGGTGTCGACGATGTGCTGCACGGCGGCCTGCGAGGCCTTGAGCGCGGCGCGCGAGCTCGAATGCAGTTCGAGGGCGACGCCGCCGGCGTGGATGCGGCGCAGATCGGCCAGACCGACGCGGCCGGGTTCGAGCACGAGCCGGGCGGTGGAGGAAGAGGCGGTGTTTGCGGTCGTCATGATGGGATCAGCCTTGGTTGTCTGGTCTTGTATATACAAGTTGAACGATAACCTATCGAGCGGGGTTTTGTTGACCTAGGGATTTCCCTTGGTTTTTGCTGAAACAAGGCGCCCAGGGCGCCGATTGCGGCTGTGGGCGGCTAGCTGCGGGCGGTCAGTCGTGAACAGCCAGCCGCCGTCGGCTCAACTGCTGGTCAGAGGCCCGCCCGGCGTGAAGCGGCTGCCGAGCTGATAGCGCGTGCTGGGGTGCAGGCAGCGCACCAGCGTGACCGGCAGGCCGTGCGTCCAGGTGCGGCGGGTCAGGAGCAGGCAGGGTTGGCTGGGCTGCATTTCGAGCTGGCGCGCCTGGTCGGCGGTGGGCAGGACGGCGTCGATGACGTGTTCGATCTGGTCGCAGGGAATGTTGCGCAGCAGGTACTCGGAAGGCTGCACCTGCGTGAAGTCCTGCTGGCCGAATTGCGGCGCGGCCTGCGGGTTGACGTAGCGGTCTTCCAGCTGCATCGGCACGCCGTCCTCGCGGTGCACGCACAGGGTATGGAAGACCGACATGCCCACGTCCAGGTCCAGCGCGGCGGCGATTTCCAGCGATGCGGAGACGCGTTCGCTCACCAGCACGTCGCAGTGATAGTCGTGGCCGCGGCGGCGGATTTCCTCGGCCAGGTTGGCGATGTGCAACAGCGTGGACTGCGGTTTTTCGCGCGCCACGAAGCTGCCCACGCCGGCGATGCGCTCGACCTGGCCCTGCGCCGTGAGCTCGCGCAGGGCGCGGTTGACCGTCATGCGCGAGATGCCGAACTGCACCACCAGTTCGTTCTCGGAAGGCAGGCGGTGGCCGGGCGGCCAGGTGCCGCTGGTGATGTTGCGCGCGATGAAATCCTTGACCTGCTGGTACAAGGCTATGGAGGAGGAAGCGGAATGGTTCATGCCGCGTTTTGCTTTTTGCGATAGCTCATGGAGTCGTTGATGCGGCCCAGGATGTAGTCGCCGGCGGCGACAGGGGGATATTTGGAATCGGCCTGCGGCGTGCCGAGCTCGCTCGGGTCGATCATCGCGGTGTAGGTCGGATCGAAGAACGTCGCGATGGAATAGCGCTCGCGGCCCGATTTGTTGATCACGTGGTGCAGCGTCGAGCGGAAGCGATCGTTGGTCCAGCGGGCGAGCAGATCGCCCACGTTGACCACGAAGGTGCCGGGTATGGGCGGCGCGTCCACCCAGGTGCCGTTGGCGATTTCCCGCACCTGCAGGCCGCCGACCTGATCCTGCCACAGCAGCGTGATGCAGCCGTAGTCGGTGTGCGGCGCGACGCCGTACTGGTCGGCGTCCAGCTGCGGCGGCTGCGGCGGGTAGTAGACCATCTGGGTGCGCTGCATGGGCTTGGCGTAGCGCGGCGCGAAGAAATTCTGGTCGATGCCCAGGCCCGAAGCGACGGCCTTGAGCAGATCTGCGCCGCAAGCGCCGATTTCCTTGTAGTAGGCGTACAGGTCGGTCTGCAGCGACGGC
>Ga0209455_1000624_pt1 | contig 21976 bp, 19 predicted proteins | sample AraplaCol_mCL_r2_FD_184275 | JGI IMG/M metagenome (GOLD analysis project Ga0209455, IMG submission 184275) | Arabidopsis root microbial communities from North Carolina, USA - plate scrape CL_Col_mCL_r2 (SPAdes) (version 2) | ecosystem: Host-associated > Plants > Roots > Endosphere | place: USA... | reverse complement strand
CCATATACGTGAGCCTTATTCCCCATTGTCACCCTCGGGCTTGACCCGAGGGTCCATGGTGGAAGCGGCTATGGTGCGGGCCGAGGGAAATCGAAGATGTGGAGGAGGTCCGATAGCGGAGAGTGACATGATGGGAACCCGGGAGCCCTTCCAGCATGGATAACCGCGCAGGCGAGATGGAGGTCTTCGTTGCCGCCGTCGATCTCGGCAATTTCTCGGCGGCGGGGCGGCGTCTGGGTCTGTCGCCTTCCGCAGTGAGCAAGCTGGTGACGCGGCTGGAGGAGCGGTTGGGCTCGCGCCTGCTGGTGCGCTCGACCCGGGCGCTCACCTTGACGCCGGAGGGCGATGCCTATCTGCAACGGGCGCGGCGTATCCTGGCCGAGATCGAGGAGACCGAGCGCATTGTCGCCGGCGGTGCCGCCGCTGTACCGCGCGGACTCCTGCGCATCAATGTCTCGGTCGGCTTCGGGGTGCGCTGCGTGGTGCCGCTGGTGCCGGATTTCCTCAAGCTCTATCCCGAGGTGCAGCTCGATCTCTCGCTTTCCGACACCATCATCGACCTGATTGATGAGCGGGCCGATATCGCCATCCGCACCGGTCCCTTGCGCGATTCCAGCCTGACCGCCCGCAAGGTGATGGAGAGCCCGCGCATCATCACCGCTTCGCCGGATTACCTGAAGCAATATGGCATGCCGAAGACACCGGCCGATCTCGACCGGCATAATTGCCTGATCTTCAACTTCCGCCGCACCCAGGTGGAATGGCCGTTCCGCGATCCCACCACCGGCAAAGCCTTCATGAAGCCGATCAGCGGCAACCTGATGGTCAATAACGGCCTTACCATGCGGCAAATGGCCTTACGCGGTGTCGGCCTCGCCCGGCTCGCGCGTTTCGATGTCGAGGCCGATATCGCCGCCGGCACGCTGGTGCCGGTGCTGGAGAAGTTCAGCGCCGGCGATACCGTGCCCTTCCATGCGCTCTTCGTCAGCCATGATTACATGGCCGCCCGCATCCGCGCCTTTCTCGATTTCCTCATTGAACGGATGGCAAAGAGCGAGGCGCGTACACGGCGGCGCTGATCGGTCTCACGCGTCCGATGCGCTGAGGCAGGCTTCCCCCGCATCCGGGTTGAGGGCGTCTCCCGCGACGCTGCTGGCCGCCGCTTCATGCGCGGCACCCCGGCGCAGGAACAGCAGGACCACGAGCGCCGTCACCACGGTAACGGTGGTCAGCAGCATGAGCAGGCTGTTGAAACCGTCGGTATAGGCCTGGACCAGTTGCGGGCGCGCCATATCCGGCAACAGGGTGGTGGCGCTGTTGAGATCGCCGGTTGCCAGGCTTTGTGCCGCGCGTGCGGCACCAGTTCCGCTGCTGCCGAGGCGACCCTGCGTCAGCCCGGCGAGAATGACGGTGACGATGGCGAGCGCCACACCTTCGCCGGCGACGCGGGTGGTGGCGAAGATGCCGGCCGCCATGCCGGCGCGCTCGGTCGGCACCACACTGACGGCGAGCCCGTCCATCAGGCCCCAGGGCAGGCTGATGCCGATGCCAATCACCAACATCGGCGCGATCAGCCCGGCGCCATCGGTCGCATGACTCAACCAGAAGAGACCCGCCGCCGAAACGGCGAGGCCGGTGCCGCAGATCGTCGCCGGCGAAACCCAGCGGGTGAGATAGCCGGCGGCAATCGGCAGGACCAGCAGCGGGCCGGAAAGCGCGATCATCATGCGGCCGGCCGCGACTTCGCTCATGCCGTCGATGCCGACGAAGCGGATCGGCAGCAGGATCAGCAGCACGACAAAGGCGTAAGCGGGCGCCGCCGCCAGCAATTGCACGCCGACGAAGCGCGGATAGCGGAAGAGCGAGAGATCCAGCATCGGCCGCGCGACATGACGCTCGACAGCGACGAAGACCACCAGCAGCACAGCGGAAGCGGCGAGCAGGCCGATCACCAGCGGATCACGCCAGCCATATTCCGGCGCGATCAGGATGCCATAGGTGAAGAGGGTGAGGGCCAGTGTGAAGGTGACGGTGCCAAGCCAATCGAGCCCGGCGGCATTGGGGTCGCGCGACGGGCGCAGGAAGCGGAACGCGAGCACGAGCGAAATGAGGCCGAGCGCCACCACCAAGGCGAAGATCGCCGGCCAGCCGAAGAGATCGACCATCAGGCCGGAGGTGATCGGGCCGAAAGCAAGACCGATGCCGAAGCTGGCCCCGACGAAGCTGAAGGCACGCATGCGCGCACTGCCATCATATTCCTGGGCGAGGGCTGCCATGCCGCTGGAGAAGGCGGCTGCTGCTCCGGCTCCTTGCAAAGCGCGTAGAATATCGAAGGTGAGGATGTCGGGCGCGAAAGCGAGTGCCCCTGAGAACAGCACGAAGGCGCCGAGCCCCAGCATGAAAACGGTCTTGCGACCATAGCTGTCGGCCAGAGAGCCGGCGGCGAGCAGGCAGCTGCCGAAGGTCAGCATGAAGGCATTGGTCACCCAGTTGAGGGCGACGGGATCGCCGCCGAGGCTGCGGGCGATAGCGGGCAAGGCGACGGCGGGTCCGGTGAAGGTCAGCGGCATGGCGACCGCCGCGCAGCAGATGGCGATGAGGATGGCGATCTTGCGTGCCTGGCTGGCGGCGAGATCGGACGGCGCGGCAGGGCCGGCAAGGATGTCGTCGGTCATGGGCGTTTCCACAGAGTTGAATAAGAAGGGGTTGAATGAAAGCGGACCGGTCGCCGGAGCAGCCGAATGAACGGAGGGCCGCAAGGCCCGGGATAGGCGGATCGCAAATGGGTTAGCCGGAGGTGCGCGGGCCGGCCGTCGCGCCTGCCTTTCAGGCAGTTTCAGCAAACTGGCTCGGCAACCGGCATGGATAGCCGGGAACGGCCCCCGATGACTCCGGCTCTGCAGACATCCCGGCGCGCGCTCGCGGGTGTCTTGCTTTAGAAAAGATAAATTCGCTTTAATCAATATTGAAATGGCTATATTTCCGATCATATCGGAGTAAATCGCTCGAATATGGGTGGGTCATGGATCAATTGAGCGGGCTGGCGGCCTTCGTGCGCACCGCCGATCTCGGCAGCTTCGTGGCGGCCGGGCGGGTGCTCGGCCTCTCACCCTCGGCGGTCGGCAAGGCGGTCACGACTCTCGAGCAGCAACTCGGCGTGCGGCTGTTCCAGCGCTCCACCCGCAGCCTGCGCCTGACCGAAGAGGGCCGGCTGTTCCATGAGAGATGCCGGCGCATCCTCGACGATCTCGCCGATGCCCAGGCGTCATTGGCGGCCGTGGTGGCCCTGCCGCGCGGGCGGCTCAGGATCAGCGTGCCGCTGGTCAGCTATCACCTGCTGCTGCCGATCCTGCCGGAATTCATGCGTCAGCATCCCGAGGTCGAACTCGACATCGACTTCAATGATCGCATCGTCGATCTGGTGGAGGAGGGTGTCGATGTCGCGATCCGCAGCGGCGATCTGCCGGATTCACGGTTGATGGCGCGAGCCCTGCGGCCGTTCCAGATGCTGCTCTGCGCCGCGCCGGATTATCTCGCGCAACACGGTACGCCGCAAACGCCGCGCGATCTCGACGATCACCGTGCCATCCGCTTCCGCTTTCCCAATAGCGGCAAGTTGCAGGACTGGCCATTGACGCGAGCGGGCGGCATGGCCGACCGCCATCCCCGCACGGTGCTCACCTGCAACAACATGGAGGCCTTGCGCGGCGCGGTGATGAACGGGCTCGGCATCGGCTGCATGCCGGATTTCCTGGCGCGCGCACCGCTGGCGGCGGGGCAGTTGCGCACGGTGCTGGATGCACATATCGATGGGCCGGGCCAGTTCCACCTGATCTGGCCCTCCAATCGTCATCTCTCGCCCAAGGTGCGTGTCTTCGTCGACTTCCTCAGCAACTGCCTCTTCGCCAATCAATGCGAGACGTTGCCAGCAGGAGCGGGAGAGCAGGGGGCGGATGTCGTCAGCGATGAGGTGGTCGGAGACAGTTAGCACGCTGGAGCCGAGGAACATTTCCAGTCATCACTCACCGCCTCTCCCTAACCCTCCCCCGCGAGGGGGGAGGGAGCACAAGGTGTTTGCCTTACTTATCGAGCATCGCTGTTGATGGCAGAAGAAAAGAGTACAGCTGACTCAAGTCGAACCCATCACAAAGGTTGGAGCAACAGCGTTCCCTCCCCCCTCGCGGGGGAGGGTTAGGGAGAGGGGACGAGCGCAAGTCGGCATTGCTTTTTGTAAGAGCGACCAGATGCCTTGCCTGACTGACGCCGGCCCCTCCTCAAAACACGCAGAAATGCGCTTCGGTGGGATGAAGGCCGTTGATCGGTAGGATATCCTGCGGGCAGGCGGAGAACACCATCACGACATCCATCTCGGCGCGCAACGTCGTGTATTGCCCGGCTTCGCTGACCGGCGGGTCGAAGGAAAGGGCGCCGTCGGGCTTGACCGGAATATTCATGAAGAGGTTGAGCGGGCTCGGCGTTTCCGGCGGCGTGAGGCCGATCTCCTTGAGCGCCAGCGCCAGGTTCTCGGTGCAGCTCTCGTGATAGCCGGCGACACCGAGTTGCTTGTAGCGATGGCTGTCGCAGGCGGCGATCAGGGTATCATGGATGCCGGGCGTCGTATCCTCGGCGAGAGTAAGGATCGGCCGGCGATGATTGCTGAGGAAGGTGTCGCCGATCTTCGGATATACCGTCAGCATGGTGGCACGGCTGTGCTCCATCGACATGAATTCTTTGAGATCGGCGGCATTGAAGGCCCAGGTATCGACTACCTGCTTGCCATGGGTGTTGATGACGCGGATATGCTGCCCGGCTTTCAGCCGCCTAGCCTTGCCGCGGCGGGCCGGGATGGTGATCACATCGGTTGCCGTGCTCATGCCTGTCTCCTCCGTGTGTTTTTGCTTGATTGCCCCCAGCGAAACACAGGCGGCCGGCAAAGGCCAGACAGGGCAGGACATAGCCGGTCAGCGCCGGCCGCAACGCAAGCCTCGAAGACGGTGGCGCGACGATGCGCGATCAGGCCGCGAAGTCGATGACGATGCGGCCATCGACCTGGGCGCGCTTGAGACGCGCGAGGCCGTCATTGATCTCGGTAAGGCGGATGCGCTCGGTCGGCAGGCTGAGCTTCGCCTGGGCGCCGATCGCCAGCAGGTCGATCAGCTCCTGCCTGGTGCCGACGCTGGTGCCGGTGATGCGCACTCCGGTATAGGTCAGCCATTCCATGCTGAGCGGGACCGGGTCCGGGACCATGGCGACGGCGACGATCCAGCCGCGCGGGCGGATGCCGTCGATCATCGCCTGCCAGGGGGCGATGCTGGGCGCGAAATTGAGGCAGGCGTCGGCACCGCCGATCGCCTTGCTCTGCGCGCCGGGATCCTCGCCGGCGAGGAAGCCATGGTCGGCGCCGGCCGCCCGGGCGATCTCCAGCTTGCGCGAAGTCGTATCGACGGCGATCACCCGGGCACCGGCGCGCTTCGCCAGCTGGATCGCATAGAGCCCGAGCCCGCCGCAGCCCACCACCATGCAGGTCTTGCCCGGGGCGAGCTCCGCCTTGGCGACGGCGCCATAGGCGGTGACGCCGGCGCAAAGCAAAGGTGCCGCATCGATGGGATCGAGCCCGTCCGGAATCCGGGTGGTGAAGGCCGCTTGGACGACAGCATATTCGGCAAAGCCGCCCTGGACGCTGAAGCCATGGGCGCGCTGCTCGGCGCAGAAGGATTCATGGCCGGTCAAACATTCCCGGCAATGGCCGCAAGTATCATGCAGCCAGGGCAGGGCCACCCGGTCGCCGATCCGGAAATGCTTCACCCCGGCGCCCAGCTCGACCACCCGGCCGATCCCTTCATGGCCGAGGATCAGCGGCTCCGGATGGCCGGCCGCGCTGGCCGAACCGTCCCAGACATGGAGATCGGTATGGCAAAGGCCGCAGGCCTCCAGCTTGATCACCACCTCGCCAGGCCCCGGGGTCGGCACCGGCACCTGGCGCAGCTCAAGCGGCGATCCGGTCTGGGTCAGCAGGGCAGCGAGCATGGTGGCCATGGCGATACTCTCGGGTCAGCAGATAAAGAGGGTCGGTCGGAACCGGTATTAGATGTTTAATTAAAAAATTGGATGACCGTCAAGTTTTACCACAAAGAAACCCTCTCTCAAGCAATACATGGGGCGGATGTAGATGATTTATTGCTGAATAATCAGACGGTTATCGTCGATGTCGCAGCTACTTTCCGAGCCGCCGATGAGCATAGTCCTTGATGAGGTTGATCGCCTCCAGGCGGTCGAGGCCCTCTTTCTCCAAGGCGCAGCGCATCCACAGCCCATCGATCATAATACTGATGCCTTTGACGATGATCTCGGCCTCGGCGCGGCTGGTGAGATGGCGCAGGCATTCATGGAGGTTGCTGTCGAGCCGCCGGTAGAACATCGATTGCAGCCGCCTGAATTCCGGATGCTCGGGCACCGCCGAATAGAATGACACCCAGGCATTGGCGGCGGGGCGGTCATAGAGCTCTTCCGGGAAATTGCCCTCGATGATCGCGTCGAGCCGCTCCAGCGGCGTGGTCGCCGTCTTCAGGAGCCGGACAACTTCTTTCATAATCAAGCCGTTGCCATAGCGCATCATGGCAATCAACAGGTCATCCTTGCTCTTGAAGTAGTAGTTGATGATGCCGTGCGACATGCCGGCCTGCTGGCCGATCCGGGCCATGGTGAGGCCGCGGAAACCGTGGATGCGGAAGGCCTCATAGGCGGCCTTGATCAGGTCCTGCCGCCGGATGGCCTCGATGCTGGTCCGCATGCCGTCACTGTCTCCAATCCCGCCGATCCACTCGATGAGCCGGCGCTCCCAATTGCATTGGGTCGGTACGGTCGCCCGCGTCGACTTTCACCGTCCCATTCATTCTACCGTATCAAACCCTTGATTCTTTTAGCTGAACCGGGGAGGAAATCCAAGCTGGATGCCCAGGATATTTTCCTGATAGCCAGAAAATTGGATATACATCCAGTTTTTTATTTGACCAACAGAAATCCGGGTCTTAGCTTAACCGCTAAGGCCGTCGGGAAGGCGGCCAGCCAAGCATCGAGACTGGGAGAGAGACATGATTTTCACGCGAGGCTTGAAGGCGGCCCTGCTGACCGCCGGTATGACTTTGACCATTTTGCCTGTCCTCGGCGCCACCGCCCAGGCCGACGATCCGGCCACCTGCACCGGCGTCCATGTGGCGGAGCTGGGCTGGACCGATATCGCCTTCACGACGGCCGTGGCCGATGTGCTGACCGACAGCCTCGGTTACAAATTGAAGAGCGACCTCCTCGGCATCGATGTCGTCTACCAGGCGCTGAAGCTCGGCAAGCTCGATGTCTTCATGGGCAACTGGCGCCCGGTGCAGAACGAGCAGTTCAAGCAGTATTTCGACGAGGGCTCGGTCGAGGTGCTCGGCCCCAACCTGCTCGGCGCCAAATACACCGTGGCGGTGCCGACCTATGTCGCCGATGCCGGGGTGAAGGATTTCGCCGATCTCGACAAGTTCGCCGACAAGTTCGACCACAAGATCTACGGCATCGAGCCCGGCAGCAATCAGCCGCTGATCGATGCCCTGAAGAAGAACGAATACAATCTCGGCAAATGGAAAGTGGTCGAATCCAGCGAGCAGGGCATGCTGACCCAGGTCGACAAGGACTATAAGAAGCAGAAATGGGTCGCCTTCATGGGCTGGGAGCCGCATGCCATGAACATCGACTACAAGATGACCTATCTCAGCGGCGGCGCGGATATCTTCGGCGCCAATTACGGCAGCTCCGACGTCTATACCCTGTCGCGCAAGGGCTATGCCGCGCAGTGCCCGAACATCGCCAAGATGTTCGCGCAGCTGAAATTCAATGTCGAATTCGAGAACGAAGGCATCCACATGATGCTGAAGGAAGGCAAGAACGGCAAAGATGCCGCCAGCGCCATGATGAAGCAGCATCCGGAGCTGCTGAAGGCGTGGCTCGGCGGGGTCACTACGCTCGACGGAAAGGATGGCCTCGCCGCGGTGGAGAAGAAGATCGGCGGGTGAGGGAGCTGCAAGCTGCAGCTCTGGCGGAACTGCTGGTTTTCTGATGCAAAGGAAGCCCCCTCTCCCTAACCCTCCCCCGCGAGGGGGGAGGGAACAGGTGAGGATGCAGTTCACGATTGAGCCGCCTGAAAATCGGCGTCTATGGATGCCAGCCGCGTTCACGATAGCGCCAACTATAAAGGCTCCTCGCAACAGCGTTCCCTCCCCCCTCGCGGGGGAGGGTTAGGGAGAGGGGTTTGCAGCCTCGCCGTTAACAATAAGCTGTTCATGCTTTTGCATGTGACAGCTACCATACACGCCAGCCGTCATCTCTGATGTCGCTGCGATCCCCTATCGAAGTTTGTGACGGTTCTGTTAAGCTGCGCCTGCGGATCGCGATCCGCATCCGCTTCCCGCCGCGTCACTTCCGAGGACCTCCAATGCTTTCCCGCCGCCGGCTGATCCTGGCCGCCTCAGTGTTGAGTTTGTCTGTCATGGCCGGACTCACGGCCGATACACCGCCAGCCGCCGCCGCCGCCGGCCTTGCCAATACAACCGTGCTGATCGTGCGCCATGCGGAAAAACCCGATGATGGCGCAGGTCTCGCTCCCTTGGGCGAGAAGCGGGCCGCGGCCTATGCCGGCTATTTCCAGAACCTGACGGTGGATGGCCTCGCCTTGCGGCCGCAGACCCTGATCGCCACAGCGGATTCCAAGGAGAGCATGCGGCCGGGCCTGACCTTGAAGCCACTGGCGACGGCGCTGAACCTGCCGCTCGACCAGCGCTTCAAGGACAAGGATTATGCGTCTGTCGTCCAGGCGTTGCAGAACGAGAGCCACGGCCCGGTGGTGCTGATCGCCTGGCACCACGGCAAGCTCGATAAGATGCTGGCGGCTTTCGGCGCCGATCCGAAGACGTTGCTGCCCGACGGCAAATGGCCGGAGAACGTCTATGACTGGCTGTTCATCCTGCCCTTCGACGCCCAGGGCCAGTTGATCACCGCGCAGGTGAAACGGGTGACGGAGACCGATCTCGACCAGACCATCGGTGCGACACCGAGCGGCAACTGAGCACCGCTGCGGATGGACCGCGCCACGGTCCCTTCCGCAGTCATCGTCAGCCTCACATCCGGTATTCCGGTTCTTCCTTGTCTAGGATCGCCTTTACTTCGTCGAGGTGATCGAAGCTGAGCTGCTTATAGTCGTCCCACTGGCTGGCGGTGAGCTTGGCGAGGTTGTCGGCGACGATGCGCAGCTTCTTGCCGGTGGCATAGGCGGTCAGCAGCGTGTCGCAGGCGCGCTCGAAGTAATACATTGTATCGAAGGCCTCGGCGACGCTGGCGCCCACCGTCATGACGCCATGATTGCCCATCAGCAGCACGCTCTTATCGCCGAGGCAGCCGGCGAGGCGGTCGCCCTCCTCGTCGGAGAGCGCCATGCCGCCGAAGGCATCGTCGCTGGCGATGCGCTGGTAGAAGCGCATGGTGTTCTGGTCGATCGGCGGCATGCTGTTGTCTTCGAGGGCAGCGAGCGCCGTCGCATATTTCGGATGCAGATGCATGACGCAGCGCGCCTGTGGCAGGAGCGCATGCAGCCGGCCATGGATGTACCAGGCGGTGGGATCCGGTGCATCCGGGCGGCTCATCGTCGTCGCGTCGCGGGCATCGAGCAGGATCAGGTCGCTCGCCTTGATGCGGCTGAAATGCCGGCCGCGGGGATTCATCAGGAAGCGGCTGCCATCGGCCGAGACGGCGAGGCTGAAATGGTTGGCAACCGATTCATGCATGTTGAGGCGCGCGAACCAGCGGAAGGTGGCGGCGAGATCGATGCGGGCCTGCTGCAAGGCGCCTGGGTCGATCAGGGCGCTGGCGTCTTGTTGTTGAATGGTCATGCCGTTTCTCCCATCTCGCCGCGGCTTCCGGCGCGGTCATGTGTCTTCATTGGTCTCGATCCTAACGCCGGCGCGTACGAGGCAGATGAGCCCTTTCCGCGCAGCGTGCATGCGATCAGCGACTGACTGACCGGCGTGCCTGCTTGCCCCCACCCCAACCCTCCCCGGGCTCGAGGGAGGGGGCATTGCAGCTGCGATGTTCGAGCAGCTCTACCGCTGCGCCCGCTCCCAGTCCTTGGCGATCCACACCGGGGCGCTGTCCGGCGCCGGGGGTATCTTGCCGCGGATCATGTCGCTGGCTTTCTCGGCGATCATGATGGTGGGCGCATTGGTGTTGCCGCTGACAATCACCGGCATGATCGAGGCATCGACCACGCGGAGACCCGTGAGCCCGTGCACTTTCAGCTGCTCGTCGACCACGGCGAGGCCGTCGCTGGCGCGACCCATCTTACAGGTGCCGACCGGGTGGTAGCAGGTCTCGATCGCCTTCCTGGCCCAGGCATCCAGTTCCTCGTCGGATTTGACATTGATGCCGGGGAAGAGCTCGTCGCCGGCGAAAGGCCGCATCGCCGGCTGCGCCAGGATCTCGCGGGTCAAGCGCACGCCGGCGCGCATATCGGCGCGGTCGCGGGGATCCTTCATGTAGTTGAAGCGGATCGCCGGCGGTTCCTTGGCATTGGCGCTGCGGGCCTTCACATAGCCGAGGCTGTGCGGGCGCATGAGGTCGAGATGCACCTGGAAGGCATGTTCCGGCACGGTATCGACCGAGCCCGGAATGACCGCCAAAGGCATGAAGGTGAGCTGCAGGTCGGGATGCTCGACACCCGGCTGGCTGCGGATGAAAGCACCGGCCTCGAAATGGTTGGTCGATGCAGGACCCTTCTGGTTGATGAACCATTGCAGGCCGGTGAGGTATTTGCGCGGGCCGCGGCTGACCGGGAACAGGGTGACCGGCTGCTTGCAGCGATGCTGGATGACGACATCCGGATGGTCGTTGAGATTTTCACCGACACCAGGAAGCGCATGTTTCACTTCGACGCCGATCTCGCGCAGATGCTCCGGGTTGCCGATGCCGGAGAGCTGCAAGAGCTGTGGCGAATTGATGGCGCCGCCGGAAAGGATCACCTCGCGGTCGGCATAGGCACGCGCCACCTGGCCATTCATCGTGTAATCGATGCCGGTCACACGATTGCCTTCCAGCAGCAGGCGCTGGGCCAGCGCCTCGGTGACGATGGTGAGATTGGGGCGGTCGAGCGCCTGCGAAAGATAGCCGCGCGCCGCACTCCAGCGCTTGCCGTCGCGGGTGGTCCGATCGATCGGGCCGAAGCCTTCCTGGCGATGGCCGTTCACATCCGGCGCCGAGGGATAGCCGGCCTGGATGCCGGCCTGGATGAAGGCCTGGCAGAGCGGGGAACGGTCGATCTTCGGACTGGTGACGAAAAGCGGGCCGTCGCCGCCGTGATATTTGGTGGCGCCGTTCTCGTGCTTCTCCGCCCGCTTGAAATAAGGGAGGACATCGGCATAGGACCAGCCGCGATTGCCGGCCTGGGACCATTGGTCGTAATCGCGGGCGTGGCCGCGGATATAGACCATGCCGTTGATCGAAGAGGAACCGCCCAGCACCCGGCCGCGCGGATGCGTGAGGCGCCGGTTGTCGAGGAAGGGCTCGGGATCGGAGACATAGTTCCAGTTGAACTGTGTGGAGGAGAGGAGCTGACCCATGCCCGAGGGCATATGGATCTTCCAGCTCTTGTCGCGCGGTCCTGCTTCCAAGAGCAGGACCCGCACCTCTGCATCTTCCGTCAGGCGGGTGGCCAGCACGCAGCCGGCCGATCCCGCACCGACGATGATGTAGTCGTAATGCGCGGCGTTGTTCATGATCGTGATGATCTTCTTCGCAAGATGGGTGCTCGGTCGGCTGTAATGCCCCCACCCCAACCCTCCCCCGAAATGGAGGAGGGTTGGGAGGGGGCCATGCAGCGCATGATAGTGGCGTCTACTCGGCCGCCGCCTTGGTCGGGTTGCTGCTTTCCGGGCGGATCGCCTGGTAGCAGAGCTTGTGGAAGTGGCGCACCAGGTGCTCGCTCTGATTGGTGCGGCCGTCATCCACCAGATAGCGGCCCTGGTCATAGCCGAAGCTGTGCAGGCCCTTCTGGTTGCTGATATTGAGCTGGATGTCTTCCGGGCCGAGCTCCTTGTTCATCCATTCGACCGCGGCCTTGGTAAGGGCCGGCGTGTCGCGGTGATTGGGACCGTAATAGCCGAAGCGCAGCAGCGACTTCTCCGCGTCCAGCGGGATCATGATGAAGGTCCCCACCATATCGGTGAAGGGGAAGCAATAGAGCGTGGTGTTGGGGAAGAGCCCGATATTGAAGAACCAGTCGGTCTGCCATGTGGCACCTTCGAGCGGCACGCCATAGGCCTGGGTCACGCCCGGGGCCGGCGGCGCCATATAGGTCCACCAAGTATTGTGCGGCGTCAGGCGATAGCTCTTGTAATCGATCAGCGAGGCGAGATGCTTGTGCACCGGGCCGGAGAGATCGAAGTGATAGCCCTCGATCGAATTCTCCTGGATCACCTTCCAGTTGGCTGGGACGACGACATCGACTTCCTCGATCAGCTTCAGATTGTCGAGATCGGGCAGGAAGCGGCGCATCTCGGCCTCGGCGCTGAGACCGCCATTGACGGCTGCACCCAGTTCGGCGACCGAGGCGGCATCGGGATCAAGGTTGATATAGACAAAGCTGGCATAGATCTCGAGCTTCACCGGCTTCAGGCCATGGCCTTCCTTGTCGAAATCCTTGATGCAGTCGCTATGCGGGGCCGCGCGCAGGGCGCCGTCGAAGCCATAGGCCCAGGAGTGATAGGGGCAGCGGATGATCGCCGGCAGCTTGCCGCGACGCTCTTCGAGGAGGCGGTTGCCGCGATGCTGGCAGGCATTGTGGAAGGCGCGGATCTGACCGTCGCGGCCGCTGATGACGACGACGCTCTGGTCGAAGATCTCCTGCGTCAGATAGGAGCCCGGTTCCTTGAACTCGTTGACATGGCCGACCATGTGCCAAGCCTTGTAGAAGATGCCGTGCTTCTCTTCTTCCAGGATCTTCGGATCGAAGAAGAATCGCGAGGGCATCGAATAAGTGGTGTCGGGATTGCTGGCTTCATCCCAGCTGGTCTTCTTCGTCGGCAACATCGCGGTCTTCTCCCTCGTGGTCTCGTTAGTCTTCCACGTAGCGCTCGGCAGGCGCGCCACAGGCCACATACTCATCTGTCACCCTCGGGCTTGACCCGAGGGTCCATGGTTGATCTCGCCGGCTTGCCTCTCCGATGGACCCTCGGGTCAAGCCCGAGGGTGACATGTGAGAAGATGCGGTATTGAGGAAGTTCATGGTCCTCGTATTGCCGCAACCCGGCCTCGTTTCTTCCCCATCAGTTTCGCCGAATGCGCCCACTCGGCCCGATGCGTTGCGTCACCTGGGTGTCCGCTTTGATCAGTCCTGCGATGTCGGCTAATAAGCTGACTAACTGGAAAAATTTCCGGCTGCGGCGGTGGGTCGCGGTGCTTCGTGTCCTATCTATTGACGAAAAAAGACGAAAGCGCGGCGTGATAAATCAAGCTTCGAGAACGCGATTAGGTTGCAGTTGCAGTCATGGACGCCCATCAGATCAGCGCCGGGGGGCCGCATCGCCTCGGCATCGTCATCCTGCCCGATTTTTCCAATCTCGGCCTCGCTGCCATCGTCGAGCCGCTCTTCGTTGCCAACTGGCTGCAACAGCAGCGGCTGTTCGAATGGTCGGTGCTGTCGGTGGACGGGCTCTCGGTGCAGGCCAGCAACGGCATGCGCGTGCCGGTCGATGGCGCGCTCACCGAGAGTGCGGCTTTCCAGACCGTGCTGGTGGTGGCGAGCTTCGAGGTGAAGCGCCACGCCGATGACAACCGCGTCACCGCCTGGCTGCGGCGCATGGCGCGCTTCGGCGTCGAGCTCGGCGCCATCGAGACCGGCAGCGAGATCCTGGCGGCGGCGGGTTTGCTCGATGGCCATCAGGCCGCCGTGCATTGGGACAATCTCGACGGCTTCCGCGAGCGCTATCCCGGCGTCGAGGCAGTGCCGCAGCTTTACACCTTCGGGCGCGGGCGCATGACTTGTGCCGGTGCCACAGCGATTCTCGACATGATGCTGCGCTGGATCGCCCAGCAGAGCGACCAGCGTCTGGCCGATGAAGTGGCGCAGCATCTCCTGATCAGCCGCCAGCGCCCGCCGACCCAGGAGCAGGGGACACCGGACACCGACAAGGAAGCCGTCGCCAACCAGGCGGTGGCGAAGGCGCTGGCGATCATGCAGGACACGCTCGAGGAACCGCTGAGCTGCGAGGCGCTGGCGGAAGCGGTCAATCTCTCGCCACGCCAGTTGCAGCGGCATTTCCAGCGTCATCTCGGCAGCACGGTGATGCGCCACTATCTGATGCTGCGGCTCTCCAAGGCGCATAAGCTGCTGCAGCAGACCGATCTCAGCGTCACCGAAGTGGCGGTCGGCAGCGGCTTCACTTCGCTCGAGCATTTCTCCCGCGTCTACCGCCAGACCTTCGGCCGCTCGCCCAGTGCCGATCGCCAGCAATCCACCTCCGCCCCGGTGCTACGCCGGCCCCGCGCCAGCAGCTATTGAGCCTTCCCTGATTGCCGCCCCTCGTTTGCGTCTAGATTCGGTCAAATCTTGGCGTGTTTCCCACATGAATCGGGCTGTCTCGGGCAAGCAAATACTGTCGATCAAGCGACATTGGTCGATATTGCCGGACGAATTTCCCGGCACGGTTCTTGAACCAGAACTTGGGGGATCAATCTAATGGGGAACAGCTGGATGTTTTCCACCCGCTACGGCATCAATTCGGGCGAGCATTCCACACTGACGTGTTGAAATGTTGCAATAGCGGTCAAAAAAATGCGGAAATTAAGATTATAGTCATGTCTTCACGTTAAAAGTGAAAGCGCGACTCGGTTATGTGTCATATATATGTAACATAAGGTCGGACGAAAAAATTAACCGATCCGGCGCAATAATCTGAGTTGGGTAGCCGCGGGCCTGCCGCCGGGGGCGGAAGGCAGGTCACGGTGATGATGGAAACGACGCGTATGGAACAGGTTCTACAACAGGCGGGAGTCATCCCCTATTCAGTGGTCAACGGCACGATCCGGGTCCTTCTCGTCACCTCACGTGACACCGGTCGCTGGCTGATCCCGAAGGGTTTCGTCGATGACGGCTATTCGCCGCTCGACGCCGCTGTGAAAGAGGCTTTCGAGGAGGCCGGCGTCGAAGGCGTCATGCATACCGACACGCCGCTCGGCTTCTTCACCTATTTCAAGCGCCTGAAGAGCGGCGAGGATCGTCCGGCCAGCGTCATCGTCTATCTGCTGCGCGTTGAGAAGCAGTGCAAGAAATGGCCGGAGAAGAAGCAGCGTCAATCCGCCTGGTTCACCCCGGAGGAAGCCGCGAAGCTGGTCAAGGAACCGGGCCTCGCCGAATTGCTGCGGCGCCTGGAGAATCTCACCGAGCATTGAGGCTGCGTTATTAAACGGAGAGTGTTGTCGTCGACACTCTTTGTTTCCTGAAAACGGATAGGTTCATCGCCTCATGAGCCGGGCTTTTATCAATTCAGCCCGACTCTTTTCCTTCGATAATTAAGCTCTGAAACTAGTATAAGTTTTCCAGATGCTGGTAAGACGTGGCCAAGCTGCGAATATCTCCGCTACCTTAGAGGACGTTCACGTAGATCGAAATGCTGAGGTCATTCGATGATGCGAATATTCGTTGGGATATGCATTGCATTTCTGATCCCAACTGCAGCCGCAGCAAACGAGTCCTTCTCTTGTGGTGGGGCGGCCGTCGAGTTCAGTTTCTCCAAAATTGATGCCAAAGACATGGTACACAACGTGCAAACCGTAATATCGGTGAGCCGTGAAGGGCGATCAACCACGCTGCACTATGACGACGGCGTTGACTTTATCGGGGCGACTTGCGTGCCAAATCTGCGCAGCGAACCGACTATCGTATTTCAGGTCTATTGCGGCGGATCCGGATGTAAGGACCTCGAAAATTGGGGAATTATTGACCCTAAAACACTCCTGGTTCGTCTTGTCCCGAATGATTGGAATCGGGCCGACGCAGTAAAAATTCTAGGTCGTCCGTTGCCTAAGATCGATCACATGATTTCTATCGATCGAGAAGCAGAGGATCTCGGAATAAGTAGTGATTGAGAATTACGAGGCCGGTCCGGTATCGCTACACGGCTTCAAAAAATAGTCTTGCTATGACGCCTCGTTTTTTTGCTGCGCTTGGAGTGCCCTTCCGGACATGAGGGCCTTCAGGTTACTCGATTTGTGACGCGAGATTACTCCTTGGCCGAGGCTTTTCACCAAGCGAAAGTTTCCCGGTCCATCTCTCCGATAGACCGGGCCGTTCTCATTCAGCGCGTGTTTGATCCAGCGTCTTATCCCAGCATTAGCTGGTTCCAGGCTTCCTCATAGGTGCGGGAGTATTTATCCGCTTCCTGCTCGTTGAGGATCAGCATGTCCTTGATGTTGTCGGGCGACATGACGAGGATCTTCTGGGTCTCGGCATCGCCCTTGGCGGCGGCGGCGCTGAGCACCGGCCCGTAGGTCTTGAGGTCGAGCAGCTTCGCCTGCGGTTCCTCGCCGAGTGCGTAGTTGATCACCTCATGGGCGAGATCGCGATAGGGCGAGCCCTTGGGGATTACCCACCAATTGGCCCAGGCGATGCCGTCCTTGTAGGTGTAGCCGATCGGTGCATTCTCCTTGGCGGCGGCGAGGATGCGGCCGCTCCAGGCGGAGGAGAGGGCGAGCTCGCCGGTCGAGAGCAGCTGCGGCGGTTGCGCGCCGGCACCCCACCAGACGGTGACATTGGGCTTCAGCTCCTTCACCTTGGCGAGCGCCATCTTGGCCTTCTCCTCGGTGACGGGGAAGACTTCCTCGCGCTTCACGCCGGCCGCCAGCAATGCAGCCTCGTAATTGTAATAGAAGAGCTTGTAGAGGCCGCGCGGCCCGGGGAAGCGCTTCACGTCCCAGAAATCGGCCCAGGATTGCGGACCCGCATCGGCCGGGAAGGCCTTGGTTGACCAGGCGAAGATGGTCGCACCGGTCGAGGTGGCGACACCGTAGGGCGCCACCATGCCTTCGGGCAGTGCCTTGGCATTGGGGATCTTGTCGAGATCGAGCTGTTCCAGGAAGCCGTCCTTGTCACCCTGCCAGACGGTGCGGCCGCCGACATCGACCAGGTCCCATTCAACGGCATTCGCCTGCACCATGGCCTTGATCTTGGCGGTCTCGGTCGGCGAGGTGTTGTTGATGGTGATGCCCTTCGTCGCGCCGAAGGGATCCATGAAGGCGGATTTCTCGGCCGCCGACAAAGCCCCGCCCCAGGAAGTGAAGGTGAAGGGCCGCGTATCGGCGCGGGCCCAGCGCGGCAAGGCACTGGCGGCACCGAGTGCGGCGACAGAGCCCAAGCCCGATAGAACGAATGTACGACGTTTCATGTATCCCTCCCGAGTTACTGACCGGCCTTGCTGGCGGGTCATGATTTCAGTTCATCTCATTGCGCGCAGGATATCGCGCGCTTCCCCCTCTTGTTGCGGCTCTCAGGCTTGAGGAACAAGCCGCACATGTTCCGCCTGCCAGTTGACGCGCAACTCCTGCCCGCGGCTGATCTGCCGGTCGGTCAAGCGCCGCAGCCAGAGATCGGCGCCGCTGTCGAGCCGCAGCCGCAAGGCGGTGAGTTCGCCGAGATAGACCGCTTCTTCGACCCGTGCGGTGAGCGGTCCGGCATCGTCCAGCACCAGATGTTCCGGCCGCAGCAGCACCTGGAGCGGCAGATCGGCGAGGCCCGCTTTCATCGGTGCGGCCGTCACCGGCAAGGTCAGCGTGTGGCGCAGGGCCGCGACCTCGATCCGCATCTCGGCGCCGTCCTGGCCGACGAGGCGCGCCGGCAGCAGGTTGGATTCGCCGATGAAGCTGGCGACAAAACTGTTGACCGGATTGCGGTAGAGCTCCGTCACCGGGCCGATCTGCTCGATCCTTCCGGCGCGCATGACGGCGACGCGGTCGGAGAGGATCAGCGCCTCTTCCTGGTCATGGGTGACATAGAGCGTGGTGCGCCGGCGCTCTTCATGCCGGCGGCGCAGTTCCAATTGCACATTGCGGCGGAGCTGCCGGTCGAGCGCGCCCAAGGGCTCATCCATCAGCAGGACATCGGGCTCGATCACTAAAGCACGGGCAAGGGCCACGCGCTGCTGCTGTCCGCCGGAGAGTTGCTGGATCGCGCGATTGCCGTAGCCGGCGAGTTCGACCATGGCGAGGGCGGCGTCGACACGCCTGGCGATCTCGTCCTTCGGCCGGCGGCGCACCGTGAGGCCATAAGCGACATTCTCGGCCACGGTCATATGCGGAAAGAGGGCATAGTTCTGGAACACCATGCCGATATTGCGCGAACGCGCTGGTAGGTTGGTGACCTCGCGATCGCCGATATAGAGCTTGCCGTCGGTGGGGGCGAGATAGCCGGCGATCAGGTTCAGCAGCGTGGTCTTGCCAGAGCCCGAGGGGCCGAGCAGGGTCAGGAACTCGCCGGCCGCGACCTCGAGATCGGTCGGATGCAGCGCGATCTGGCTGCCGTAATGCTTGGTGGCGCCACGAAAGCGCAGCGGCAGGCCGCTGTCGGTCATGCGGGTACTCCTTGATGGGCGGTCTTATCCTCGCCTGCTGCCGCCTGCGCGGCCTTGCTGCCGAGGGCGCGTTGCCGCCGCGCATCGATCACGCGGGCAAGCACGAAGAGCAAAGCCGCCAGCACGATCATGAAGGTGGCGGCGACGGCGGTGACGGGGGTGAATTCGATGCGGATCGCCTCCCAGATCTTGACCGGCAGGGTCTTGGCGCCATAGCCGGCCATGAAGACCGCGACCACCACTTCGTCGAAGGACGAGATGAAGGCAAAGACGGCGCCGCCCACCACGCCGGGCATGATGTTGGGGAGGGTGATGGTGCGGAACACGGTCCAGGCGCTGGCGCCGAGGCCGGCTGCCGCCTGCTGCCAGCGCCGGTCGACGCCGCGCAAGGAGACGCCGATATTGATGACGACGAAGGGCAGGGCAAGTGCCGCGTGGCTCAGCGCCATGCCGATGCGTGTGCCGCTCAAGCCGACATCGAGGGCCGTCCGGTAGATGGCGACGGCGGTGACGATCACCGGCACGATCATCGGCGCGAGGAACAATCCGCTGAGGATCGGGCGCATCAGTGGCCCGGTGCGCTGCAGGCCGAGTGCTGCCGGCAAACCAAGCGCCAGGGCGGCGACAGTTGCCATGATGGCCACTTGAACGCTGGTCCAGAGAGCCGCGCGCCATTCGGCATCGGCGAAGAAGGCGCCATACCAGCGGGTCGACCAGGCGGCCGGCGGCAGGCTGATGAAGCTGGAGGCATTGAACGAGGTCGGGATGACGGCGAGGATCGGCAACACCAGAAAGGCGATCACCAGATTGGCGCCGATCTGCGCGCTCCAGCGCCAGGGCGCGGGAGCGCCGGTCAACTGCCGGTCTTTGCTGCTGTTCATTTCGCGAACATCCCCTTGTCCAGCGGCAACAGCTTCATGGTGAGGCCGAGCAGCACCAGGACGATGACCAGCAGCAGCAGCGAGCCGGCTGCCGCCAGCGACCAGGCGAGGCGGTCGGTGACGAAGCTGGAGATCAGCATCGAGAGCGTCATGGCATTGGCGCCGCCCAGCAGGGCCGGGGTGATGAAGAAACCGAGCGACAGCAGCAGCACGAAGGTGCCGCCGCCGAACAGGCCCGGCAGGCAGAGCGGCAGATAGACCCGGCGGAAGGTGTCCATAACCCCGGCACCGAGCCCGTCACTCGCCATCAGCAGCCTGCCGTCGATGCGGTTCATCGCCGAATAAAGCGGCAGGATGGCATAAGGCAGCAGCACATGAACCATGCCGATGACGACGCCGGTCTCGTTGAAGAGCAGGGCCAAAGGATGATCGGTGAGGCCGGATGCCAGCAGCAGCCGGTTGACCGGCCCGCCGCGCTCCAGCAGCAGCATCCAGGAGAAGGTGCGGACGAGGACCGAGATCCACAGCGGGAAGAGCACGCCATAGAGCGTCACCACGAAGAGCGGGCCCTTCAGCTTGGTCAACATATAGGCGACCGGCCAGGCCAGGACCAGGGTGATCACGGTAACCAAAGCGGAGACCAGCAGGGTATTGGCGAGCACCCGGAGATAGACGCTGCTGTTGAGCAGGATAGCGAAATTGGCGAAGGCACCGCCACCAATGCCGACATCGGCGGCGGCAGGATCGCTGACGAAAGCCAGCGACATCAGCCGGCTCAGCGGGATGACGAACCAGATCAGCAGGAACAGGGCCGCCGGCAACAGCAGCAAGGTGGTGTCGAGGCGCTCACGCGGCATGGCGTGATCCGCTCTCCGGCCGTGATGCGGCGGCGGTGAGGACCGGACAGGTATCGCAGCTCATGCCATCCTGCGATGACAGGGCCTGCCACGACCAATGCTGTCCATGTCCTGTGCTCATACGCTCCCCACGTTTCCTCCGCCGGCTTTCGGCCAAGCATTCCACCCGCCTTGCGCACCTCTTGCTGAAGTGTCGTTATCCAAGGTCCTTGGTTATCAGGGTATGAGAAGCGGGGGGCAGCGGCACGCCCCCTAATTGTCAGTCCATCATGACCTGAAGGAATGCGGCGGGCGCCTGGAGCGGAATGACCGGACGTCGCCGGCGCCGATGGCAGCCGCCATTGCTCCCGACGCGGCGTGAACAGGGCCCGCATAAGTGGATACTCTTGCTGGCAATTTTCCCGGAAATCGGCCAAGCCTTGGCGGACAAGGCTGGCGACATTGGCTTCCGGAGTACCTCGTGCACATGACCCGTGTGTTTTCCCCGCGCCGGGAAGACATATCCTCGATTCACCTCCGCGCGATCTTCGATTACTGGCAGGCGATCCGGGGCGGCCGCACGGCGCCGGACACCAGCGATTTCGATCCGCTGGGATTGCCGGCGGTGGCCTTGCGCTACATCATCGTCGCCGATGTCTTCGCGCGCCCCTTTCGCGTGCAATACAGGCTGGTCGGCACCCACGGCGTCGAGGTCGCCGGTTTCGACTTCACCGGCCGCTTCCTGCATGAGCTGGAAATGCCGGAGGATGCCGCGGCGCAGATCGAGCAGAACCTCGCTTATGCCGCCGCAAGCTGCGCGCCGCTGATCGGCCGCTATGACTGGCCGACCGTCGATGGCGCCGACCGTATCGATGTCGAATACATCATCCTGCCGCTGCTGAAGGATGGCATGGTGACCCGCCTGCTGACCGCCGAGCATGTCGCCCAGGACAGCCAGCTCTGGCCCGACGAGATCATCCCGATCGCGCCGATGGGGGCGAAGGCGGAATGAGCGGGGCAGCTTAAGCCTGCACTCACCGGCCCATGAAATCCTGGATGCCGTTGAGGCCGATCTGCATGCCGACGCAGAGCAGCAGGAAGGCCGCCAGCTTGGACAAGGTCTGGACGCCCGATTTGCCGAGATGCGCCACCATCCGCCCGGCGCCGCGATAGCAGAGAAGGATCGTGCAGGTGATCAGGAAGACGGCGGCACCGGAGGCAATGGCAAAGCGTGCCAGCTGAAAGTCGCCAATAGGCCTGTTCGCGCCAAGGGCAATCGCGACCGAGATGGTACCGGGTCCGGTTGTCATCGGCATGGTCAGCGGCACGAAGGCGATATCCTGGCCGGCATCTTTATCCGTCGCGCTGGCGTCATGATGATTGCTGAGGTCGATGCCATTCAGCATCTGCCAGGCCGTGGCGCAGACGACAAAGCCGCCGGCGAGGCGGAGCGCCGCAATCGAAATGCCGAAGAATTTCAGCACATAGGCGCCGATCCAGATCGAGCAGAGCATGATCATGAAGGAATAGGAGGCGATCTTCCGCGCCAGCTCATTGCGCTGCTGCAACGTCCGGTTCCTGGTCGCTTCGAGAAACAGGAAGGCCGTGCCGATCG
>Ga0209455_1000623_pt1 | contig 22078 bp, 26 predicted proteins | sample AraplaCol_mCL_r2_FD_184275 | JGI IMG/M metagenome (GOLD analysis project Ga0209455, IMG submission 184275) | Arabidopsis root microbial communities from North Carolina, USA - plate scrape CL_Col_mCL_r2 (SPAdes) (version 2) | ecosystem: Host-associated > Plants > Roots > Endosphere | place: USA... | reverse complement strand
TGAGCGAATGATTCAGGCAACAAAAAAGCCCGCAAGATTTATTTCTTACGGGCTTTCTGCGTTTTCCAGAGCATGCCTGGAAGGGCTTTACTGAATTCTTGGTGCGTCGGCGAGACTGAAAGTGTGGCTGGAAATCCGCATGGATGCTTGATCTACGGGCTTTATATTTAAAACATACCGTCAAAAATACCGTCAAATGTAGACCGCTTGGCATGTCCCAGCTCGAGATATTGATGGGCCAGATCAACCAGGACATCAGTTCGGGGGACGATCGAAGACCCGAACTGATCCCTTGTTCATCAAGAGTCTGGCAGGTACGGCGACTATCTTAAGACGCCCCCGGAGTAGTAGAGGCGCCGAGGTCTGTCCGGGTTGCTATCGCTGGCGTACCTGTCCAAGACGAAACGTTCTTGGTAGGTTGGGAGAGAAGTACAAGGCAGTTCAACGTCGACCAGCTATTTCCGGGAATGGTCGACGGGATCAATAGTGCCTATCTGACACACGTCATCGGGGTTGTATCCAGTGTTCTCCCACCGCCTTTTATCGGCACGAGCTTCATCTGAGGTCGCGAATGTCTTCTTTGAGTATGCATGGCGGACTACTTGCGTATCCAACTCTATCTTGATATCGGTTATCCAGTGCCAACGCCCGGAACTATCGCCGACCACTTCCCTGAGATCCTCTGGCATTTGTCTGTTCTCTTGAAAAAATCATCGTAGTACAAACCAGCGACACGCGTCAGACTCGCCCCCAGAGCCACATGATTCTTCTGAGATCAGAGTCGAGATCGAGGCTACTGGCTACTGCCCGTTCTTGGTTGCCCGATCGCCCTCGGCATCTGCCTCCTTGCGACAGAGGTAGGCCCCTCGGTTAGTGTTGCCATACCAGCGCTGGCCCTTGAAGTGATAGACCCCCGACTTAGTGTTGACCCAGACCACGGTGCCATGGGGGCAGTGCGCCTTTGCCTCTTGTTCACTCTGGAAGTGACCTACTGCCAAAGCATAAACAGAACCAACATGCAAAGTGCCCAGAAAGAAAGCCAAGGCCAGTCTTAGTAGCAGTCCTCGCATTACTTTCCTCGTCCTATTAATTCTCATTTTTTGGACTCCATGTGTCTGGTGAGCCCAAGCATAGTTCACCAGATGGTGCGCTTACGTGGAGCGCAAGAAGGTTAGTGCAATTTAGTCGTATCTCATAGTCTGTTTATCTTGATAAAGTGAGAATCAGGATGATGAATTTATAGCGAAGCTAATCAGACGAGGACTAACAGGTGAATGCAAACACAAATAGTGAGGCGCAACGTTGGCCACTTGGAGTTAAGGTTAAACTTTTTGGTAATGCCGGTATTGAAGGGGTCGTAACTATTCGGCCGGGTATTACCACGTTAGTTGGCCCGAATGGTAGTGGCAAGACTCGTGCTTTGCGTGCCATAAAATCTGCGCTGGACAATACAAATTACATCAACGTTTACGGACGAAAAACCCATTTCCTCGCAGCCGGACGCAGTAGTCCACTTGAAAATTTCCGTGCTGCTGTTTTCAATCCAGGCTTTATCGAACAATCCGATGCGGCAGTCGGCAATAGCGTCTATCAAGATAACTGGTGGAATTATGAAAGCGTTACAGGTAGCCTACTCGCTCTCAACAATCGCGCTGATTTGCGACTCAAAATAGAAGCACGCCTTCAGCAACTATTTGACCGAAGCGTGCAATTCTCGTGGTCGCAAAATGGACTGAACATCCGACTCCTGCCGATGTCTGGTGGTGCAACCTATGCGGCCAATCATGAAGCCAGCGGCATCCTTCAGCTTGTGGCGTTACTCGCGGCAATCCACAATGACGAAATTGGTGCATTACTAATCGATGAGCCTGAAATTTCACTGCACCCGCAGCATCAAGCCTTTCTGCTCGAAGAAATGGAGCGGGTAGCCGGAGATCCTTCAGATCCTAAGCGAAAGCTCATAGTGATTGCCACTCATTCGGCATCTCTGCTTCCACTACGTACACTGAACGAACTACCTTTCATTTCTTTTTTCAACTCAGTACGTCAACCGCCAACGCAAGTTGAAAGTGATGCAGAAATTCTCAAGCGAGCCAAGTTGGCGGCGCTGATCGCTCGACTCAGCACCACACACCGCATGGCAATGTTTGCTGAACGTGTGCTGTTGGTTGAAGGACCCAGCGACGAGATAATTGCTACACAGCTTGCACGTTGCCTTGACCTAAGGTTACTTGCGCGTAACGCTCAAATTCTACCTATCACTGGTAAAGGGGAATTTGTTGAAGCGACAAAACTATTTCGCTTGATGAATAAGCATGTGGCGGTACTTGCCGATCTCGATGCGCTAGCAGACGACAACGTACTTGTCCGAAGTTTCAGCGACTTACCTCAAGCTACCGCAATCGCCGATCGACTCGGCCGAACAAGCCTGACGGACCTCGACAATGATTTACGAATCGCCTTGGAAAAATTCATGTCCAAGCATCAATCTGCAGTGGATACAGCAGCCGTAACTTATCCTGATTGGTCAAGCAAAGACTCTAATGTTTTTGCTAAACGACGGGTAACGTTGGCGCGTTTGTTGACCAACCCGAGAAGCTTCGGTGATGCCACTGCTGATGCGGAAAGCCTGTTCACTCGATATAACACGCTACTCGATGCACTGGCCGAGCTAGGGTGTTTTTTCCTGAGACAAGGGGCTGTCGAAAATTATTATCGAATAGACATATCAGGTCGAGCTAAGCCCGAGCTTGCTGCTGACGAAGCTGCCCAATTTGAAGCGAGCGGCTTCGGGGATTTGAAGCAGGACTATAAGGACATCATCACAGCCCTTTCGTACATCGCGCCAAACCATTACGTCGATGAAGATCAACTGCTACGCCCTAAACTTAGCGCAGTTTTAGCAGCAGCATTTCAAAGCATGAAGCACGAAAGCTCGAATGAACAGCTAAATGCACTCGCTAGAGCAACGATTGGTACTGACGCTGAGGTCTTTGAGTTATTTAATGGCTCGACGAAGGATGATCTACGCATCAAGGTGCAGATTGCTTCGCCATTATTTCAGCGTGATGCCTTTCCCTTCGAGATAAGCAATGGCGAAAATCTTAATATTGTTGTCCCTAACAAGTTACCTGGCATCAGAAAGGAATAGCGCAAGAGCGGGTGTCGCAGCATCAATAAACAGTGGCGTTTCAAAACATCGACGAGGATAACGAATAGACACACTGCTGGTCAGGCAAGCATCGGGGACCTCATGAGCACTCGCAAAACAAAGATGCCATATCAACCAGATCCGCTACAGCTGTTTCACATGCGCGTGACTGTAATCCCGCACATGCTGGCGCGCATGGAAGCTGCTCGCCAAGCGCTGGAACTGGAAAAGCGATACGAGTCTTTGGACCCTACCGTAGCGAAAGACCATGCTGATTTCCGCTCGCACCTTGTGGGCGCAGTATCGCGCCCCCCGAGCATCAATGCGCTTGAGGACATCCAGAATTTCGGGAGCGTCAATTTCGGTAATGGGCCGCTTTCCCAGCCAGGGGAACACGTCATTCTGCATGCGTCCCAGGGTGTGGGTATGCGTACTGACGGAAACGGACGGCTGGCGCTCAGTCAACCAGGCCCGCGCCACCGCCTCGAGGGAATTTGCAGCAGCCAACTTGGCGGCGCGCTTGTCATCTTTGCGGGCTTGGCTGGGGTCTACCCCCGCGTCCAGCAGCTTGCGGGCGCCCTGGTGCCGTTCTCGGGCCCGGGCAAGGCCGACTTCCGGATATACCCCCAAAGCTAGGGTCTTGCGCTTGCCGGCGTGCCGGTAGTCCCAACGCCAGTATTTGCCGGTCTGGTTCACAAGCAAATACAGGCCGCCACCGTCAGCCAGCTTGACAGGCTTGGAGGTCGGCTTGGTCTGGCGGCAGGCGGTATCTGTGAGGGGCATGGTAGGCCTTTGACGGTATTTCTCGGCCACAGCGGCCAGTATTTCTTAGATACCGTCAAAGATACCGCCACAAATGACGGTATGGCAATGCACCACCTTGCACTGTCTTGCACAAACAAAAAGCCCCAGAGCATTGATTTCTCTAGGGCTTTTGCACTTACTTGTACTGTCCTGCACTGCTTTCTGGTGCGTCGGCGGGACTGGAAGTGTGGCTGGAAAGCCCCATGAATGCTTGATCTGCACCATTCTAAACCCGATAACGCCCCCAAAAACGCCCCCAAACCTTGCGCGCTGGACACGCACCAGCTCGAGATATCAATCAGTCCGAACCTACCGATGGCCATCAGTTCGGGTTACGAGCGGAGACCCTAACTCACCCCCCTGTACGTAAATTCCTCGCGCTGCGCTAGGTGTCTATTCCAAAGCAAATTCTCAACCTAGCTTGCTACATATCAAAAAATGCAGATACCCAATTTTCGCGCGATGCGTGAGGGTGCCGAGCAATTTTTCAGCCTTAGGCTCAGCGCGATGAATTATTTCTGAGCAGCCATTCACAATGGCGCCAGCCCACTCCACTGACATTTCCTGATGGTGCTTGCTGAGCACATAGAAGTTTTGGCGAAAGGCCCGGATATTTTCGTAGACATATGCGATGTCTCCTGCCAGGTCTGGCCCGAGTAAGCCGATCTTTGATGCGTTTTTCTCAAACACAGGACTGGTCGGCATTGGCCATTCCGGCAAATTCAACTTAATACCAGTACGCACTACGTTTCCCATGGCCTCAAGGGTGGTCTTGAGTATTTGCAACCCTTCACAGTGCGACCTTAGCTCGCCAGCTAGCGCTCCTGCCAATGCACCGCCATCACGAAAGCGCCGATAACTTTCAGCCAAAAAATTACTAATGAAGCTAACGAGTACTGCGGCACCAGCCCCAATTACGGCAGCCCAGAGTGGAATCAATGTTGTTCCATTCTGAAATTCAGTCTGCGCTGTGACCATGTTGTCATTCCTTACCTTCGATTGCGAGCGCTTTTTAAAACTCGGGCAAGTCCTCAAGCCCTCGCTGGTCTACATCTTCGGGGCTAGCAGGCGCCCCCTGGATAGTCTCCGTTCCGTTGGCGAGCACTTTCCGAATTACCGGCCGCCCTGGCGGCACGGCCATCCCATCCACCAAGTGCAAGGTATAGACGTCATCGCCACTATCGAGCGCGCCTATAACATCCTCGACGGGAGCATCGCTAGGTTCCTCAAGCCACGTATTAGTCTCGGGGTCCACCTTCCCCCAGTGCACATGCGATACCTCGCCCCGGCGGTCTCGACGTATCGCCGCAATTAGAAAAAGTGACATGCCGCCCTCCTTTCGACCTAGGTCAGCCACCATCATCTAGAACTGAGCACGCTGATCAATCTCTGCCTGAGCTGCCCGGAACGCTTCGTCAAACGCTTCGTTCATAGAATGGCAAAGCAACTTCCCTATGAGTTTCTGGCCATCAATGTAGATATGAGCCTGCCATTTATCTGAAATCGCGTCATAGCCTGTGGCAATTTCAATTTGCCGGCCTTTATAGGTATCGGTCTGGACGTTACGTGAACCTGATTCCGTTTGAATGCGAGCCATCTCTATACCTCATGAAATGCTGGTTGATTTTTGATTGAGCATAGCCCAGTAGATGATGTATTTATAAGAGAAATATGCGGCGCAAAAAAGCCGCCTACGCGGCGGCTACAGAAATCTGGCGACTGATCAAAGTCTAAGGCGTGGGTTGAGTAGCATCAAGACCAACGTCGAAGAACTGTGCGAAAAGGCGCTGCGGCCATGTAATGCGCGCTTGAAGCTGCGGACGCCCCTCGGATCGTAGCTCTTCGTTGTGGCAGAGCATATCGAGCACCCTCAAAATCGGTGGTTCTTCAGCTTCGATAGTAAGACGCCGCTCCGTGATTTCATGGAGCAGGTCTTCGGACGGATCGGCAAGAAGCTTGCATTCCAGCTCAGTAAATCGGCGGCCAAAATCAGCATGTGCCCATGCTTTGCGCGAAGAGCCAACCACGAGATTGATAGCAGAAACGGCAGTGACTAGAATGCCCGCGGCTATGGCCCAGTGCTTCGCATTTTCTTGCAAGACGCCAAGGATAGTGGCCGAGCCAAAGACTACCGCTATGAGGTTCGCCGATTGATCAAGCGTCTCGAAAAAGCTCCTGCGGCGCTGGTGGTAGCGGATTGAACGGCGTACGCCGAATTGCAATTCATACCAAGCATCGAGAAGTTGATCAGTGGTCGTGTTCATTTTTTCGGCCTGGGCGGCGGAGGTAGTGAATTTTTAACCGTTTGATGATCTCGGATACGCCCGCCGCGCGGAGTGATCCGATCAGCAGAATCTTGCCCAATTCCCTTCTCACGCTCTGGCATAGCTGGCGTGGAAGTAGAAGGCTTCCTAGTGGAATTATTGCTCGGTTTCGTAGCCATTAAAAGCTCCTTCTTATTGATATGGGTATAGCCACTGGAGCACCACAGCCCGGGACGATCATGCACCCGATATAGAACAGTCTAGCTTGCTCCCTCGCAGAGTCACATCAACAAGTTTACCGCTAGCGCTTCTCAGCGTTTTGCCTATGATGGTCAGTCGTTTGTACCCTAGGTGTGCGCATGACCAGCCTACCGCCCTTTCTCACTGATGATGAAATTGCTGATATCTGCGCGCCGCTTCAGCAGCCAGCGGCGCAACTTAGATATCTCTATAGGCTCGGCCTAAACGTAAAGCGCAAGCCCAACGGCCGCCCGCTAGTCGGCAGGGCTGATTTTGAATATGTGATGGGAGGCCGCAAGCAGCCGATCGCCGATCCGCCCCCTCCGCCAGTGCAGCCAGATGTCGAGGCGTTAAGAGCCTACTTTGCACTGAAGAAGAGACACGGCAAGCAAGCGACCTAACGGCCGCCCGCCCATTGCGTTGGTCTTATAAGACTTAAGGGATTGCGCCGTAGTCGGTATCCATGCCGTAATTCACACGAGTCGGCAAATAGCCCTCTGGCGTCTTGGCTTCAGCACGCGTGCCGTGAGGAGCATGGACGGTCAAATCTATTTTTAGGACTTCCTTGATTGCATCCCGGAAGGATGCGACAAGGTCAGCCTGGCTCACGCCCCCGCCTGCATTCTGAGGGGGAGAGCCTTCGGCGCCGCCCAAGCCGGCATAGACGGCTGCGGCATTGCGCTGACGCCGCCCCATGTGCATCTCGTCGGCTCCGGGGCGCTCGAAATCAACAGCCTGGATCTCCGCAGCCTCTTCGGGAGTGTTTGCCATACGGATTTTTCTGTCCGCATCGCTATATGCGTTTTTCATCTCCCACAGATAGAAGTCGGTTTGCTCGGCGAGTGTGCCCTGAGCGACTGGGTGTCCAAACATCATCTCGTATTGACGTGCGCGGTAACCAAGCCATTGCGCAATTCCAGCGGCGCCGGATTTTCCATTCACTACGCTCGGATCAAGAGTAGAGTTTTCCTGCAACAGACTGCCAATCTGGCCGGCAGCTTGCGCATCTGTATAGCCTGCTGCCTTCAAGCGTCCGAACAGATATTTTTCTCTCCCCTGTGCGTCTCCATTCTGAGGTGCCGGCAGCGCTGGATATTTAGCTTGCAGCCCGTCAGCGATCTCGTCATTGGATTTGCCAAAACCCCAGGCATGATGCGCCACCGCAGCGATGTAATCGACCGCGGGCAAGTCCTCCGACGCCTTGCCCCAATCACCTCGCCGAATGTCGTCGATACCCTTCTGGGTACTGGTGTCGGGCAGACCTAGGGCCTTTGCGACCTTCAAGCCACCATAGGCAGCTGCGCCCGCCACACCAAGACGCCCCAGGATGCCCATCGCTCCGCTCGCCTCCAGCCCAAGAGCTGCGCCCCCGAGTTTCTTCAAAGCGGATGCCCATCCCAAGATGGTGGATCCAACTTTGATAGCTACGATGCCTTCCAGAACATTGGAGAATCCCCCCAGCTTATCGACGACCTTGTGCACATCATCGTACATACCGCGCCAATCGACTTTTCCTAGCTGATCGGTAATTTTTTTCACCGCATCGCCCAACTCGTTGGCAATGTCTACGCGGTTAGCATCGAGCCACGTTGAGAAGCCATGAACCAAGGGGTCGATGATTGGCTCCAGCTTCGAGCCGATGCTATTGCTCAGGCCGGAAACCGAGTTTTCCAGGTCTCCGATGTCCCGGTGAAATTGCTGGGCGCGCTCGATCTCTTCCGGCGTCGGAACCAGCCCTTTCTTGATGGCGGAGATCCTGTCGGCCTGCCAGGTGCCTTGCTGGATCATCGGCAGGAGCGCCCCCATACCCAGAGCGCCCGCGGCAGCCCGCTGGGCTTGCGCATTTTTCTGACGCGCCAGGGCCTGCAGGATCTGCTGCTGCGTCTTCAGATAGTTGATCGATCCGTCGCGATTGCGCGTGATCTGCACGCCCATCTTTTGCAGGTACATCATGGCTTCCGGGTTTGCCCCGAAAGCCGCGCCACGGATCGCCATCTGGGAGCCGCTCATGCTCGAATCAAACTCCTGAGCGGAGACGCCGGCCTGGCGCGCGGCCACATGCCAGGCCGCCAGGTCCTGAGCGTTCATACCCAGGAGCTTGGACGACTTGTTCAGGTTGAAGCCGAAATTTCCGAACTTGACAGACAAAGCAGTGAGGCCAGCCAAGGATGCGGCGCCGCTTATGGCTGCCAGGCCGGGAACGATCTGGGTGATTCTGTCAACCACGCCGCGCGTGGCATTCTCGACGCCGTGGAAGCCCTTATTCAGCTTGCTGAGGCCGCCCTGTCCGGCTGTGCCCAGGCGAGAAAGGCGTTTCTGCACCTTCTCGACTGGTTCGGTCACCTTTACGAGCGCGGCCTGCACCCGCTTGATCGCCGCTACCGCCGCCGCGTCGTCGGCCCGAATACGGATAATGAAATCGTCAGCCATGGTTAGTGCTCCTCACTCGGATTTATCTGCCATTCGCCAAAGGGATACGCCAGCATCGGGAGCAAAGAGGCGCTCACCTCGATAAGCTCGTCATCGGCGTGCCTGTCATCGCACAGAGCCTGGCGGCAGTGCTCTAAAACCTCGTAAGGCTCCAGCTCGAATCCGAATCCGGCCTCAATAGCCTCGTAGCAAGGGCCGCCATTACGCTCCATGGCGATACGGTTGCGGAGTTGGTAGCCGCCCCAATGCCCATCGTCGCGTGTCTCAGACAGAACTGCTTCCAGTCCTGCGCATTTGGCCGCAAGCGAAACACGGTGACCGAGCGCCGCCCCCGACCATTCGAACTTCTGCCTCCAATCCAACGCGGCCAACTCTGCGCGGATTTCGGTAGCCGTCATCGCGGCCTGGGTGTTTCCCTGTTGTTTCCCCGTTGATTCTCTGAGGCTTCCCAAGGCCTTCCCACGAGTTGCGCGCGGATCTTCCGAATTGCGCAAGCGGCGGAGGCGTTCATTCGACGCCTCCACGTCCACCAGCCCGCCTTCCATCACGAGCTTCCCGCGGCCCTTCCACTTGCTGACGGCGACTGCCGACACGTCATGCATTCGCCCAAATTCTGCTTGTGTCACCAACATAAATTAACCCCCCGTTAACTTAACCAAATGCATTAACCAAGTTTCAAACCCTATAGCTGGGCGAAAACCGCGAGTCTTCGCTCCCGCCTGTTAGGCAATCCCGCCGAAGGACCCGCGCCCTTGGTCGATTCGCCATGCATGACCCTGAAGCGCCTGGCGATCTGCTTCTGTCCGCAACATGTCCGCATCTCATGCGGACATGTTGCGGTTTATGGCTCTCATAGTCTTCGTCTTGGCCCGCTGTAGGTCGTATTTCGATTGCATGATTTCTCGCTAAAAGTGAAAGTGCGTTTTGCATTTAGGTTCCCCCGCACCCCTTCCCCTCTGGGGAAGGGTTTGGGATGGGGATTTCTTATCTCTTCTTCTCTACTCTTCTCTTATCGCTTCGCCACGGGTTTCCGATGGGATACCTACAGGAAACCCGTGGGTTTGCCAGGGGTTGTTAGTCGCTGATCTCTGCGCCCCCCTTGTTCTGTTTCGGGCGCCCACCTTTGGCGCCGTTTTCCCATGCATTGAACAGAGCGGCGTTTTTCTTTTTCCAGCCCAGTACGTGGATGCTTTCGCCCTTGCGTTCGATGAATTTGGATTCGCTCAGAGCTGCTTCCAGCTTCTGCGCGTCGCCGGCATAGCGGCATTGAGCCTTGAGGCCTGCGGGGGGCATCTTGAGGGTGTCAGTGCGGCTCGCCTGGCAATGCGCCCAAAGACGGATGAGATAGAGCGGCGCTAGCGGATCGTCCAGGGCATCGCAGATCATCTGAGTACGCCAGTGATCCAGAAAATCAACGTCGATGATCATCACTGTGCGCCCCCCTGATTCTGGGACGCCAGTTCGGCCAAGTGATAGCGCTTGACGCGTTCGCCATTACTGCCCCCCCTTTGTCTTGCTCTTGGGTGCAGCGCCATACGGAGACTTTGGAAGCCGTCCACGGCGTGGCGCCGTGATGATGCTTGTAAAAAGCGCCTGAAAGGCGTTATCGGCGCGGGCGGCCTCCAAATCGGGGCGCAGTCTCACTCCTGACGCAGGCATCGCTATAGGCCCGTCAAAATCATCAAGCTCGCCAACATAGCAATGGCCTTCCACCTCCTTATCGTCTTCGTTTTTGTATTTACGTAAGGCGTAAGGAAAGAGAATGACGCCAGTACAAGCCTCACCCGTATCTGGAAGGGTGTACTCGACAAGATCACCTACCTGGAATTGGTAGGACGGATCGATAGGCTCGGGGACATGCGCAGATGTGCGCGGGGGATGGTTAGCCATTGCAGCCTCCGTGTGTGGGATAAACCCGCTCCCCATCGCCAAATGAGGAGGGCAGGCAGAAAGCAGGGTTGGCGAACCGGCCACAACGGAAACCGGCATACCCGAAGGTATCCCCGCAATCGCCCGCCCATAGGAGACGTGCAAGTGCATGCAGACGTAAAAAAACGCCAAGGAGGCGTCAGTCCGCCGATGTGATCTCAGGTCGCCAAACCTGGCAGCCGTTGGTGCGGCAGCGCAACCAGTATAGGGCATGGGGGCGTACAGATCACGCATTTCCGCCCCCGTTGCTGTCCCCGATGCCGGAATGCAGGGTGTACAGCGCTATGCCGTCGTGGCGGTATCCCTCATCGTCCCAGATCGATACCCGGACCGTGCTGATGTTGTGGCCCATGCGGCGCAGCTCCAGGACGCGGGTGTTTGCCTGATAGCAGCCGAGCTTGCGCAGTTCGTAGGAGGTATGGGGGCGCAGCGCCAGGGCGTTCAGGATGCGCTGGCGTTGGGCATTGCCGACGGTGGATTTATTGAGCATGAGTCGCCGCCCCCAGGTGAGGCACGCTCAGGCGATCAATCGCGACCTTGGCCAGCGCGTAGCCCTCGCGGTGATCGGCGGCGCCGTGCATGGCCTCAGCGGCGAAGTGCTGCGCCACAGTGAGCATTGCCAGCCTGGGCATGACCGCCTGGCCGCGCTGTCCCGGCTCGATGCCGGCCGCCTTGTTGACCAGCTTGTTCACGTTCATGTGGACGAAGCGCTCATGGGTCGATCCGGCTGCCAGCGTGTGGATTTCGTCGTGCAGGGCATGGTAGGTCGGCAGGTATTCGGCGCTACGCATATCGTGAGCCTGGCGGGCTTCGCGGAAGGCTTTGACCAAGCGCACCTTCAACTCTCGCACGCGCTTGGTATTGCGGCTGTACGTCAGCAGCAAATAGGCCTGATCTTCGTTGAGCAGAGCGTAGCGTTCCGGCTGACCGCGCCCCCGGATTTCTCCGATTTGAAATCGGAGTATTCCCAACTCGCGGAAATCGGCGGCGTAGGCGTTGAGGGTCTTGGCTACGCTCTCGTGTTGCAGGCCCAAGTTCTGAGCCAGCAGACGGGAGTCAATGTGAATCGACCAGGGTTTCGTAGACATCTCTAAGCCGTAAATTACGGCAATCAAGGAGATGGTTATGAGCAGCAAGCGTTATACGGATGAGTTCAAGGCCGAGGCGGCCAAGCAGGTCATTGATCTGGGGCGCCCGGTTCGGGAAGTGGCCGAACGACTCGGGGTCAGCAGCTACACGCTGTACGAATGGGTCAAGGCACGACGCAAGGATCCCGGGCTGGATCTGGACGACCGATCTCTGGTGGCGGAGAACCGGCGCCTACAGGCCGAGCTCAAGAGGGTGACCGAGGAGCGCGACATCCTAAAAAAGGCCGCAGCGTACTTTGCCAAGGGGTGAGGGCAAAGTACGTGTTCATGCAAGCGCATCTGAATCAGTTTCGGGTCACGAGCATGTGCCGGGTTCTGCGCGTGCAGCGCAGCGGCTTTTATGCCTGGCAGCGTCAGCCCCATAGCGCCCGGCACAAAGAGGATCAGCGCCTTCTGGGGTTGATCAAGCAGTCCTGGCTCGAGAGCGGCACGGTCTACGGTTATCGCAAGATAACGCAGGATCTGCGCGACCTGGGTGAGCAGTGCAGCAAGAACCGGGTAGCTCGGTTGATGCACGATGAGGGCCTACGAGCGCAGGTCGGCTACGGCCGTCGTCCCAGGGCCACGGCAGGCCGGCCGTCGGTTGTCGCGCCGAACCGGTTGGATCAGCAATTCGATGTCCCGGCCGCCAATACTCATTGGGTCACCGACATCACCTATATCCGCACTCATGAGGGCTGGCTGTACCTGGCCGTGGTCATTGATCTGTACTCGCGCCAGGTCGTGGGCTGGGCCATGGACGGTCGGATGCAGACCGATCTGGTACTGCAGGCCTTACTGGCGGCCGTATGGCGACGCAAGCCGCCTGCCGGACTGATGCTGCACTCGGATCAGGGCAGTCAGTTCACAGGCCAGCAATGGCAGGCGTTCCTGCAAAACCACGATATTGTTTGCAGCATGAGCCGGCGTGGTAACTGCCACGACAACGCCGTGGCCGAGAGCTTCTTCCAGCTTTTAAAGCGTGAACGGGTCAAGCGTCGGATATACCTGACCCGCGACCAGGCACGCAGCGACGTGTTCGATTACATCGAGATGTTCTACAACCCGAAGCGGCGTCACAGTTCCAACGGTGGCCTGTCTCCGGTAGAGTTCGAGCAACAGGCAGTTCTGTCAGGCTTGTAGGTGTCTACAGAACCCTGGTCGATTCAGCTATTTCATCGAAAGCTGTGGCCTGCATTCCGTTATTTCGTTTTCGCGCACGACCTATATGCGACTCCAACATCATGGAGTTCGCGACATGCTAGCCATACGGCTTTACCCCCTTCTGGCCATTTCATCTTGGCCTCCTCCGTCCTATCCGATCAGAGCCGCGGCACTTGACACAGACGGAGGAATGCCATGGCCCAGCCCAGGGATATCAAACCCTTCCTGAAAAATGGCGCACGGGCATGCCGAGCCACGCCCGGCGGTATCCGTCAATTCCATGGTCTTTCAGCAATACAACCTTTTCCCGCACATGGGGCTTGTAGCAAAGATCGGACGGCGCCGCGACTTAAGCCAGTAGCCCTTTCGCAATATCGGAAGCTGCGGCGACATGCGCTCGGCACGCGGCAGCCGCGGCGTCCGGATCGCCCGACGTGATGGCCTCGAAGATGCGCCGCAGCTGCACCGGCCCCGTGCTCATTCTGCCCGACGTCGACAAGGTCATGACACGCAGTCGCGAAATGCGGCTGTTCAGCCGCGTCACGATTTCCCAGGAAATCTGATTGTTGCCGGCCTGAAAAATAATCTTGTAGAAGTCTGTGGTGGCATCGATGACATCCATGGGTTTGCCCTCGCGCGACGCCTCGTCAAGACTCCGAAAGGCCAACGTCAGCGCCGCCTTCACGTCGGCACCCGCCAAGCGCGCACAATCGGCGACGGCCTTGGATTCCAGCAACGCCCGGATCTCGTAGATCTGGCGCGCATCCTCCCAATTCAGACTCACCACCACCGGCCCCTGCTTGGCCAGCATTTCGATCAGCCCCTCCGCTTCGAGATGTCGGATCACCTCCCGAATCACGGAACGCGATACTCCGAGCTGGTCGCAGAGGGCCCTCTCGACGAGGCGCTCCCCCGGCTCGAACAAGCCGCTGATGATGGCGCGCCGCATACGATCCAGCGCGATTTCTCTCAAAGTGACCGGTGGCGTTTCGATCCGCAGAAAATCCCGATTGTTGGCGTTCATCACTCGCGAGCCTCGTTTGATCCTTTATTAAACCCGAAACCTAGGGAAAATCCCTGGATTGTGTCGGGAAAATAAAAACTCATTTATAAACAATGACTTATGTAGAAGAAAAAACATGAGCCCTTCAATCTGGATAACTTTGAAGCCACTATGACGGCATCAGGCAGGCGGACTCGCATTGACTAGGTTGGTATACCATCATACATTAATATCAACTTACAAGGAGCGAATGATGGCATCCCTCGTTAGAAAGACCCTGCTCGGAATCGAAACCACCTTCATCGAAGGCGGAAAAGAAGCACCCAAGCCACTGACACTCATTTCGGCCATCGCCGTTTTGAAGAACCCCTGGGCCGGCCGCGGCTTCGTCGAGAATCTGAGACCCGAGATCGCGGCCATGGCGCCCGTGCTGGGCGAATTGCTGACAAAAATGATCATCGACGCCGCCGGCTCCGGAGAAGCGGTCGAGGCCTACGGCAAGTCGGCCATCGTGGGGCTGGACGGCGAAATCGAACACGCCTCCGCCTTGATCCACACGCTGCGCTTCGGCAACTTCTATCGCTCGGCCGTGGGGGCAAAATCCTATCTCGCCTTCTGCAACACCCGCGGCCCGGCCAACGCTCCTCTTCAGATTCCGCTCATGGACAAGAACGACGAAGGCCGGCGTTCCCACTACCTGACGATCCAGACTGCCGTTCCGGACGCTCCCGCAGCCGATGAAATCGTCATCGCCCTGGGGGCCTCCATCGGCGGGCGACCCCATCACCGCATCGGCGACCGCTATCAAGACCTCAAGGAGCTGGGCAATGATGTTGAAAACCCTGCCGCGGTCTAAGACGCCCACAGGAACCGCCTATCTCGACCGCGGACACGGCGGCGAGGTGACCGTCCTCATCCACGGGGTAGGCATGCGAATCGAAGCCTGGGAGCCCCAGATCGACTTCATCGCCCGCCATCACCGCGCGATCGCGGTGGATCTGCCCGGGCATGGCGATTCCCCCCCCCTGGACGGATCCCCCGGTCTTGTTGAATTTGTTGCCTGGTTCAACCATTTCCTGGACGAGATGAATCTGGATTCGGTCAATGTCGTCGGCCATTCGATGGGAGCCCTGATTGCCTCGGGCATCGTCGCCGCCGCGCCCGAGAAAGTGCGGCGAGTCGCCTTGCTCAATGGCGTGTACCGGCGCACCCAGGCGGCTAGCGAGGCCGTCCAGAAACGGGCGGGAGAAATCGGGTCCGGCCGCTTCGACCCATTCTTACCGCTGAAGCGTTGGTTTGGCGCAGACGAAACTCAAGGCAAGGCTTACCAGACAGTGCACGACCTGCTGGCAGTCGTGGATCCGGCCGGCTACGCCGCGGCCTACCGGGCATTCGCCGAGGGCGACCGTATTTATGCGGATTGCTGGCCCGACGTGCTTTGCCCGGCATTGTTTCTGACAGGCAGTGAAGATCACAATTCAACGGCCGTCATGGCCAAGGCCATGGCGGCAGCCGCTCCGAAAGGGAAGGCTGTCATCGTCTCCGGGCACCGTCATATGGTGAATCTCACGGCTCCCGAAGAGGTCAACCAGGCCCTCACCCACTGGCTCGCCTCAAACTAAAAGGATCGTGGAGGACACCATGAGTCTGGATGCAAGAGAGCTACGCGACGCGTTCGGCGCGTTCCTGACGGGCGTGACAGTCGTCACAACCCTCAGCGACGCCCGCGAACCCATAGGATTCACGGCCAACAGCTTTACCAGCGTGTCGATGAACCCTCCGCTGCTGCTCGTCTGTCTAGCAAAGACATCACGCAATGCCGCCACCTTCACGCAAGCAAGGGGATTCGCCGTCAACATTCTCTCCGACGGGCAAAAAGAAATATCCAACACCTTTGCGCGCCCGGTGGAAGACCGATTCGCGGCCGTGCAGTGGACCGGCAGTCCGCTGGGCTCGCCCGTGTTCGAAGGCGTCGCGGCATGGTTCGACTGTGCCGCGCACGAAGTGGTCGATGCGGGGGATCATCTGATCCTAATCGGGCACATCGAGCACTTTCACAACAGCGGCAAGCGCGGCCTGGGCTACGCACGGGGCGGATACTTCACCCCCACTCTCACCGAGACACGTTTGCTGGCCAAGGCGGACCGCACCCTCATGCTTGGCGTGGTCGCCGAACGACGCGGAGAAGTGCTCCTGGTCGAAGACGGCCAAGGCGGCTGGACCATCCCCTTCGTGGAAAAAACGGAAGGTGAAGGCGTGGAGGTACTCAAACTTCAGCTCGAAAAGCGCACCGGCCTCGCTCCGCAAATCGGATTCCTGTACTCGGTGTATGAAGACACCGACACCGGCTTGCAGCATGTCATCTACCGCGCGGACCTGGGAGAAGGCCATCCGCAAGAGGGTGAGTTCTTCCCTGCTTCCGAAGCCGCCCGCATGGCCATACGGAACAGCGCGGTGCAAGACATCGTCAAACGCTACGCGCAGGAAAGCGCATTAGGAAATTTCGGCATTTATTTCGGCAACCAGGTGGCCGGCACGGTTCATGCCGCGGCCGCACATAAAGGCATCGTATGAAATTCTCATTGTTTGTCCATATGGAAAGGCTGGATGCCAGTCAAACCGATGAAGAGCTGTATCGGGAGTTCATCGCGCTCTGCGAGATCGCCGACAAGGGCGGCATGCACGCCATCTGGACGGGTGAGCACCACGCAATGGGTTTCACCATCGCACCGAATCCGTTCCTCAATCTCGTCGATCTGTCCAGGCGCACGAAGCACGTACGCCTGGGAACCGGCACCGTCGTTGCGCCGTTCTGGCACCCGATAAAACTGGCCGGCGAAGCCGCCATGACCGACATCATCACGGACGGTCGGCTCGAGATTGGCGTCGCCCGGGGCGCATACGGCTTCGAGTACGAACGATTGGTGCCTGGGCTGGACGCATGGGCCGCGGGTCAACGCATGCGCGAACTCGTGCCGGCCGTGCAGAAGCTGTGGCAAGGAGATTATGCCCATCAGGGCGAATATTGGCAGTTTCCCAAGACCACTTCCGCCCCCAAGCCCCTCCAGCAGCCCCACCCGCCCATCTGGGTCGCCGCCCGTGATCCGAACAGCCACGAGTTCGCGGTGGCCAACGGTTGCAACGTGCAATGCACTCCGCTGTGGAACGGCGATCAAGAGATCGTGACCTTGATGCAGCGGTTCAACGATGCCTGCCAAAAATCCCCCCAGACAGCCCGCCCGAAGATCATGTTGCTGCAGCACACCTACGTCGCCAGCGATGAAGCCGATGTAACGCGCGCAGCTCAGGAACTCAGCGTCTACTACAACTATTTCTTTGCCTGGTTCAAGAACGAGCGGCCGATCAGCCAGGCCTTGATCGAGCGGCTGTCCCCCGAGGAACTCGCCGGCAACGCCACGCTGTCGCCCGAGGTCATGCGCACCAATCTGCCGGTGGGCACAGCCGACGAGGTCGTCCATCGCCTCAAGAATTACGAACAATTGGGATACGACGAATATGCCGTATGGATCGACAGCGGCATGAGCTTCGAGCGCAAGAAGGCATCCCTCGAGCGATTCATCACCCAGGTCATGCCCGCATTTCAGTGAGGCCATCATGCAAGAATTCGAGCAGTACATCGACGGCGCATTCGAACAAGGCTCGGGCCGGTTCGATTCGATAGATCCGGCAACTGGGGAAGTCTGGGCACACATGCCCGAGGCCCGCGAAGCCGACGTCGATCGGGCCGTGCTCGCCGCGCGGCGGGCGCTGACCGAAGGGCCGTGGCCGCGCATGACAGCCACTGCCCGCGGCAAGCTGCTATTCCGTCTGGCGGACCTGGTGCAGGAGAACGCACAGCATCTGGCGCAATTGGAAACGCGCGACACCGGCAAAATCATTCGCGAGACTTCCGCGCAAATCGCGTACGTCGCGGACTACTACCGCTACTACGCGGGCCTGGCCGACAAGATCGAAGGCGCGACCCTTCCCATCGACAAAGCGGATATGGCGGTCTGGACCGTGCGTGAGCCCGTAGGAGTGGTCGCCGCCGTCGTCCCCTGGAACAGCCAGTTGTTTCTCTCGGCCGTCAAACTGGGGCCGGCACTCGCCGCGGGCTGCACCCTGGTGCTCAAGGCGTCGGAAGACGGCCCCGCACCTCTGCTGGAGTTCGCGCGACTGATTCATGCAGCGGGTTTTCCGCCGGGAGTGGTGAACATCATCACCGGTTTCGGTCCGGCTTGCGGCAGCGCGCTGACCAGCCATCCGGGGATCGCCCACATTGCATTCACGGGAGGCCCGTCCACTGCCGCGCATGTCGTGCGCAATTCAGCCTCGAGTCTTGCAAGCACGTCGCTGGAGCTTGGCGGCAAGTCGCCCTTCATCGTCTTTGCCGACGCCAACCTGGAGAGCGCAGCCAATGCCCAGGTGGCGGGAATTTTCGCGGCAACGGGCCAAAGCTGCGTGGCAGGCTCCCGCCTGCTCGTGGACGCTTCCATCAAAGATCGCTTTCTGGCGCTGCTCAAAGCCAAAGCCGAAGCGATCCGGATCGGCCCGCCCCTTTCGATGGACACCGAAGTGGGCCCGCTCTGCACCAGCCGCCAGCGGGAAGGCATCCGTGCAGTGGTTGCACGGTCCGTAGAGGCAGGCGCCAAAGTCGTCACAGGAGCGCACGAGATTGACGGGGCGGGCTTCTACTACCCGCCCACCATTCTGGATTGCGACGGCGTGGACGCGGCATCCGTGGAAACTGAACTCTTCGGTCCCGTGCTGTCGGCCGTCTCGTTCCACGACGAAGATGAGGCGGTGTCGCTCGCCAACTCCACTCGTTACGGACTGGCATCCGGCGTCTTCACTCAGAACCTCGGCCGGGCCCATCGAATGATCCGGCGCATTCACGCAGGCGTGGTCTGGGTGAACACTTACCGCGCGGTTTCACCCATCGCCCCCTTCGGCGGCTACGGTCATTCCGGCCAGGGCCGCGAGGGCGGCCTGGCGGCGGCACTGGACTACACACGCACCAAAACGGTCTGGCTCAACACGTCCGACGCCCCTTTCCCCGATCCCTTCGTGATGAGGTAGGCCATGTTCTACGAAGTTCGTACCTACCAACTAAAGAACGGCGGCATCCCCGAATACCTGAAGGTAGTCGGCGACCAAGGCATCGCGATTCAGAAACGTCATCTGGGCCACCTGATCGCCTATTTTCACTCGGAGATCGGTTCCATCAACCAAATCATGCACATCTGGGAATTCGCAAGCCTGGACGATCGCCAGGCACGACGGGCGGCGCTGGCGGCAGACCCGCAATGGCAAGCCTTCCTACCCAAGATCCGCGACCTGATCCTCACCGGGGACAACCGGATCATGTCCGCAGCAGAATTTTCACCCATCGGTGGCGCCGCCGGCGCCACTCGACTAAGCACTTAAACACCTCGAAAACGCAGGGAGACAAGCAATGAAAATCACGACAATATTTGCCCTTTGCGCGCTGGTTGCCAGCGCGCCCAGCATGGCCGCCGATCAAAGCATGGTTTTCACGTCATGGGGCGGCACCACGCAAGACGCGCAAAAGAGCGTCTGGGCCGATGGGTTTTCCAAGGCCAGCCATATCACCGTCCTGCAGGACGGCCCGACCGACTACGGCAAGATCAAGGCCATGGTCGAATCCGGCAACGTATCCTGGGACGTCGTGGACGCGGAAGGCGACTACGCCGTCAAAGCCGGCAAAGACGGCATGCTGGAAAAGCTGGACTTCTCCGTGATCGACAAAAGCCGTCTCGATCCGCGGTTCGTAACCGACTACGCGGTCGGAAGCTTCTATTACTCCTTCGTCATCGGGTGCAACAAAGATGCCGTCAAGGCGTGCCCGAAGACCTGGGCCGATTTGTTCAATCTCAAGAAATTCCCCGGCAAGCGCGCGTTCTACAAATGGTCCGCTCCGGGCGTCATCGAGGCAGCCCTGCTCGCCGACGGCGTGCCGGCCGACAAACTGTACCCGCTGGACCTGGACCGCGCCTTCAAGAAGCTGGACACCATCAAGTCCAGCATCGTCTGGTGGAGCAGCGGCGCGCAGTCCCAACAACTGCTGGCTTCCGCCGAAACGCCTTATGGATTCTTCTGGAACGGCCGACTGACCGCGCTTAGCCAGACGGGCGTCCATGTAGAGACTTCCTGGGATCAGAACATCACGGCGGCCGACATGCTGGTCGTTCCCAAAGGAGCCAAAAACAAGGCTGCCGCGATGAAATTCATCGCCTACGCCACGAGTCCGGCTGCGCAGGCCAAGTTCGCCGAGCTGACCGGCTATGCGCCCATCAACCTCGATTCGCCCGCGCTCATGACGAAGGCGGTGCGCGACAGCTTGCCGGACCAGCAAGCCGCCACGCAGGTGAACACCAACCTTGCCTATTGGGCGAAGCACCGCGACGAGATTGCAACGCGCTGGTATGCGTGGCAGGCCAAATAATCTCAGCAGCACAGCTCCGGGAGGCGGCAAAGCGGCCGCCTCCTGCAACCGAGGTGAATTGACATGGCCATTTTGACCGCGAAGGCCACGCTGGCGCAGGCACATCCAAACCCCCCACGGCGGCAGCCCGGGGGCCCCATCCGGTACGTCGCTCCCGCGTTCATCCTGATCGCGATTTTTTTCATCGTACCGGTCGTCATGCTGCTGCTACGCAGCGTGCTGGAGCCGACCCCGGGCCTGGAAAACTACGCGACGCTCTTCGGCTCCACGACCTATCTGCGGGTGTTCATCAATACCTTCCTGGTCGCCGGCATCGTCACACTGGCTGCCGTCGTGATCGGCTTTCCCGTTGCATGGCTGCTGGTCGTCATACCGCGCAAATGGTCCGCTCTCTGCCTGGCGGTGATCGTGCTGTCCATGTGGACCAATCTGCTGACGCGCACCTATGCATGGATGGTCCTGCTGCAGCACACAGGGGTGATCAACAAGGTGTTGATGGCGCTCGGCCTGATCGATCACCCCCTATCGCTGGTGAACAACATTACCGGTGTCTGCGTCGGCATGGTCTACATCATGCTGCCATTCATCATCCTGCCGCTCATGGGCGTGCTCAAGGCCATCGATCCGTCGACGCTGCGAGCCGCCGCGCTGTGCGGCGCAAACAAGTGGCAATGCTTTCACCGCGTGCTTCTTCCCCTGTCGTTGCCGGGAGTCGCCGCCGGCGCCCTCATGGTCTTCGTCATGTCGCTTGGCTACTTCGTCACTCCGGCCTTGCTCGGAGGCGCCTCCAGCATGATGCTGGCGGAGCTCATCGCGCAACTGGTGCAATCGCTCCTCAAATGGGGGCTGGGCGGAGCTGCCGCATTCGTCCTTTTGGTGGTGACGCTCGGGCTGTATTACGTGCAGCTGCGCTTCTTCAACCCGTACACCAAGAGATAACGCCATGCTGCTCGACTTCAACCGCCTGGGCGCGCTGCGCTACGTCCTGATCGGCGTCATGATCCTGGTGCTGCTGTTTCTGGTGCTCCCCATCGTTTTCATCGCGGCGCTGTCGTTCGGATCGTCGCAATGGCTGATCTTTCCGCCGCCCTCCTGGACGACGAAATGGTATGCCGAGCTGTTCGCCGATCCCCGCTGGCTCTATTCCGCACTGACCAGCCTGAAAATCGCCGTCATCGTGACGATCCTGTCGGTGATACTTGGCTTCCTGACATCGCTGGGGCTGAATCGCGGCAAGTTCGCGGGAAAGGAGCTTCTCAGGGCGCTCTTTCTTACGCCCATGATCCTGCCCGTCATCGTGCTCGCCGTCGCGCTCTACGCACTGTTCCTGAGGCTGGGACTGGCAGGCACGACCGTCGGTTTCGTCATCGCGCACCTCGTGATCGCGCTGCCGTTCTCGATCATCTCGATCAGCAGCGCGCTCGACGGGTTCGACCGCTCTATCGAAGACGCGGCCATTCTGTGCGGAGCCAGCCCCTGGGAGGCGCGCCTGCGGGTCAC
>Ga0209455_1000621_pt1 | contig 22132 bp, 17 predicted proteins | sample AraplaCol_mCL_r2_FD_184275 | JGI IMG/M metagenome (GOLD analysis project Ga0209455, IMG submission 184275) | Arabidopsis root microbial communities from North Carolina, USA - plate scrape CL_Col_mCL_r2 (SPAdes) (version 2) | ecosystem: Host-associated > Plants > Roots > Endosphere | place: USA... | reverse complement strand
GGCGATCTCGCCGTGGTGGGGCCGAATTGTTACGGCGTGCTGAACTATCTGGACGGCATTGCCCTGTGGCCCACCGGCCATCTCGGCAAGCGGGTCGAGACCGGCTGCGCCATCATCGCCCAGAGCGGCAATATCGCCCTCAACCTCACCATGAACCACCGCAGCGTGCCCTTTGCCTATGTCATCAGTTCGGGCAACCAGGTGGTCCTCAATGTCGCAGATTACGTCGATGCCCTGGCGGAAAACCCCCGGGTCAAGGCGATCGGCCTCTATATCGAGGGCTTGAACGATGTGCCGGCCTTCAGCCGGGCAGCTGCCAAGGCGCTCGCCAATGGCAAGCCGCTGGTGGCACTCAAGGCCGGCAATTCCGAACTCGGCGCCAAGCTCGCCATGAGCCATACCAGCTCGCTCGCGGGCAGCGACAAGATGTATGACGCTCTCTTTGAGCGTCTGGGCGTCATTCGCGTCCATACCATCCCGCAACTGCTGGAAACCCTGAAGCTGGTTACCTCTGCCGGCCTGCCCAAAGGCAAGCGCCTGGCGGTCTTCACTTGCTCGGGCGGTGATGGCCTGCTGACCGCCGATGTCTGCGAAAAGCTCGATGTGCCGCTGCCGGGCTTCCCCGAGAAGCAGGCGGAAGCGTTGCGGGCGCAGTTGCCGAATTTCGCCAGCGTCACCAATCCGCTCGATTACAATACTTCGCTCTGGGGCAGGGAACCGCTTCTGACCGAACTCTTCTCGACGGTACTGGAAGGCGATTTCGATGCCGGCATGCTGATGCTGGACTACGCGACCGAGAGCGTTGAGAGCGAGCAGGTGTTCGATGCCAGCCGTCGTGCCCTGATCACCGCTGCCAAGCGTCACGGCAAGATGCCGATCATCACCGCCACCATTCCGGAACTGTTCCCCGGCCATCTGCGGGATGAAACCATCGTTTTCGGGGCGGCGCCGCTGCAGGGCCTGCCGGAGGCGCTGACGGCCTTCGCTTCCGCTCAGCAATTCGCCCGTTACCGGGAACAATTGGCCGAAAGCGGCATGCAGATCGAGGTGGCGGCGACGCCGGCGCTGAAGGCGGATGCCAAGCAGACCCTATGGTCGGAAGCTGCCGCGAAGGCAAAGCTGGCCGAATATGGCCTGAAGGCGCCGCAGAGCCGCCTCGTTGGTCCTGAGGCTGCCGCAGCCGCGGCTAGCGAGCTCGGCTTCCCGGTGGTGGTGAAGGTGGCCGATCCGGTGCTCGCCCATAAGACCGAGGCTGGCGCCGTTGCCATCAACCTGAAATCTGCCGCCGAGGTCGAGGCGGCGGTTGCCAAGATGAAGACTGCGCTCGCCGCGTACAAGCCGGGTGCGACGGTGGCCAAGGTGCTGGTCGAGAAGATGGTCACCAATGTGGTGGCGGAGATGATCGTCGGCATCAAGCGCGATCCGCAATTCGGCCTGGCACTGGTGGTCGGCGCCGGTGGCATCCTGGTCGAGATGGTCGAGGACGCCACCATGCTGCTGCTGCCAACCAGCAAGGAAGCGATTGCTAGCGCTATCAACAAGCTCAAGATCGCCAAGCTGCTGCGCGGTTATCGCGGCAAGCCGGCCGGCGACATCAATGCCCTGGTCGATGCTGTGGCAGCCATCGCCCGGTTTGCCGAAGCCCATAACAGCAGCCTGGTCGAACTCGATGTCAATCCGCTGATGGTGCTGACCGATGGCGCGGTTGCCGTCGACGCGCTGGTGGTGACGGCGGAATAAACACGCATAAGACAGTCGCGTGACAGGATGATTTGATCACCCATTCAGATCATCCTGTTGCGACCCGCTTTTCGGGCCTGTGTCTTCCCGCCCGAACGCCCCGGCCAAGATGGCCGTTAGCGGTAGCAGGTATCCCAGCCTGCTTTTCGGGCCGCTCAGTCGTCGTTCGCCGTCGCTGGCAAGCCAGTTGAGTCGGTCGCCTATGGCTAACCTCAACGCATCACAAAGATCGCGTGGAGGAACAGATGGCCCATCAACCTGGACGGCACTTCCTGCAAGTGCCTGGTCCGAGCAATATCCCTGACAGCGTGCTGCATGCCATCGCCCGGCCGGTGCTGGATCATCGCGGGCCGGAATTCGCGCGTCTTGGCAAGGATGTGCTGGAGCGTATCAAGCCGATCTTCAAGACCAGGCAGCCGGTCCTGATTTTCCCGGCCAGCGGCACCGGCGGCTGGGAATCCGCTCTGGTGAACACCTTGTCGCCCGGCGATACCGTGCTGACCTTCGATACCGGCCAGTTCGCCGTGCTCTGGGGCGTGATGGCGCGCAAGCTCGGCCTCGATGTCCGCACGCTCGCCACCGACTGGCGCCGTGGCCCGAGCCCGGAAGCTGTCGAGGCGGCGCTCGCCGAGGACAAGGCGCATCAGATCAAGGCGATCCTCCTCGTCCATAACGAGACCTCCAACGGCGTTATGAGCCGTGTATCCGAGATCCGCAAGGCGATCGACCGGGCGAAGCATCCGGCACTGCTCATGGTGGACACCATCTCGTCGCTGGGCAGCGCCGATTTCCGCTTCGACGATTGGGGCGTCGACATTGCCGTCGGCGGTTCGCAGAAGGGCCTGATGCTGCCGGCCGGTCTCGCTTTCGTCGCCATCAGCGAAAAGGCACGGGCAGCCAGCAAGACCGCCAAGCTGCCGCGCGCCTTCTGGGATTGGGAGCCGATGCTGGCCAACAGCACTGGCGGCAACTTCCCCTATACGCCGGCTTGCAATCTCTTCTTCGGCCTGCAGGAAGCCTTGAACCTGCTGGAAGCGGAAGGTCTGGAAAACGTCTTCCAGCGTCATGCACGCCATGCCGAGGCGACCCGCCGCGCAGTGGCAGCCTGGGGCCTGGAAACGGTCTGCGCCGAGCCCAAGGAATACAGCCAGTCGGTCACCGCGGTCTTCGTGCCGGAGGGCCATTCCGCCGATGGCTTGCGCAAGGTCATTCTCGAGCGCTTCAACATGTCGCTGGGCGCCGGCCTCGGCAAGCTCGCCGACAAGGTGTTCCGCATCGGTCATCTCGGCGATTTCAACGATCTGATGCTATCCGGCACGTTGAGCGGCGTCGAAATGGGCCTCTCGCTCAGCAATATTCCGCATCGCAGCGGCGGCATCGTTGCGGCGCTCGATCATCTCTCTTCGGCAGCGGGGCTGCGCGCCGCCGCCTGATCTTTGTCACGCCTCACTTGTCAAACTGACAGCCGGCCCGGATGATGGGCCGGCTGTTTTCTTTGGTGCGGAATTTCCAGGCAGGGCGTGACAATGCAGATCGTTTTTTCCGAGGCACAACTGGCGCATGCACCGCAGCGTTTCCTGGTGCGGGGTGCTTGGCAGCCTTGTCCGGAAAAGCCGGAGCGGGCGACCATGTTGCTCGACGGTCTTCGCGCGGGTGGACAGCTGCCGGAGATACTGGCGCCCGACCGGCTTAGCGACCAGGTGATCGAGAATGCGATCGGCGCCGTCCATGATGCGCGCTATCTCGCCTTTCTGCGGACGGCACATGAGCGCTGGCAGCGTCTGCCGGGTGCTGCGGATCTGGTGACGCCCAACATGCATCCCCGCAGCCGCCAGGATGGCTATCCGCAATCGGTGGTGGGGCAGGCCGGCTATCACATGGCGGATACCGCTTGCCCGATCGGCGCCGATACCTGGGCCGCCGCCCGAGCTAGCGCCGCCACCGCTGTGCATGCGGTACAACTGGTGCTGGATGGGCGCGACAGTGCTTACGCCCTGTGCCGGCCGCCGGGGCATCATGCCTATGCCGATATGGCCGGGGGCTTCTGCTATCTCAATAACAGTGCCATCGCCGCACAGCATCTGCGCCAGCATTTCCGGCGGGTTGCCATTGTCGATATCGATGTGCATCACGGCAACGGCACGCAGGCGATCTTCTATGAGCGGGCCGATGTCTTCACCGCTTCGGTTCACGCCGATCCCGCCAACTACTATCCGTTCTTCTGGGGCTATGCGACGGAGACGGGGGCGGGCGAGGGGGCCGGTAGCAATCTCAATGTGCCGCTGGCGCTCGGCAGCCTCGATGACGTCTATCTGCAGGCGCTGGAGGCGATCATTGCCGCGACGCGCAAGCATGGCGCCGAAGCACTGGTGGTGGCGCTCGGTCTCGACGCCTTCGAGGGCGATCCACTGGCCGGGTTGAAGGTGACGACGCCCGGTTTCCGGGAAGCAGGTAAGCTGCTGGGTGCGGTGAAGCTGCCGACCGTTCTGGTTCAGGAGGGTGGCTATCCGGCGCCGGAGCTTGGCGTCAATCTGCGCGCCTTGCTCGATGGCTTTGCCGCCGGCCGCGACAGCTGACGGCTTCAACAGCTAACGAGGATTGCTCAGCTTTGCGGCACGACCCGGCTGGCCGGGAGGCACAATGACACGACAGTGCCGATGCCGGGCTTACTGGAGATATTGAGGCTGCCGCCCAGCAGGTCGGCGAGCCGCTTCGACAAGGCAAGGCCAAGGCCCGTGCCTTCGAATTTTCGCGTCGTGCCGCCTTCCGCCTGGAAGAACGGCATGAAGATATGTTCCAGCACCTGCTCGCTGATGCCGATGCCGGTATCTGAAACGGCAATAACGAGGGTGCCGTCGGCTTCGACAGTGGCATTGAGCTCGATCCTGCCGCCGCGCGGGGTGAACTTGACGGCATTGGAAAGCAGGTTGCCGATGATCTGCCGGGTGACGCGCTGGTCGATCATGAGATGCGGCAGCCCGGTGCCGAAATCGCAGACCAGGTTGATGCCGGCTTGTTCCGCCTTGACGCGATACGTGGCGATGACCGGCTGGACAATCATCTCGAAGGTCGTCTCCGCATCCTGCAGCACCAGCGTTCCCGCTTCGACCGAGGTAAGGCCTAGGATGTCATTGATGACGCCGAGCAACTGGTTGGCGCTTTCATGGATATCGGAGGCATAGGCGCCGTATTCCGGCGCACCGAGAGGGCCGTGGGTCTGCAGGTGCATCATCTCGGAGAAGCCGATGATGGAATTCAGCGGCGTGCGCAATTCATGGCTCATATGGGCGAGGAAATGCGTCTTCGCCCGATTGGCCTGTTCGGCCGCTTCCTTGGCGGCCAGCAGATTGCGCTCGCGCTCGGTCAGTTCGGTGATGTCATTTGCCGTGCCGCGATAGCCGAGATGGGCGCCGCTATCAGGATCGAAAACCGGCACCATGCTGATCAGCAGCAGCTTGAGCTGGCCCTGCTTATTGACCGCTTCGAAGACATGGTCGCGGAATGGCGTCATCACCTCGATGCGCTTCATCAGCGTATTTCCTGCCCGGCGGTTGAGCGCCAGGCCGTGCAGCGGCTTGCCCACCAGTTCCGCCGGGTAATAGCCCATGACCCTGGAGACGCGCTCGGACAGGAAAGTCAGGTTGAGATGAACATCCGCCTCCCATACCCAGTCGGAGGCGAGGCGGATCACATCATTCAACCGCTCCTGCATGCGCAACAATTCGCGGGTCAGGCGGGTGACATTCGGTGTCAGCTCGAAAGCGCTGCCGATCGCAATCAAAGTGCCGTCGTCAGCCAGCAACGGGGCAAAGCGGGCATGCAGCAGGTGATCCTTGCCATCAAGATCGACCGACCCATCGCGCCAGACGGTGCCGTCGGCGACCAGGCGCGACCGATCCACCCAGCGTGCCGGGTGATAGATATCCGCCAGGGAAGCTTGCTCGATCGGCAGATGCAGCAGCCGGTCGTAGGAGGCGGTGGACCACAGCAGGTGGTCGTCGAGGTCATGGACCGCCATCGGCGTCACATGATCGCCGAACGGCCCGACCATCAGTTTATTCAACTGGTACAGCAAACCCTGCGGGTCGCGATCTGCGGCAAGGCTGGCAGGGCGACGCGCGCGGCGGCTCATTTGCGGGTCTGTTCGAGCCGTTTGATCGAGCGCAGGAAATCGGGATTGAGCTTCCAGCGCTCGACAACCTTGGCGGCCGTGTCGGCCTTGAGGCGGTCGAAGAGATCGAGTGCCCGCTTCATCGCATAAGCGTCCTTGGCGAGCTCCTTGGGATGAACACGCTGCAGCAGCAGGAAGATGCTGGTGAAGCTGGTGCGGTCGATATCCGCTGAACGGGCGACGATGACCAGGCCTTCGGCGCCTTCATCATAGATCAGCTTGCGCACTGACGAAATCTTGATCCGTGCCATGCTGGCGAGCAGGGCTTCGAACAAAGCGATCTCACCCTGCCGCAGGGTCTGCAGCATAAGATTGGCATTGACCTTGTTCTGCTTGGTCAGCTCATGGGCCAGATTGCTGGCAGCGGTATCTTCTTCGCTTTGTACTTCGTTGTCTTCGATCACCGTATCGACGGTCTTGCCGACAGCGAGGTCGATGTCGATCTCGTCGACATGGAAGTTTTCCAGAATGAACTGGCGCAAGGCCGCGGAAACCCAGGCATACATCCGCTTGGCCAAGGCCGCTTCAAGATCGTTGCGGCGGAGCAGCGGTTCCTGGAATTCGTCAACGGTGCGGGACTGCTCGACGAGATAGGCCATGGTGGATTGGGAAATCTGTGCGCCATGGTTCTGCAGCAGGGTGCGAATCACATCGGTCGCATTGGTGGCGACCAGCGCATCGGACACCTGGAAACTGACGCTGCGCCGCATGGCGATCGCCAGACGGTGGGCCTGCGTGCGGTGATGGATGGTCTCGATCAGGGCGTCGTCGCTGAGGAGATCGCTTTTCAGCAGGATCGGCGAAGCGATGTCGAAATCGTCATTCGCCAGGATCTCCACCACTTCGCGCGGCGCGTTATGGGATTTGGCCAGCTTGGCGGCCAGGCTCTTGCGAATCGGCCGGGCGACATCCTGGATCAGTTTCTTCAGGATGTCGTTCATCAAGGCAAGTTCATGCGTCGTCAGCTGACGCGCATTGTCATCGACCAGATTGCCAATAGCCACCGCGAGGGTACTGCGACCCTCGATCGAACTGTCGCGGGCCAAATCAACGAGATGGCCCACATCTGAGGCAATGACTGTCATCCGGTTCTATCTCAATCGTAAGCGGCGCTGTCCGGTGATATGACGCAATGCATTGTGCTGCGGACACGCTGCGACACTAACTCTATGATAAGAATAGGACGGGAACGTTACTAAATGCTTAAATCATTGCTGCTAAAGCACTGATCTGTCTTGGTTCAGTACCAAACTATGTGACAGCACGCATCCTCATGTCTCGCGTTTTGCTTGCGCCCCTAAGGCCCAAATCATGTCGGCAGGTGACTTATTCTAAGGCTTTCGGTGAGGGAGCCGAGAAAGGCATGGTGCCCGCAGCAGGACTTGAACCCGCGACCTACTGATTACAAATCAGTTGCTCTACCAGCTGAGCTATACGGGCATCTGGCGGCTGAGCGCCGGTCGAAGCGGCCCTGTGATAGCCTGATTTTGTCCCCCCGATCAAGCCCGCGCAGTCCCCGGCAGGTATTTTCCACCGGCGGAACGGCTTGGCCGCCCCGCCGGCAGCGGGACTCAGGCCCGGTATTGCACCTTCGGCAACACGCAGAGCATCTCATAGAGGAGGTTGGCACCCAGCAGCGAGGTATTGCCCTGGGGGTCATAAGGCGGGGCAACTTCGACCAGGTCGCCGCCGACGATATCGAGGCCGCGGCAGCCGCGGATCACTTCCAGCCCCTGGATGGTGGTGAGGCCGCCCGGTTCCGGCGTGCCCGTGCCAGGGGCGGAGGAGGGGTCGAGGCCGTCGATATCGAAGCTGAGATAGACGGGCCCCTTGCCGAGTTGCTGACGCACTTCCGCCATCAGCGGCGTCAGCGACTTGTACCAGCATTCTTCCGCCTGGACGACGCGGAAGCCCTGGGCGCGGGGCCAGTCGAAGTCCTCCGCTTCATAGCCGGTGCCGCGCAGGCCGATCTGCACCACGCGCTTGCCGTTAAGGAGACCTTCCTCGACGGCGCGGCGGAACGGCGTGCCATGGGCGATCTTCTCGCCGAACATGGTGTCGTTGATATCGGCATGGGCATCGACATGGACCAGCCCGACCGGCCCGTGCTTGCGGGCAATCGCGCGCAGGATCGGCAGCACGATCGTATGATCGCCGCCCATGGTGAGCGGGATGCAGTCGTGGCTGAGGATCTCGTCATAGGCGGCCTCGATCAGGCCGATGCTCTTCTGCAGGTTGAAGGTGTTGATGGCGACATCGCCGATATCGGCCACCTGCAGGCTGTCGAACGGCGCCGCACGGGTCGCCATGTTGTAGGGCCGCAGCAGGCAGGATTCGGCGCGGATCTGGCGCGGGCCGAAACGGGCGCCGGAGCGGTTGGAGGTGCCGGTATCAAGTGGCACGCCAACGAAGGCCACATCGAGGCCGGCGGCCGTCGGCCGCGACGGCAGGCGCATCATGGTGGCGGGGCCGCCGAAGCGGGGCATTTTGTTGCCGCCGAGCGGCTGATTGAAAGTCTCTGACATCGCTCAACTCTCAGAATAGGGGATCGCTCTGATCCGTCGGACCGGATGGAGTGCAGATAGCAGTGGTCTTGCAGCCCCAGCTATGTTCCTTGAACGGGGCGGTGCCTCCACCGGCGCGCTTGACCAAGTGCTGCAACATACAGCAATGTCCGTTCAAAGTGTTATTTGACAATTGTTCAGTAGCACTAAGCAGTCGCATTGGGAAGAAGATCAGGTCAGGCCGTCATGCGTTATTCTCCATTCTGTGAGCGAATCAGCGGACCGGGTGTCGCCGCCTGGGACATCCATCACAAGGCGATCCAGGACAAGCGGGCCGGTCGCGACGTGATCGTGCTGTCGATCGGCGATCCGGATTTCGACACGCCGCCGGCGATCACCGAAACGGCGATTACCTCGCTCAGGCGCGGTGATACGCATTATTCCGACATCATCGGCTATCCTGACCTGCGGGCGGCTGTTGCGGCGCAGCATAAGCGGCGCTCGGGCCAGGAGGTGACCGCCAAGAATGTCGCCATCGTCGCCGGCTGCCAGCCCGGCCTGTTCGCGGCATCTTTGTGCCTGCTCGCGCCGGGTGACGACGTGGTCGTGCTCGACCCGATGTATCTCACTTATGAAGCAACGATCCAGGCGGCCGGCGCCAATCTGATCCGCGTGTCGCAGCGGCCGGAAAACCATTTCCATCTCGATCCCAAGGATCTCGAAAAGGCCATCACACCGAAGACCAGGGCGTTGTTCTTCGCGACGCCCAGCAATCCGACCGGCGCCATGATGTCGCTCGAGGTGGCGCAGGCGGTGGCAGAAATCGCCATTCGCCACGATCTCTGGGTGGTATCCGACGAAGTCTATGCGGCGCTCACCTTCGGCAAGCAGCATGTCAGCATCGGCGGTTTGCCGGGCATGGGCGAGCGTACCGTGACGGTCAACTCGCTCTCCAAGTCCCATGCCATGACCGGCTGGCGCATCGGCTGGATGGTGGGGCCGGAAGAGCTGGCACATCATGTTCATTCGCTGGGTCTCAGCATGCAATACGGCCTGCCGCCGTTCATCCAGCATGCGGCGACCTATGCGCTGACCCATGACGTGCCGGAAGTCGAGGAGATGCGCCAGGCCTATCAGCGCCGGCGCGATGCGGCGGTGGCACGTCTCAACCAGGTGCCGGGTCTTTCCTGTCATGTGCCGGAAGCCGGCATGTTCATGATGCTGGATGTGCGCAAGACCGGCATGTCGGCTTATGACTATGCCTGGGGCCTCTACAATGCGACGGGCGTGTCGGTGCTGGACGCCAGTGCCTTCGGTCCGAGCGCCGACGGCCATCTGCGGGTATCGTTCGTGGTCGATGAAGCCAGCCTCGACGAAGCCTGCAAACGCATCGCCAGCTATACCAACTCGCTGCCGGGCATCGCGGCTTAAGTGGCGGCGTCTAGCAGCCATTAGCGGTCATGTTCATCCAGGAAAGCGCGCGCGATCTCGCGCAGCTTCTCCTGGCCGAAACTGTCGAAATGTCCGCCGTAAGCCACGCTGACAGGTAAGTCGAGAACACGCTTCATTGACTTCACGTATTCCTGCATCTGCGTGTGATAGGCCTCGTAGGCGAGGGGGCCGTCATAGATGACGTCACCGGAAAACAGAATGCCGCTGGCTTTCTCATAAAGCGCGATCGAGCCAGGTGAATGGCCGGGCAGATGCAGCACCTCGAAGCTGCGATCGCCGAGGTCGACGAATTCGCCTTCATCGAGAAAGACCTGTGCCGGTGCCGGTTTTACGGCATAGAGCTTGGCATCCCAGTCGCCCGGTGGAAGGGCGGTGAAGATATCGTCGCTGACATAATCATCGGCGACGGTGTTGTGACGATCCGGCTGCACCAGGATTTCCGCCTCCGCGATATGGATGGCGCGGTCGGGAAATTCGTGATGGTTGCCGATATGGTCGAAATGGCTGTGGCTGGCGACGGCGAGCAGAGGCCGTTCCGTCACCAGTTTCACCTGGTCGCGCAGGCTGACGACGCCCATGCCGGAATCGATCAGCATGTCCCGGTCGCGGCCGCGCACATGCCAGATATTGCAGCGATAATAGGGCTTGATATGCGGTTCCCAGATCCAGGTGACGCCGTCACCGACAGCTTTGGTTTCGTACCAGGTTTCGGGTGTCGCGATCTGCATCGGCTGGAATTCCTTAAATGACGGCGCGGCTTCGGCGCTTTGTACCTGTTGCAACCTCACGCGTTATCACGGGCAGGCCGCTAAAGACGACATCGATCTGCGCTGACATGCGCTGCTTCATGACTTCGATCGGCATTGCTTCCTGGGTGATGAAGACGACGAAGAGGCAGTTGCAAACTTCGAACAGGATATCGCCGGCGATGCGGGCGTCAATTTCTTCGGCAAGATCTCCGCGCGCCTGCAAGCTGGCCACCAGCTCGCCGACTTGATCCGCCAGTTTGCGGTCGAGCTCCGCATAACCGATGCCGAAGGGCGATTCCGGCTGGGTGATAGCGGTGGCAATGGCGTTGCGCCACAATTCCTTGGTGAGATGGACCAGGGAATGGTCGACATAGGATTCGAGGAGGCTATGGATCGCCTTGACGGGATTCTTTGGCGCCTTGGCGATCAGCTTCTTGCCGTTAGCGCGCACTTCTTCGCCATCCAGCGCCACCAGCGCCAGCAGCAGATCGCCCTTCGACTGAAAATAGTTATAGACAGTGCCCGGCGCCACTTCGGCGCGCTCGGCGATGGCCTCGATGCTGGTCTCGGCATAGCCGGTGCGCTGGAACAGGGTTCCGGCCGCCTCCAGGATGTCGCGGCGCCGTGTTGCTTTCTGTCGCTCGCGTAAGCCAGCCATGCTCCCCGCATTCCCATGTTGTTCATGGTGAGAAAATGAATTGACTTAATTTTGTAGTTCATTCATTTTTCGTCAAGCAGGAAATGACGTCGTGAACAAGATCGGCCCAACGATCGCACGCCGCCGTCGGGGCATTGAGGAAGTGCCGGCCTGCTTCAAGCCAATTCGCAGGGGGTATCCGCATGTCCACATCTCCGTTCACCCGTTTCCTGAAGACGTCGGCGGCCGTCGCCGGCTTGCTGTTGTCCGTTTGCGTTTCTGCCGAAGCTGCGGATACGTTGAATGTGCTTACCTGGTGCGATCACGAGGACCCGGCCTTGCTCGGGCCGTTCGAGCAGGCCAATAACGTCAAGGTCAATTTCAAGGATATCGACAGCACGGCGGCCGCTTTGGCGGTACTCGGCCAGTCGAAGCCCGGCGACTGGGACGTTCTGGTGGTCGATCAGACGGATACCGGCCGCCTTGCCAAGATGGGCCTGCTGCAGGAACTGAATGCCAAGGATTTCCCCTTCGGTGACATTCCGGCGGAGATTGCCGATCCGAAGCTGAGTTCATTGGACGGCAAGCTCTACACCATCCCCGAAAAGTTCGGCTACAACACGGTCGCCTTCAACAAGACCGCCGTCGACCCGAAGGCGATGGAAGACATCAACGCGATATGGGACCCGAAGTACAAGGGCAAGGTCGCGGTCTATGATTATTATGTGCCGGAAATCGAATATGTGGCGATCGCGCTCGGCAAGAAGCCGTCGGAGCTCAGCGATGCTGATCTCCCGGCGATCAAGGAAAAGCTGATCGCGCTCAAGGCCAATGCCGCCATGGTCGGCGATGTCACCACCGTGCAGCAGGCACTGGCGACCGGCGCTGTCGATCTCCTGGTGGGCGGTGGTGAATGGGTGACGGCGGGTATCGCCAAGGACAATCCCAATCTCGATTACGTCATCCCGACCCAGGGTGGTGTCCGCTGGCAGCAGGGTCTCGGCGTTTTCGCCGGCTCGGCCAAGAAGGATCTCGCCACCAAGTTCGTGCAATACATCGTCAGTCCGGAAGCCCAGGGCAAGCTCGCCACGTCTTCCTGCTATTGGGGCATGCCGGCCAACAGCAAGGCCGTGCTGAACGACGAGCAGAAGGCGATCCTGCGCTGGGCCGACCAGCCGGGCTATATCAAGAACTCCTATCCCTACCTGCAGATGACGCCGGATTTCGACAAGAAGCTGCAGGCGCTGTGGGCGGAAGTTCTGCAAGCCAAGTAAGACCGATGGCAGGCCGATGGATCATCTGTCGGCCCGCCGCCACCTGACGACATAGAGATCTCATTCGTGCCGTCCACGACCACATCCGATAATGAAAAACTGGCGAGCCGGCGCTCGACCTTGGCGGGGCTTGCCTTCTCCTTGCCAGCTGTCGCCTGGATCGCGCTGTTCTTTGCGGCACCGCTCGTCATCATGAGCGTCTACAGCCTGATGCCGCTGGCGGGTGACGGCGCGTTCAGTCTCGACAATTACCGGCATTTCCTCGGCGAGCCGGCTTATGTGCAGGCGATCTGGAATTCGGTACTGACCACGGCGATCGTCGTCGTCATCAGCCTGCTGCTGGCTTATCCCTTCGCCTATATCCTGGCCTATAAGGTGCCGAAGCGCTGGCAGCGTCTGGCGCTGGCCTGCGCCATCCTGCCATTCTGGACCTCTTATGTGGTGCGCTCCTATGCCTGGCTGCTGGTGCTGGCGCCGACCGGCATCGTCAACTGGGTGCTGATGAGCCTGCACATCACCGATCACCCGATCACCTTCGCCTATAATCCCGGCGCCACCGATCTCGGCTTCGTGCATTTCTTCATCATGCTCAATGCCCTGACGATCTACGCCAATCTGGTGCAGATCAATCCGCGTTATGTGCTTGCCGCGCAGGATCTCGGCGCTTCGGCCTGGAAGAGCTTCATCGCCGTCACGTTGCCGCTCAGCATTCCCGGGATGACGGTCGGCGCTTTCCTGACGGTGGTGCTCTGCATCGGCGATTTCATCACCCCGCAAATTCTCGGCGGCAATAAGGAACTGCTGCTGCCGCAGGTGATCATGATGCAGATCCAGCGCCAGCTCGATTTGCCGATGGCCTCCACCATGTCACTGGTCCTGACTTTGATCGTAGCGGTCGTTTATCTGGCTTTGCAGCGCAAGATGCGCATGTCGAGGCTGTAAGCATGCGCTGGACTCAACGCCTCGGCAATCTCGTCTCCGGTTTCTATCTGACGGCCTGCTATATCTTCATCCTGCTGCCAGTTGCCGTCCTCATCCTGTTTTCCTTCCAGGACGGTCGCCTGCCGGTGCCGCCGTTCCACGGACCGACGCTCAACTGGTATATAACGGCGATCTCCAATGATCGGCTGATGGCCGGGCTCGGCAACTCGCTGATGGTCGGCCTGTCGTCATCGGCTCTGTCGGTGATCCTCGGCTTCCTCGCCGCCTATGGCGTGTCCCGCTATGAATTTGCTGGCAAGCGTCTGCTGCAGGGCATCATCATCCTGCCGCTGGCGGTCTCCTATCTGCTGGTTGGCATGGGATTGCTGGTGACGATCTCGTCGCTGGGCCTCGGGCCGTCCCTCATCATGGTTGTGGTGGGGCATGTCGTCATCAACATGCCGCTCGCTTTTGCCATCTGCCTCGCGCAACTGGGCGAGCATCAACGCAAGATCGAATGGGCGGCGCGCGATCTCGGCGCCTCGACCTTCCGGGTGCTCACCATGGTGACCATGCCGATGATCGCGCCGGCGATGATCGCCGCCTTCTGCCTGTGCTTCACCCTGTCCTGGGACGAATTCATCATCGCCTTCCTGGTGACGCGCTTCGATGTCACCTTGCCGATCGTCATCTGGACCATGCTGCGGGGCGGGCTCAATCCGCAGACCAATGCGGTGGGTTCCTTCATCTTCCTGTGCTCCATCCTGCTGCTGATCGTGGTGGAGCTGCTGCTGTTCAGAAAGCGTTCGTGAATGACTGGCCAACCGCATCTCGATATTGCCAATCTCCGCAAGATCTATAGCGAGGTCACGGCGCTGGACGATGTTTCGCTGGCGGTGGAGCAGGGCGCCTATGTGGTGCTGCTCGGTCCCTCGGGCAGCGGCAAGACCACGTTGCTCTCGGCGATCGGCGGCTTCATCATCCCGACCTCGGGGCGGATCGGCATCGCTGGCAAGGATGTGACGACCCTGGCACCGGCCCATCGTCCCACCACCACCCTGTTCCAGGATTATGCGCTCTTCCCGCATATGTCGGTCGCCAGCAATGTCGGCTTCGGCCTGAAGATCCGCAGGGTCAGGGGCGCCGATTACGACAAGCGGATCAAGGGTGCCCTGGACATGGTCGGCCTCGAGGGCTACGGCAAGCGCGGCATCCATGAGCTGTCCGGCGGCCAGCGCCAGCGCGTGGCCCTGGCGCGCGCTCTGGTGGTCGAGCCGGAGATCCTGTTGCTGGATGAGCCGCTGGGGGCGCTCGATCTCAATCTTCGCCGGCAGATGCAGGACGAACTCATGGATCTGCAGCGCCGCACCGGCCGCAGCTTCGTCCATGTCACCCATGACCAGGAAGAGGCGATGGCGCTCGCCTCCCTGATCGTCGTCATGAACAAGGGCCGCATTGAGGATATGGGCACGCCGAAGCGCATCTATGAGCGACCGGCGACCCGCTTCACCGCTACCTTCATGGGCGAGAGCACACAGATTGCTGGGCGCATTTCCGGCGGTCAGAACGGCGTCTTCAATGTTGCCACCGGGATCGGGCATCTTCAGGCGGTCGGTGATGCCGGCGACGGTGCCGAAGTGACGCTGATCCTGCGGCCGGAAAACATCCTGGTTGGGACAGCCGGCGATGTCGGTCTCGGCCAGGCCCGGATTCGCGAGGCCGTCTTCCAGGGCGCCCATTACCGGGTCCTTGCCAGCAGCGAGAGCGGCGGCCAGGATTTCGTCCTTCGCCTGCCGCCGGATGCCCGGGTCGAGCAGGGGATGCAGATCGATCTCAGCTGTCAGTCAAGCCGCCTGGTCGCCGTCGCCCGATAGGCACCGTTAACCCCCTTGAGCTGGTTTGCCTGTCGGCGGTGAGCCGATTTCACCACGCGATGGCCTGCCGGCGCTGTCGGCCGGCTTGATTCCCATCGGCACTTCGCTACAGTGCCGGCCATCATGCTGACAGGAATGAACGAATTCGGAAGGCTCAAGCGGCTGGCCATGCGGCGGCCCCAGGAAGCCATGCGCAATCAGGCCAAGATCGATGCCGAATGGCGCGATCTCAATTATCACACACGGCCGGATTTTGCTGTCGCCCAGCGCGAACATGACGCCTTCGCGGATATCATCCGCGGCGTCGGCGCGGAGGTCGTCTATCTGCCGGATGATGCGGCGCTGACCATGGACAGCCTCTATGTCCGTGACGCGGCAGCCGTGTCGCCCAAGGGTGTCATTCTCTGCAACATGGGCAAGGCGGCGCGTCGCGGCGAGCCCGCCATCCATGGCAAGGCCTTCGAGGCGGCCGGCATCCCGGTGCTCGGCGCTGTCACCGGCAGCGGCAGCATTGAAGGTGGCGATCTCATCTGGCTCGACGAAAAGACCGTTGCCATCGGCCGCACCTATCGCACCAATGACGAAGGCATCCGCCAGTTCAAGGACATGGTCGGTCCTGATGTCCATGTCGAAGTGACGGCGATGCCGCATTACAAGGGCCAGTCCGACGTCTTCCATCTGATGTCGATCATCAGCCCGCTGGATAAGGATCTGCAGCTCGTCTATTCGCCGCTGATGCCGATCCCGTTCCGTGAATGGCTGCTCGCCAAAGGCATGAACCTAGTCGAGGTGCCGGATAGCGAATTCGCCAGCATGGGCTGCAACGTGCTCGCCATCGCCCCGCGTGAAGTCGTCATGGTGAAGGGCAATCCGGAAACCAAGAAGCGCATGGAAGCTGCCGGCTGCAAGGTTCATGTGATCGAGGCCGATGCCATCTCGGTACCGGGCGAGGGCGGTCCGACCTGCCTGACCCGCCCGCTGATCCGCGGGTGAGATTGAGGGTCGAATAAAAGTAAACAAAGGGTCGCATTTGCGGCCCTTTTTACTGCCTGGAACCCGACCGCAAGCGCCGGATAGTTCGGCGGCCGGTTTTGCTCCATATCGGAAGAACGATGCCTCACGACGGAGCATGATCATGGATTTCCATTTCAGCGGACTGCCGCTCGAACCCTTCCAGGCCCTGTTCGCGCTGAGCGATGCGGAATTGCTGGCGCGGGGCATGCGGCGCTACATCGCCGATGAAAAGCCCGGCTTTCCCTGCCGCGTCACCCTGGAAGATGCCGAACTCGGCGAAAAGCTCATTCTGCTGTCCTATAGCCATCAGCCGGCGGAAAAATCGCCGTACCGTGCCGATGGCCCGATCTTCGTGCGCGAAGCGGCGGCAGAGAGCTATCAGAACCAAGATGAAATCCCGCCGGTACTACGGAGCCGTCTGCTATCGTTACGGGGCTATGACAAGGATGATCTCATCATCGAAGCCGATGTGGCTGATGGCATGGGCGTGGAGGCGGAGTTGGCGAAGTTCTTCGCCAATCCGGAAGTTGCCTACATCCATATCCATTACGCGCGACGTGGTTGTTTCGCCTGCCGGGTCGATCGTGCCGAAAATCGCATGACCGCCAACGGCAAATGATGCATTGCCGGCTTTCTCCTCCACGCTAGGATGACAACAACCAGCCCCTGTCACAGCGGCTGGTTGTTCTTTGCGCCGCTTTACGGCGCAGTCAATCGAGAAGGGAGGGGCCATGAAGCTCTATTACGCACCCGGTGCCTGTTCGCTGTCGACGCATATCGCTCTACGCGAGGCGGGCTATGATGTCGATCTGGTGAAGGTCGATCTTGCCAGCAAGAAGACTGAAACCGGCGATGACTTCTATGCCATCGCTGCCAAGGGCCAAGTCCCGGCCTTGAAGCTCGATACGGGTGAGGTGCTGACTGAAGGCTCCGCTATCGTGCAATATGTCGCCGACCAGAAGCCCGAGAAGAAGCTGGCACCGGCCGCCGGCAGCATGGCGCGCTATCGCCTGGTCGAATGGCTGAACTATGTCGCCTCCGAGATGCATAAGGCGGTCGGCGCCCTGTTCAACAAGAAATACAGCGACGATACCAAGCAGATCATGAAGGATGCGCTGAAGCCGAAATTCGACTATCTGTCGGCGCAACTCAAGGATCGCTCGTTCCTGATGGGCGATGTCTTCACCGTTGCTGACGGCTATCTCTTCACCATCCTGAGCTGGACCTCGCATGTTGGCGTCGATCTCAGCAAATGGCCTGTCCTCACCAATTATGTTGCCCGCATTGGTGCGCGGCCGGCCGTTCAGGCAACCCTGAAGGCCGAAGGCCTGATCTAGGATCTGATCGCTTTCTTTAGGGGCCGGCGCCGGACAAGGCGACGGCCCCGTTCTGCTAGCGGATTCGCAGCCCTGGCAAGCCATTTCTGCTCCCGGATCGACATCCTCAGGGATGGCTGGCTGCTTCCGGCGACCATCCTGGAGCCGTGGTCGGAATGTTCGCAAAATCAGGCGAAAAAATAAGAGTTTGCCCCTGTCCCCGCCGCTTCAATGCATCGGGCGGCCTGTCCCAGATTCGACGGGATTATGCCGCTCTTGAAGCAAAAGTTTATTTTGGGGAAATCCAGTTGAACTACAGGAAACAACTTGATAGCCTCAAATCGTCACGGCCTCGGGCCTTGAACACGACAGCATTGGGGATCTGATCAAATGTGGCCAGCCTTTGTTCCGTCGGGCCTGTTCAAATACGGTCTTACGAAGAAATATCCCGCCAAGCGCCACTTTCCCGCTCCCAAGGACCTGAAGCAAACCTATGACGTGGTGATCATCGGCGGCGGCGGCCATGGCCTTGCCTGCGCCTATTACCTGGCGCGCTATCATGGCATCACCAATGTCTGCGTCATCGAGAAGGGCTATCTCGCTGGCGGCAATACCGCCCGCAACACGGCGATCATCCGCTCGAATTACCTGACGCCGGAAGGGGTCGCCTTCTATGACCAGTCGGTGAAGCTCTATCAGGAGCTGAGCCAGGAATTCGATTACAACATCCTCTATTCCGAGCGCGGCCATTTCACGCTCGCCCATACCGATGCGGCGATGCGCACCAGCCGCTGGCGCGCCGAAGTGAACAAGCAGCTCGGTGTCAATTCCGAGCTGATCTATCCGGAAGACATCGCCAAGCTCTGCCCGTCGCTCAACCTCTCCGACAAGGTGCGCTATCCCATCCTCGGCGCGCTCTATCACCCGCCGGGATCGATCGCTCGCCACGACGCGGTTGCCTGGGGCTATGCCCGCGGTGCGGCGGAAGCTGGTGTCGAAATCCATCAGCAGACCGCGGTCACCGGCATCATTGTCGAGAATGGCCGGGTCAAGGGCGTGCAAACGACGCGCGGCACGGTCTATGCCAATAAGGTGATGCAGGCGACGGCGGGCTCGTCCTCGCTGATCGCCAAGATGGCCGGCTTCCAATTGCCGATCCGCACCATTCCGCTGCAGGCTTGCGTCTCGGTGCCAGTGAAGCCCTTCCTGGACCAGATTATCGTCTCCGGCAGCTTGCACGTTTATGTCTCGCAGAGCTCGCGCGGCGAATTGGTGATGGGCGGCTCGACCGATCCCTATTCGCTCTATTCGACCCGCTCGACCCTCGACTTCAAGGAAGGCCTGCTCGGCCATATGTTGGAATTGCTGCCGATGCTGGGTGAGCTGAAGATCCTGCGCCAATGGGCCGGCATGGCCGACATGACGCCGGATTTCAGCCCCGTCATGGGCAAGACGCCGGTCGAGAACTATTACATCGACAGCGGCTGGGGCACCTGGGGCTTCAAGGCGACGCCGGTCTGCGGCATGACCATGGCCCATACCATCGCCACCGGCGAGCCGCATGATCTCATCAAGCCGTTCAATCTTGAGCGCTTCGTCACTTTCGCCCAGGTCGGCGAAAAGGGCGCGGCTTCGGTCGGCCATTGAGGGGAGGGACAAGATGAAAGTCATGAACTGCCCGCTCAACGGCCCGCGCAATGTCAGCGAATTCGTCTGGGGCGGCGAGGTGAAGCCACTGGTCGATCTCTCGACTGGGGCGCCTATTGCTTCCTGGAGAACAATACCGCCGGCGTGGTGCGCGAATGGTGGTGCCATGTGCCTACGTCCTATTGGTTCATCGCCGAGCGCAATACGGTGACGGATGACATCATCCGCACCTATCCCGCTAGCGAGATCTTCGACAAGCGCGTTGATTACGCCGCCAATAAGACTGGGGACAAGAAATGACGGCGTCGACACCCGTTATCGGCCAGAACCGCCTGCCGGCACCGCGCGGCCTGCTGATCGATCGCAGCCAGCCGGTCACCTTCAGCTTCGAGGGCCGCAATTTCACCGGCTATGCGGGAGATACCATCGCCAGCGCGCTCGCCGCCAATGGCGCCTGGATGATCTCGCGCTCGTTCAAGTATCACCGGCCGCGCGGCATCCTCACCATGATTGGCCAGGATGCGAATACGCTGGTGCAGGTCGGCGACGAGCCGAATTGCCTCGCCGATAAGCGTGAGATCGCCGCCGGCATGGTGGTCGAGGGCCAGAACTATTTCGGTACGCTTGATGCCGATCGCGGCCGCATGGTGGAACTGGTGAAGAAGTTCCTGCCGGTCGGCTTCTATTACAAGACCTTCCATGAGAAGCGCACGTCGTGGCGCTTCTGGGAGCCGATCGTCCGCAAGATGGCGGGTCTCGGCAAAATCGACCTCAAAGCCGATTTCCATCACAGCTACTATGACAAGAAGTATCTCTTTGCCGATGTCGCCGTGATCGGCGGTGGCCCCGCCGGTTTGGCGGCGGCCCTGCAGGCAGCGGAGACCGGTGCCGAAGTCATCCTGATCGAGGAAAACCCCATCCTCGGCGGCAGCCTGAACTATGCCCGCTTCGACGAGACGGGCGAGGCCGCCTGCAAGATCGTTGGCGATCTCGTCGCCCGGGTGAAGCTGAAGCCCAATATCACGGTGATGACCAAGGCGATCTGCTCCGGCTGGTTTGCCGATAACTGGCTGCCGGTGATCCAGGGCAATCGCTTCCATAAGCTGCGGGCCCGGACGGTCATCATCGCCACCGGCTCGATCGAGCAGCCGGCGGTGTTCCGCAACAACGATCTGCCCGGCATCATGATGGGCTCGGCGGCGCAGCGGCTCATCCATCTCTATGGCATCAAGCCGGGTCAGCGTGCCGTCATCTTGACCGCCAATCGCGACGGCTATGGCCAGGCGCTGGATCTGGCTGAAGCCGGTGTCGAAGTCGCCGCCGTGGTTGATCTGCGGACGGAGCCGCCGGCGGACGCTTTCACTGCGGCCGTGCGCCGCGCCGGCATCCCGATCCATACCGGCTACGCCATCAGCGAGGCCAGTCATACCAGCGGCAAGCTGCATGTCAGCGGTGTCGCGCTTGCCCGTATCGTCCGTGAAGGCGAATTGGGCCAGGCGAGCATGGCGATTGCTTGCGACCTTGTGCTGATGTCGGTCGGCTATTCGCCGGCCGGCCATCTGCTGCATCATGCCGGCACCAAGTTCGGCTATGACGGTCCGTCAAATATGTTCCGGCCGGAAGCCTTGCCTGCGCATGTTTTTGCCGCCGGCTCGGTCAACAACGCGTTCGATCTGGAAGCTGTTCTGGCCGACGGCCGGCATGCCGGCTGGTCCGCCGCCAAGGATGCCGGTTTCGAGCAGGGTGCTGCACCGGCACTGCCGGTTGAGCGGGGGGCCGAGAACCAGACCTATCCCTGGCCGATCTTCCCGCATGACAATGGCATGGAATTCGTCGATTTCGACGAGGACCTCAAGATCGAGGACCTCATCAATGGCATCCATGACGGCTATGACAGTGTCGAGCTGCTGAAGCGCTATTCCACCGTTGGCATGGGCCCCAGCCAGGGCAAGCATTCGGCGGTGGCAGCCGTGCGATTGGTGGCCCGGGAGACCGGGACCGACATCCGCAAGATGAGCGTCACCACCCAGCGCCCGCCTTATACGCCGGAGAAGTTCGGCCATCTTGCCGGGCGCATTTTTGATCCCGAGCGGCGGACCGCCATGCATCACCGCCACCTGGAACTGGGCGCGCAGATGATGCCGGCCGGCGTGTGGTGGCGGCCGGGCTACTACGGCGCCAAGGCCGATCGCGAGAAGGCAATCCGCGACGAGGTGATCAATGTCCGCAACAATGTCGGCCTGATCGATGTCTCGACGTTGGGCGGTCTCGATGTGCGCGGGCCAGATGCAGCTGAGTTCCTTAACCGCATGTATACCTTCACTTATTCGAAGCTGCAGGTCGGCCGCTCGCGCTACGTGCTGATGACCGACCAGGCCGGTGTCATCACCGATGACGGTGTTGCCTGCCGGTTTCATGATGAGCATTTCTACGTCACGGCAACCACCAGCGGTGTCGATGCGGTCTATCGCCAGATGCTGCAATGGAATGCGCAATGGCGGCTCGACGTCGATATCGCCAATGTCACGGCGGCCTATGCCGGTGTGAACATCGCCGGGCCGAAATCGCGCGAAGTGCTGGCGCGGGTCTGTCACGATATCGATCTGTCGCCCGAGGGCTTCCCGTATCTTGGTGTCCGCATGGGTACGGTGGCCGGCATTCCGGCCCGGCTGATGCGGGTCGGCTTCGTCGGCGAGCTTGGCTACGAGATCCACGTGCCGGCGAGCCAGGGCGAGGCCCTGTGGGATGTGCTGATGTCGGCGGGCGGCATCAACAACATCCGCCCCTTCGGCGTCGAGGCACAGCGCGTCCTGCGTCTGGAAAAGGGTCATAT
>Ga0209455_1000620_pt1 | contig 22265 bp, 18 predicted proteins | sample AraplaCol_mCL_r2_FD_184275 | JGI IMG/M metagenome (GOLD analysis project Ga0209455, IMG submission 184275) | Arabidopsis root microbial communities from North Carolina, USA - plate scrape CL_Col_mCL_r2 (SPAdes) (version 2) | ecosystem: Host-associated > Plants > Roots > Endosphere | place: USA... | reverse complement strand
CTGCTCGCCCATCATCTCGGCCGCGCGCTGCAGCTCACCAACATCCTGCGCGACATTGATGAAGACGCGGGCCTCGGACGGCTCTATTTGCCGCGCGAGGCGCTGCTGCATGCCGGCATCACCGGCGACGATCCGGAGAAGGTGATCGCCGATCGCAATCTGCCCAAAGTGTGTGCTGCGCTCGCCGCGCGCGCCAAGGCGCATTTCGAGGCATCCGACGAGATCATGAAGCGCAATCGGCGTCGCGCCGTGCGCGCGCCGCGGATCATGTCGCGATATTACCACGCCGTTCTCGAGCTGTTGCTAGCGCGCGGCTTCGCATCCCCCCGCGATCCCGTGCGCGTGAACAAGCTCGCCAAGATCGGCATCATTCTTCGTTACGCGCTCATCTGATGCAGAAGACAGTCCACATCATCGGCGCCGGAATCTCCGGGCTTTCGGCAGGCGTGCGATTGGCCAATGCCGGCTACCTCGTGCATGTGCACGAGGCGACCCAACAGGTCGGCGGCCGCTGCCGCTCCTATTTCGATGCCGCGACCAATCTCACCATCGACAACGGTAACCACCTGCTGCTCTCCGCCAATCACCACGCACTGGCCTATGCGCGGTCGATCGGCTCCGAAGCGGGTCTCGTCGGACCGGCGCGGGCGCAGTTTGCCTTTGTCGACATTTCGACCGGCCAGCGCTGGATGCTCGACCTCGGCGACAACCGTCTGCCGCTCTGGGTCTTGGACGAGAGCCGTCGGGTACCGGACACGCGGCTGACCGATTATCTCGCGCTGTCGCCGCTGATCTGGGCGAGCACGGCGAAGACCGTCGGCGCCAGCATTCCTTGCAAGGGCATACTGTACGATCGCCTGGTCCAGCCGCTGCTGCTGGCGGCGCTGAACTGCGATCCGCCGGAGGGTTCGGCCGGACTTGCCGGTGCCATTGTGCGCGAAACCTTGCTCGCCGGCGGCCAGGCCTGCCGTCCGCTGATCGCACGCGACGGCCTGAGCGCCGTGCTGATCGATCCCGCGATTAAGTTCCTGGAAGAGAAGGGCGGCAGCGTCCGCACCGGGCGCGAGCTGCGCGACATCGCGAGCGGCGGCGGCCGCGCCAACGCGTTGAAATTCGGCGGCGAAGACGTCGTGACGCTCGGCCCGGAGGATGCGGTCGTGCTCGCGGTGCCGCCGCGCTCGGCCGCCGCGCTGCTGCCGGGCTTGAAGGTCCCGACGAACTTTCGCGCCATCGTCAACGCGCATTTCCGCATCGATCCGCCACGCGACCTGCCGCCGCTGATGGGTGTGGTCGGCGGGCTCGTGGAGTGGCTGTTCGCCTTCCCGCAGCGGCTATCGGTGACGATCAGCAATGGCGACCGCCTCGTCGATATGCCGCGCGAGGAACTCGCAACCGCGATCTGGCGCGACGTCTGTCAGGCGGCCGGGCTCCCGATGGAGCTGCAGGGACGTTTGCCGCCCTGGCAGGTCGTTCGCGAGCGGCGCGCCACCTTTGAGGCGACGCCGGAGCAGAACGCGCTGCGTCCAGGGGTGAAGACCGCTTTCCGAAACCTGGCTCTCGCCGGCGATTGGACCGACACCGGGCTGCCGGCGACGATCGAGGGATCGGTGCGCTCCGGCGACCGCGCGGCCGATCTCATCCTGGCGGCCCGGTAAGATCTTCCATCCGCCAGCGAAGCGGCGAATATCCTGGTAATGAGGCTACGCCGATTCGGTCGCGCCGGAGCTGGTCAGATTCGCCTTTCGCCTTGATCAAGCCTCGGCACAAGCCTTGCTTGCCGGATCTGCGCGGGAAATGGGTGAACACGCGGCGCTTTTTCCCGTTGCGCGTAGTACCGAATGGCAACACTAGGTAAAAAATGCAGTGGGACCAGTGTGCTAAGGCCGCAACGGGGTTTCTCCGGGTATTTTCTGTGCGGTATTGTAGTTACTGTTAAGTTCTGTCCATCTGAGCGCTGGCGCAGGTCGAGAAACTTGGGAACTACAGACAGCAGGGTGTTAGGGGTCGGATTGTGAAGGTGGGCATGTGGGACGGAACGTCCGCGGATCGCCCCATTGATCCGCGGCCGGTTTTGGTCGTGACTGGTTTGGTCCAAGAGGCCCGCATTGCCGCCGGGCCTGGAATGATGGTCATCTGCAGCTCGAGCGATCCGCAACAATTGCGGGCTCTGCTGACCGTGTTCGATCCGAGCTCGATCCGGGGTGTGATCAGCTTTGGCGTCGCTGGCGGCCTCGATCCCACCCTGAAAGCCGGCGACATCGTCGTGGCGACTGAAGTGACGGCCGGCGACGCACGTTGGCTGGCCGGCCTGTCGCTGAGCGAGGATCATATCGCCCGCGCAGCGATCGGGGGACGCCGGGTGGTCCGTGGCGTGCTCGCCGGCGCGGAGGAGGTGGTCGTCGCGCAGGCCCGCAAGGCCGCATTGCATATGAGGACGGGTGCGGCGGCCGTCGACATGGAAAGCCACATCGCCGCAGCCTATGCCACCGAATACGGGCTGCCCTTCGCGGCGCTCCGCGTCATCTCCGATCCGGCGCACCGCACGCTGCCGTCGCTCGCCAAGGATGCGATCAAGCCGAACGGCGACATCGATCTGCCGATGATCCTGCGTGGCGTCGCGCGCAATCCGCGCGCGTTGCGCGGGTTGGTGTCGACCGGAATCGAGTTCAACCGTGCCCTTCGCTCGCTGCGCGGCTGCCGTGACTTTCTGCTCAGCAGCCTGCTTGGTGCCGAGGCGCTGCTCGAGAGCGACGCCCTGGTTGCCGCCGAGGCGTGAGCCTCGGCGTCTGGCGTGCGATACCAATATTGGTCGCTTGACCAGCCGTGGAGCAATAAACTCGGCTGTCCTCCCTGCGAATGCAGAGATCCGTAACCACCGGCACATCTGCTGAAAGCAGGTCGCCGTGCCAATCTTCGTAAAATTGCCCTGCGGGGTTATGGGTCCGGATCGCGCTGCTCGCTCGTCGGGGACGACAGCGGAGATTGTTGCGCCGACCGGACACGCTCCTTGCCGCGATCTCCAGAATCAAACAGGCCGCCGATTGATCCCGATCAACCGGCGGCCCGCTGTATCATGCGGTGGCTGTCGCGCGTTATGCCGCGGTGGAGGCCTTCGGCTGCGTGGCCTTTTCGGCGGCTTCGTCCTTGCGGATATCGGAGAGCCGCTTCTGCACCTCAGACGAGAACACATATTGAGCCGGGCGTTGCTTGGAGAGGTCGATCTCGGGCGCCATCGGGCCGGTCGTTCTCACGCCGCGCAGGCCGACCCACATCGCCTTCAGCGGATTGCTGAGCGATGCGTTGGCCGCGGTCGCCTCGTAGCCGCAATGGGCCATGCAGTCGGCGCACTTCTCATACTTGCCGGTGCCGTAGGTTTCCCAGTCGGTGGTTTCCATCAGCTCCTTGAAGGTCTTGGTGTAGCCTTCACCGAGCAAATAGCAGGGCTTCTGCCAGCCGAAGATGTTGCGCGCCGGCATGCCCCAGGGCGTGCACTCGAACTCCTGGTTACCGGCGAGGAAGTCGAGGAACATGCTGGAATGCATGATGTTCCACTTCTTGCCCTTGCCCTGCGCGAACACGTCGCGGAACAGCTGCTTGGTCTTGGTGCGGTTCAGGAAATGCTCCTGGTCGGGCGCACGCTCATACGCATAGCCCGGCGACATCGTCACGCCGACACCGAGCTCGGTGGTGAAGTCGAGGAATTTTGCGATCTCCTCGGCCGGATGGTTGTCGAAAATGGTGGCGTTCACGTTGACGGTGAAGCCGCGTGCCTTCGCCGCCTTGATCGCCGACACGGCGCGGTCGAACACGCCCTTCTGCGACACCGCCTTGTCGTGATGCTCGCGCATGCCGTCCAGATGGATCGAGAAGAACAGATAGGGCGAGGGCTCGAACAGATCGAGCTTCTTCTCCAGCAGCAACGCATTGGTGCAGAGCGAGACGAACTTCTTGCGGGCCACGAGGCCGCGCACGATCTCGCCGATCTCCTTGTGGATCAGCGGCTCGCCGCCGGGGATCGCCACCATCGGCGCGCCGCATTCGTCGGCGGCATCCCAGCATTCCTGCGCCGACATGCGGCGGTTCAGGATGGCGTCGGGATAGTCGATCTTGCCGCAGCCGGCGCAGGCGAGATTGCAGCGGAACAGCGGCTCCAGCATCAGCACCAGCGGATAGCGTTTCCGGCCGAGAAGCTTCTGCTTAATCAGATAGCCCCCGATACGCAGTTCCTTGAAGAAGGGGATTGCCATTACTTGTCTTCTTTCTGGATCAAACGAGAGATCAGCCCGCGACCAGTTCGGCCGGCAGGCGGAATTCGATGTTTTCTTCCCGACCCGGGACGACCGAGACCGTCATCGGTCCGATGCGCCGGAGGGCTTCGATTACGTCGTCGACGAGGACTTCGGGAGCCGAGGCGCCGGCAGTGATGCCGACAGCCTTGGCTTCCTTCAGCCATTCCGGATTGAGCGCGCTGCCATCAGCGATCAGATAGCTCGCGACCCCGGCCTCGGTGCCGATCTCGCGCAGTCTGTTCGAGTTGGAGCTATTGGCGGCGCCCACCACCAGGATAACGTCCACGAGCTTAGATAAGTCCCTTACCGCAGATTGGCGGTTCTGTGTCGCATAGCAGATATCCCGGATATCCGGGCCTCGAATGTCTGTAAACCGCGCCTGGAGGGCGGCGATGATGTCCTTGGTGTCGTCCACGCTCAGCGTAGTTTGGGTAATATAGGCCATTGGTGTGTCGGTCGGCAGCGGCAGGGCGGCCACATCGACGACATTTTGAACGAGGTAAACGGGGCCGGGAACCTTGCCCATGGTGCCTTCTACCTCCGGGTGGCCGGCATGGCCGATCAACACCAGGGTACGCCCCTTGGCCCTGTAGCGCTTGCCCTGGTTGTGCACCTTGGTAACGAGCGGGCAGGTTGCATCGAGCACCGGCAGGCCCCGCGTCGCGGCCTCCTGCTCCACCGTGCGGGCCACGCCATGGGCGCTGAACACGGTGACGGCCCGCGCCGGCACCTCGGAGAGGTCCTCGACAAAGATCGCGCCCTTGGCCTTCAGGCCCTCCACCACGTATTTGTTGTGCACGATCTCGTGCCGCACATAGACCGGCGGGCCGAATTTCGCCAATGCGCGCTCCACGATCTCGATCGCGCGCACCACGCCTGCGCAAAAACCGCGCGGTTGTGCGAGATAGACCTGCATCGGACGTCCGTCAGCCACATTACCTCCTTCCGGCATTTCCACGCGGACCGACCAGCCTGAGCTCGGCACGTGCATCATCTGCACCAAGCAAGGCGCTGGGTTCCGCATTTAAGCATATGGAGGCGCAGGATTTTGTGTCAAAATTTCATCAGAGAAAAAGTCGGAGCGCCGATCCGATCGATCGAGCTTCCGGCTCAAGTTGCAGGCGTGGTCATGGTATATGAATACATTAAAAATAACGTAATAAAATTAGTATCTTAACATCTCACTCCTTCGTCACTTTACCGCCGATAATCGCCGCTATATCAGCCAGCCGCAACTGCCGGTTCCTGCCGTTTGATTTGGGCCATCGCCCAAAATAAGAACATCATCCGCGCGTTTGGCCGGCTTTGGGAACTCCGCGAAGGGAGCGGACGTTTCCGGCCTGCTCACAACATCAGAAAGTCAAAAGTGCTGACAAGTATTGTCGTTTCGATCGTCAGGGCCTGCACCCGGTTTGCGTGGCCGACATTGATTGTTGGGCTCCTTCTTTCGGTGGCCGGCGGCTACTACACGGCACGCCACTTCGTCATCAACACCGATATCAATACGCTGATCTCGGAAAATCTCGATTGGCGGCAGCGCGATCAGCAGTTCGAGCAGGCTTTCGATCGCGACCGCACCATTCTGGCCGTGGTCGAGGCGCCGACGCCTGAGCTCGTGGGCGTGGCGGCGGATGCGCTGTTCCAGAAGCTCAAGGACGACAAAACACATTTCTCGGCCGTGCATGCGCTCGGCTCCGGCGAATTCTTCGAGAAGAACGGCCTGTTGTTTCTGCCGACCGAAGAGGTCAAGCAACTCACCGGCCAGTTCGAGCAGGCGGCTCCCCTGATCGAGATCATGGCGGGCGATCCCTCCATTCGCGGCCTCACCGGCGCGCTGGAGACCGGGCTCGTCGGCGTCAAGCGCGGCCAGATCCGGCTCGACAGCACCGCACGGCCGTTCGATTACATCTCCGACACGGTCGACAGTGTCCTCAACAACGGCAATCCGGCGTTCTCCTGGCGGCAGCTCATCAGCGACAAGCCGCTTTCCGACAGCGACAAGCGCGCCTTTATCGAGTTCAAGCCCGTGCTGGACTACAAGGCTCTCGAGCCTGGCAAGGAGGCCACCGACACAATCCGGCAGGCTGCAGCCGAGCTGGATTTCCCGAACAAATTCCAGGCCCGTGTGCGCCTGACCGGGCCGGTGCCGATCGCCAATGAGGAATATGCCACGGTGCAGGAGGGGGCTATCACCAACGGGATCGGCACCGTCGTGGTGGTGCTGGTGATCCTGTGGCTCGCGCTGCATTCGGCCAAGATCATCTCCGCGGTCTTCATCAACCTGTTCATCGGCCTGTCGCTGACGACAGCGGTCGGACTGATGATGGTGGGCTCGCTGAACCTGCTGTCGATCGCGTTCGCTGTCCTGTTCATCGGGCTCGGCGTCGATTTCGGCATCCAGTTCAGCGTCCGCTACCGCTCGGAACGCTTCAAGAACGACGACCTCTCGGCGGCCCTGACCGAGGCGGCGCGGCGCTCGGCGGTGCCGCTGTCGCTCGCTGCGATGGCGACCGCGGCGGGCTTCCTCTGCTTCCTGCCGACCGACTACAAGGGAATCTCCGAGCTTGGCGAGATCGCCGGCGCCGGCATGCTGATCGCCTTCTTCTCCAGCATCACCGTGCTGCCGGCGCTGCTCAAGATATTCAATCCGCCGGGCGAGAAGGAGCCGGTTGGCTATGCCTTCCTGGCGCCGGTCGATCATTTCCTGGAGAAGCACCGCGTGCCGATCATTCTGGGCACGCTCGCAATCGTGATCGCCGGCCTGCCGCTGCTCTACTTCATGAAGTTCGATTTCAACCCGATGAACCTGCGCAACCCGAAGGCGGAATCGATCGCGACCTACCTCGACCTGCGCAAGGATCCGAACACCGGCGCCAATGCCATCGACGTGCTGACGAAGTCGGAGAGCGACGCCAAGGCGATCGAGGCCAGGCTCGAGAAGCTGCCGGAAGTGGCGCGGGTGATGTCGCTCGACAGTTTCGTGCCGGAGGACCAGCCGGCCAAGCTGAAGATGATCGCGCAGGGCGCGAAGGTGCTGGGCCCCGCGCTCAACCCAGACCAAATCGATGCGCCGCCGAGCGACCAGGAGAATGTCGAGGCGCTGAACTCGACGGTCGAGGCTCTGCGCAGGACGGCAGGCGACGGCAAGGGGCCGGGCGCGGTCGCCTCGAAGCGGCTCGCCGAAGTGCTCGCCAAGCTCGCCGCCTCCAACGAGGAGACGCGCAACAAGGCGCAGGCGGTGTTCGTGATGCCGCTCAAAATCGTGATCGAGCAGCTCAAGCTGGCGCTGCAGGCGCAACCGGTGACCCTGCAATCGCTGCCGCCGGATCTGGTCTCGCAGTGGCGCAGCAAGGACGGCCTGATCCGGGTCGAGGCCGAGCCGAAGGGCGACCCGAACGACAACGACAATCTGCGCAACTTCGCCAATGCGGTGCTCGCAGCCGAGCCGACCGCAATCGGCGGCCCGGTGTCGATCCTCAAATCGGGCGATACCATCGTGAATGCATTCATCCACGCCGGGATCTACGCGCTGGTCGTGATCAGCCTATTGCTGTGGATCACCCTGCGGCGGATTACCGACGTGCTGATGACGATGGTGCCGCTGCTGGTCGCCGGTGCGGTCACGCTCGAAATCTGCGTGCTGATTAAGCTGCCGCTCAATTTTGCCAACATCGTCGCGCTGCCGCTGCTGCTCGGAATCGGCGTAGCCTTCAAGATCTATTACGTCACCGCGTGGCGCTCGGGCCGGACCAATCTGCTGCAGACCAGCCTGACGCGCGCCATCTTCTTCAGCGCGCTGACGACGGCGACGGCGTTCGGAAGCCTGTGGCTGTCGAGCCACCCGGGCACCTCGAGCATGGGTAAGCTGCTCGCGCTCTCGCTCGTCACCACGCTCGCCGCCGTGCTGCTGTTCCAGCCGGCCCTGATGGGCAAGCCGCGCGAGATCAAGGAATAGGAGATCAAGAAGATCGGCCGATCCACGTGAGTGGATCGGCCGATCTGACATTCTCGACAGGCTTGCGGTTGGAATCCTGTCCCTAGTGCGCGTGCGCGATCTCCGGCAGCAGGCAGATGTCGCCGACTTGATCCGCATTTGCGGTCTTCTGGCCTGGCTTCGGAACGGAGCCCGTAGCGGCACCGGTCGTCTTCGGCGCAAGGGCGGCGGTTTTCGGCGCGGGAGCAACCGGTTTTGAGGTACCTTTCGCCATGCTGTTCGCAGGGCTCGAGGGGATCGGCGGAGCGACCCGCGTCCAGGTCTCCCCGCCGCACAGGAAGCCGAGCACGCAGCCCCTGATCTCCAGATGATCCGCATCCGTCGGCGTGATCGTGGAATCGTAGGTCTTGCCGTCCTTGGCGTTGTAGACCTGACCTTCCCAGGCGTCCTCACCGGCCTTCTTCTTCATGCTGAGCAGGATCGGCATGCCCAATGTCGGCCTGCTCTGTTTCGAGACATCGGGGTTGTTGCTGTCACGTCCGCCGGGCGTCTTTTCCCAAGCGACGACGCCCCACATGCTGCCATTGCATTGTGCGACCCTGATGTTGGCAACACCGTCGGCGACTCGCCAGTCGCCCGTCGGATCGGCCGCCAAGGCCGTCGAGAAGGCGGAAGAAATTCCTACTGCGAACAACCCTGCAGAACATGTTAATACTGTCCGCGTGAGAGATTTGGGGCGGTGCAACATTGGCTGAAACCCGTGCTTGCTTTGATGGTGCGAATGAGGGCAAAACGCCGCATTACGCGTTTTCAGTTGACGAAACATCCATCAACCGAAGTATGTAGCCGATGCTAAAATCCAATCTAGACGTTTCCGAGATGTTTGTGGAGCGCGAGAATCAGCGCAGTTCCATGCACTCCAAGCATCTGAACGAGCAACTGGTGCGCGTGCTCAAAACGATCGGATACGACGTTGGGTTCCAGAAGGGGCAGGGGCAATATCTGTTCGATCGAGACGGGGCCCGCTATCTGGACTTGCTGAGCGGATTTGGCGTATTCGCGATCGGGCGCAATCATCCGTCGCTGCGCACCGCGCTGAAAAGCGTGCTCGACAGCGACCTGCCGAATCTCGTGCAGCTCGACGTGTCGACGCTGGCCGGCGTGCTCGCCGAGCGGCTGCTGGAATATGTGCCGTATCTGGACAAGGTGTTCTTCGCCAATTCCGGCGCGGAGACGGTCGAGGCAGCGATCAAGTTCGCGCGCTGCGCGACCGGGCGGCCCGGCATCGTCTATTGCGGGCATGCCTATCACGGCCTGACCTACGGCGCGCTGTCGCTGACCGATGATTCGAATTTCCGCGCGGGCTTCGAGCCGCTGCTGCCGGGCTGCACGTCTGTCCCCTTCAACGATCTGGCGGCGCTGGAGCAGGCGCTGTCCTCGCGCGAGATCGCTGGCTTCATCGTCGAGCCGATCCAGGGCAAGGGCGTCAACATGCCCTCCGACGAGTTCCTGCCTGGTGCGGCTGCGCTCTGCAAGAAATACGGCACGATCTTCATCGCCGACGAGATCCAGACCGGCATGGGCCGCACCGGGCGCTTCCTCGCGCTCGAGCACTGGAATGTCGAGGCCGACATGGTTCTGCTGTCGAAGGCGCTCTCCGGCGGCCATGTGCCGGTCGGCGCGCTGCTGACGCGCAAGGCGATCTTCGACAAGATATTCAACCGCATGGACCGCGCCGTCGTGCACGGCTCGACCTTTGCGAAGAACGACCTGGCGATGGCGGCGGGCATCGCCACGCTCGAAGTGATGAAGGACGAGAAGCTGATCGAGGCGGCCGCCAAGCGCGGCGCCGAGCTGCGGCTGGCCCTGACACGGATGGTCCCTGGTTATGAGCTCCTGAAAGAGGTGCGCGGCAAGGGACTGATGATCGGTGTCGAGTTCGGTCCGCCGAAATCGTTGCGGCTGAAGGCGTCCTGGAACGTGCTGGAAAGCGCCAATAAGGGATTGTTCGTCCAGCTGATCACGGTGCCGCTGTTCAAAGACCACAAGATCCTGACTCAGGTCGCCGGCCACGGTCTGCACACGGTGAAGCTGCTGCCGCCACTCACCATCACGGAGGAAGACTGCGCCTGGATCGAGCGCGCCTTCGATGACGTGATCGCGCAAAGCCACAAGGTGCCCGGCGCGATCTGGTCGCTCGGCAAGACGCTGGTCGACAACGCGATGCGCAAGTCGGCCTGAGTTCCGCGCGGCTTGCATGCGGTCATTGCGTGGAGCCAACGGATTCGCGCGCATGCGCGGCCCGATGATAAGCTCCGCAACGAAGCATCCACTCTTCCACCCTGACTCTGGATCGTTCGCTTCGCTTCGCAACGACGACGGAATCGGCGACCCGCCGGCGCCCCTATCCCTCCTTGTTGGCGCGCATCGTGGCCTCGAATTTGGCGCCGAACTCGTTGAGCTCGTCGACACCGATATCGCTGACCGCCCAGAACTTCATCCCTCCTTCGCCCCAGCGGCGGATGTTGAAGCCCTGGATCGTATCGGTCTTGGCGGCGTGCTGGCCCGTGTCGGCCGTTTGCGCCACGAACAGATTGATGACGTGCTGGCGGCGCTTATAGACCACGGCGCCGATGGCGCGCGCATCGACGTAGTCGAGCCGGCCACCGATCAGCGTAAAGCCTTGCGCGGTGAGGTCGATGACGGGCGGCGACACGTCGAGCTTGCCGTTGAACCATGGCTTCACCGTGTGCTGGTCGGTCGAGATCACGTCGGTGAGGTGGCCCGCCTGCAGCGAGCGCAGATGCGCCGAGACGATCTCGGCTTCGATACGCTGCTGGTCGTCGTTGCTGAGCACGATCGCGACGAGTCCGGTCGCAGCCAGCGCCGAGACCGCCGAGCCCATCGCAAATCCCTTCAGCACGAACCGTCGGCTCGGCGCCGCCTTCTGCGGCTGTGGCAGCGCCGCTTCGATGCGCCGGCGCAGCAGCGGCGGGGCGGAGAACTTCAGGTCCGCGCGCGCGATGGCGTCGTGCATCTGTCTGATTGCGGTCAACTCTGCCGTGCAGCGCGGGCAGGTCGCAACATGCGCTTCGACCTCGCTGGTATGGCCGGCATCGAGTTCGCCGTCGACGAGCGCGTGCAGCAGGATCTCGGCATCGTCGCAGGTCATCGTGAAGGCTCCTCTTCCGCCATCCAGGCCGCGCGCAGCATGGCGCGGGCGCGCGCAAGGCGGGACATCACGGTGCCGACCGGCACGCCGGCGGCTTCCGCAATTTCGCGATAGGACAAATCGTTGATCTCCCGCAGCACGAACGTCTCGCGGAACGGCTCGGCGAGCGCCCCCACCAGGCGGCGGATCGACGAGGCGTCACGCTCGCGCAACATCGCGCCTTCAGGCGTCTCCTGCGCCTCGTGCCAGAGAGGTGGCTTCTCTTCCGCCTCCGGCGCATCGTCGATCGCTTTCGTCTGCACATGCGCGCGCCGTGCGAACTCCGCATTGCAGACGTTGCGCAGGATTGCGAACAGCCAGGGCTTGATCGCCGGTCCCCGATAGGTGTCGAAATGCTTGAACGCGCGCAAATAGCATTCCTGCACAGCGTCGTCGGCGTCGGCTGGATCGCGCAGCAGATAGCGCGCCAGCGTGTAGACGTCATCGAGATAGGGCAGCGCCAACTCGCGAAAGCGCCGCGCCTGTTCCGGATCGTCGTTCGATGTCTTGAGCGGCATTCTTTGCTGCCTGGCTGCTGCTGAAGCGGCATGCGCCCGGCCGGAGGACCAGCCGAGCGTTAAAGTCATGCCTTGGTTTGACGCGCTACTCAACCTTGATCAGCCCTGTCATGTGCGGATGCAGCGAGCAGAAATATTTGTAATCGCCGGCCGCGGTGAAGGTGAAGGAGAAGCTGTTGTCGGTATCGAGCGCCTTCGACCGGAACTTGCCGGCCGACACCACCGTGTGCGGAATGTCGTCATGGTTGGTCCAGGTCACGGTGTCGCCGACCTTCGCCTGGACCTCGACCGGGGCGAAGGTGAAATTGTCGATCGAGACCGCGATGGTCTGGGCGTGCGCGGTGCCGGTTGCGAACGACAACAGGAGGAGAGCGGCCGCGGCGAGGCCGGCGCCGCGGTTCAAGAAATCACGTCGTATCATGGTCAATCCGTTCCTCTTCAGCCCTGCAATGGCGTGTCGATGATGGCGAGACGCTCCTCGCCCATTTTGAAATTGACGCTGGCGATGCCGAGCAGGCTGCGCAGCTTGGCGTCCTCGACCTTCATCGGCCCCGGCGAGGGCGCGGTGCCCGGCGCGGGCTGCGGGAAGGCGGTCGAGCGGGCGGTATGGAAGGTGACGTTGCCTTCGACCTTCTGCATCACCTGGTGGATGTGGCCGTTGAGCACGGTCACCGAACCGAAGCCCTTCATGTAGTCGAGCGCGCGGGCGCCGTCCTCGGTGCCCCAGCCCCATTGCGGATAAACCGTCCACAGCGGGATGTGCGCGAACACCACCACGGGCGTCGATTTGGAGCGGCCCTTGAGGTCGGCCTCGAGCCACTCGAGCTGCTCGGCGCCGAGATTGCCGAGGCCGCCGGCCTTGAGATCGACCACGTTGACGAGCCCGATGAAGTGGACGCCGTTGGCGTCGAAGGAATACCAGCCGGCGCCGCGCGTGCCCTTGCCATAGCGGTCCTTGTAGAACTTGACCTCCTCGTCGAGGAAATCGTGCTCGCCCGGCACGTAATGCACATCGAGCTTGGCCTGCGAGATGATGCGGTCGGCATCGTCGAATTCGGACGCCTTCGACAGATGCGAGATGTCGCCGGTGTGGATCATGAAGGACGGCTTGACCGGAATGGTGTTGATCTTGCCGATCGCTTCTTCCAGGGTGCCAAGCGCGTTCGGATTGGCCGGCTTGTCGAAGCCGACATGGCTGTCGCTGATCTGCAGGAAGGTGAGGCCGGAGGCTTTGTTCTCGGCGGCCTGCGCGGCATCGACCAGGCCGAGCGAGCGCGGCACGCCGCCGGAAATGGTCCAGAGCACGCCGGTGCCCGCCCAGGTCATGCATTCCAGCACTTTGCGGCGGCTGACGCCGTCGTCGTCGTGATCGTGATCGTGATGGCTCATCGCGCTTCTCCGTGACACCCTTTTTTGGGTTTGCGGGCCAGGAGATTGGGGAAGTGCCGGCTTTATTCCCGCATCGGCCGGATGCGGCTGCGAATGACGAGGATGTGACCGGCTGGCTTGATCATGATCAAATAGCCGCACCAGGACGGCCGGCATTGACGGACTGTGCGGAATCGCAAATGACGACAAGAAGGGACTGGCGGTACAACGCAACACCGCTCAAAACGGTGCTCTGGAACCAAATCGGTGCGATTTGCGTTCTGCGTGCGTCGTCAGCCCCTGACCTCGCAGCTTGAGGGGATGCCGCGTGTCCGTTCGACTCTTCTGCGCCAGCTTGGCCTTGGCCATCGCGTTTCCAGTCTTTCCGGTTTCTTCCCAGACGCTTAGCCAGCCGCCGGATACCATGGCGGCGCGCGTCGAGGCCTGTACGCCCTGCCATGGCAACAAGGGCGAGGGGACGACTGACGTTTATTTCCCGCGGCTGGCCGGCAAGCCGTCAGGCTATCTGTACAACCAGCTGCTGGCCTTCCGCAGCGGCCGCCGCAAATACCCGCCAATGAATTACCTGCTCGAATTTCTCCCCGACCAGTACCTGCAGGACATGGCGGACTATTTCGCCAGCCAGCATCCGCCCTTGCCGACGCCGGCCGCGAGCGAGGCGAGCGGAGAGGTTTTGAAGCGCGGAGAGGCGCTGGTGACGCACGGCGACGTATCGGCCCAGATTCCGGCCTGCGCCAGTTGCCATGGCCCGGCTTTGTTGGGCATGGAGCCCGGCATTCCCGGCCTGCTGGGTCTGCGTCCGAACTATGTCAGCGCGCAACTCGGCGGCTGGCGCTACGGCACCCGCACCGCCAAGGCGCCGGACTGCATGCAACAGGTCGCCGCGAGGCTGACCGAAGCCGATGTCACGGCGGTTGCGGCCTATCTCGCGACGCGGCCCGCGCCTGCCAATGCCGCCCCAGTGCCGAAGGGCAGTTACGTCCTGCCGTTCGCCTGCGGTAGCGAACCGGAATGAGGAGGGCGCCGATGACATCGCTGTTCACCGCGCTCCTGCGCATCGCGGCATTGCTCACGGGCATTGCGGTCGCCTCTGCCGCGCATGCGCAGACGGCTGCGACCAACGACATCATCAAACGCGGCGAATATCTGGCTCGCGCTGGCGATTGCATCGCCTGCCACACCGCGCCGGACGGCCGGACGTTCGCCGGCAGCCGCCCGATGCCGACGCCGTTCGGCACGCTCTACTCGTCCAACATCACGCCCGACCCGGAGACCGGGATCGGCAAATGGAGCGCGGACGATTTCTACAAGACCATGCATTCGGGCCGCTTCCCCGACGGCGGCCTGATCTATCCGGCGATGCCGTTCGCCTCCTACACCAAGGTGACGCGGGCCGACAGCGATGCGATCTTCGCCTATCTGAAGTCGATCCCGCCGGTGCGCGAAAAGAGCCGCGAGCACGATCTGCGCTTTCCCTACAACAACCGCCAGCTCATCCTGGGCTGGCGCACGCTGTTCTTTACCGAGGGCGAGTACAAGAACGACCCAGCTAAGTCGGCGGAGTGGAATCGCGGTGCCTATCTGGTCGAGGGACTTGGCCATTGCGGCATGTGCCATTCGCCGATCAACGCGCTCGGCGGCACCTCGCAGTCGGACGCCTTCAAGGGCGGCCTGATTCCGATGCAGAACTGGTACGCGCCGTCGCTGACCTCGAACCGCGAGGCCGGACTCGGCAATTGGAGCATCAAGGACATCACCGATCTCCTGCAGACCGGCGTCTCCGCGCGCGGCGTCGTCTACGGCCCGATGGCGGAAGTGGTGCACAACAGCCTGCAATATCTGACCGATGAGGATGCCCGCGCCATGGCGGTGTATCTGAAGGGCATCGCGGAAGGGTCGACGTCATCAGCGCCGGTCTCGACCCTGCCGACCACCGAAAGCAGCCTTCTGATCAGCCTCGGCAAGACCGTCTATGACAAGAATTGCGCGAGTTGCCATGGCGCGCAAGGCGAGGGCAAGCCGCCGCATTGGCCGCCGCTCGCCAACAATCAGTCGATCGAGATGGAATCCGCCGTCAATCCGATCCGCATGGTGCTGAACGGCGGCTATCCGCCGGGCACCAACGGCAATCCGCGGCCCTACGGCATGCCGCCTTTTGCGGGTATGCTGTCGGACAACGAGGTCGCCGCGGTCGTCTCTTACATCCGCACCGCCTGGGGCAATCGCGGTACGCCCGTGTCTGCCCGCGACGCCAACCAGTTGCGCTCCGCACCGCTCGATTAGCGCGGCGCTATGATGCGAAGTTCGGAAGCGGAGCAATCGAGGGTTTCATGATCAACTCCGAACATCCTGCCAGCACGGATGAGCAGGCCATCAATCGCGCCGTCGCCGAAGGTCCGCACGGCGCGCTGACGGTTGCCGGGATTGCCACCGCGATCGTGGTGGCGCTGTGGTTCGCCTTTTATCTGTTCGTGTTCCTGCCGCGCGGGGCGCTGCAATGAGCTTGCAGGCGGACGACCATCACGGTGGCGCCGAGATCGCCGCCCGCACCGAGCGGCGCTGGGCGATGATCTCGGTCGTCATCATCGTCGTGTTGACGCTGCTGGCGGTGCTTGCAGGCCTGCATCAGGTGACCATGCCGCAGGCACGTGTCGAGACCACGGACCCGGCGCGGCTGCATCTCGCCGGTGAATTCGTAGAGTCCAACCTCGGCACCGAGGTCGGCGCGGATGGCGCGGTGACCGTGCGGGCGATCGGACAGCAATACTCCTTCACGCCGGCCTGCATCCTGGTGCCGGCCGATACCCCGATTACGTTGCGCGCGACCAGCGCCGACGTCGTGCACGGCATCCTGATCCAGGGCACCAACGTCAACACCATGCTGGTGCCGGGTTATATCTCCGAGCAGTTCATGCGCTTTTCCGCGACCGGCGAGCATCTGATGCCGTGTCAGGAGTTCTGCAGCTTCGGCCATGAAGGCATGTGGGGCAAGGTGAAGGTGATCGACAAGGCTGCGTTCGCGGCGCGCGCCAAGGCCGGGGGGAGATTGTCCTGTGTTGGTGAATAGACGGCTGATCCTGGCGCATTTCTGGCTCGCCTTTGCGGTGTTCGGGTTGGCGCTTCTGCTCGGCGCCTGGCAGATGTTCGTGCGCAGCCCGCTGCAGACTTGGCTCTCCAATCCCGAATGGTACTACCGCTCGCTCACCGCGCACGGCACGGTGATGGGCTATGTGTTTCCAACCCTGGTGGCGATGGGTTTTGGATATGCGATCAGCGAGGCGTCGCTCTCGCAACGGCTGATCGGGGTTCGCTGGGCCTGGACCGGATACGGCCTGCTGGCGGTCGGCGCCGTGATGGCCATGGTGCCCGTCGCTCTGGGCCGCGCTTCTGTGCTCTACACGTTCTATCCGCCGCTGATCGGCAATGCCTTCTACTACATCGGCGTGGTGCTGGTCGTGGTCGGCTCCTGGATCTGGGTCGCGCTGATGTCGGTCAACCTCTACGCCTGGAAGAGGGTCAATCCGGGGGCGCCGGTGCCGCTGGCGATGTTCGCCAATGTCGCGGGCTCCTATCTCTGGGCCTGGACCGCGGTCGGAGCCGCGCTCGAATTGCTGCTGCAGATCATCCCGGTCGCGTTGGGGCTGAAGACCACCATCGATGCCGGCTTGGCGCGCGTGTTCTTCTCCTGGACGCTGCACGCGATCGTCTATTTCTGGCTGGTTCCGACCTATATCGCCTATTACACGATCGTGCCGCGCGCGATCGGCGGCCGGCTCTACAGCGACACCATGGGGCGGCTTGCCTTCATCCTGTTCCTGGTGGTGGCGATGCCGATCGGCATTCATCACACCTTCGCCGATCCGCAGGTCGGCGCCGGCTTCAAGTTCATCCATTCGGCCTTCACCGCGCTGGTGGCCCTGCCGACGTTGCTCACGGTGTTCACGATCTGCGCGTCGGTGGAGATCGCAAGCCGCCTGCGCGGCGGCCGGGGTGCGTTCGGCTGGGTCCGTGCGCTGCCCTGGGACAACCCGATCATGCTGGCGGTGGCGTTCTCTTTCGTCATGCTCGGCTTCGGCGGCGCCGGCGGCCTCATCAACATGAGCTATCAGCTCGATGCCACCATTCACAACACGCAATGGATCACCGGCCATTTCCACCTGATCTTCGGCGGCGCCATCGTGATCATGTATTTCGCGATCGCCTACGATCTGTGGCCGCATCTCACGGGCCGCGCGTTCACCGATTTCCGGCTGATGCGCGCCCAGCTCTGGCTGTGGTTCATCGGCATGATCGTGACCACCTTCCCGTGGCATTATGTCGGCATCCTCGGCATGCCGCGCCGCATGGCCTATTACGACTTCACCAATCCGGCTCTGGCGCCCGAGGCGATCCAGGTCACGATTTCGGTGATCGGGGCGGTGATCCTCGTGATCTCCGGCGCGTTGTTCCTGACGGTGCTGATCCGCGGCCAGCGCGCGCCGTTGGCCGATGCCGGTCCGTACCGCTTTAGCATCGCGTTGCATCCGCCGACCACGGTGCCGATGGCTCTCAACAGCCATGGCCTGTGGTTCGCGCTGATGGTCGCGCTTACCATCACCAATTACGGCTTCCCGATCCTGAACCTCGCGGTGCGGTCGGATACGTCGGTGCCCGCGGTCTATGTGGGAGCGCAATGATGAGCGCGCGCGAGCTGTTCTCCCTTCGCAATCCACATACACGGACCGCCATCAGCGTCACCGTGTTCGTGTTCGTGCTATCGGCGCTGATCGGCTTCATCCTGCTGCCTCTGGCGCAGCCCCACCTCCAATTCGCCGGCTTGTGGGATGCGATCTGCAGCGCCGCCGGGGTGCCGCGCGGCACGAGCTCCGTGGAGAACGCGCCGGCCGCCGCGCCGGTGTCGAAGGTGGTGCTGACCTCGGGTACGCTTGCGCATCCGAGCCAGCAGTCGATCGGTCGCGGCGCGACGCTGGCGCAGCGCTGCGCGATCTGCCACGGCCCGACCGGCATAAGCCGCGCGGATTCCCCCAATCTCGCCGGGCAATATGCCGCCGTGATCTACAAGGAGCTGTCCGACTTCCGCTCCGGCGCCCGCGTGAATGCGGTCATGACCCCGTTCGCGACCAACCTGACGGATCAGGAGATCGCGGATCTCGCGGCTTACTACGCCTATCTGCCGCGGCTGCCGGCGTATCATCCGGAGCCGCAGCTAAAGCCGACCCGCATTGTGGTCTATGGCGCGCCGACCCGCGGCATTGCGCCCTGCGGCTCCTGCCATGGCAGCCTCGACAACAAGACCGGGAGCCCCTGGCTGGAGGGCCAGTCCGCAGTCTATCTGAAGGCGCAGCTCGAAGCCTTCGCGTCCGGTCAGCGCCGCAACGACATCAGCGCGCAGATGCGCAACGTGGCGCGCGCGATGACGCCGGCCGAGATCGAGGAGGCCGCCGCCTATTACGCCTCGCAGCCGGCGGAGGTGGTCAAGGCGGTGGAGTAGGGCGCGGCCCCGCAATGACGATAAAGGTAGGCATTCCCTGAAGTTGACATGCGGCGGCTGGGTTTTTTGTCGCCGCCATTTGCATAAACCGGAACTCTCGGGCTAGCTGAGGACATCAGCCGTTTTGAGCCCCAGCCATGTTTCGAAAATCGATCAAGCAGAAGATCATCGGCATTGCCGCCGGGCTGATCGTTCTGGCCGTGATCACCTCGGCCTTGTCGATGGTGCTGGCCAGCCGGGTCGGCCATCTGCTGGACGAACTTACCAACCGGTATATCCCGGCCTACGGCCACCTGGCGCGGGTCAACATCCGTTCGCTGGAGCGCGCCGTCGCGATACGCCGGATGATGGGCGCACGGATCATGCAGCCGACACTGGATCGGGCGGCCTATGCGGCGCAGTTGAAGGCATTCAAGGACCTCGATGGAGCGGTCGAGCAGGAAGCGGCGGAGGCGCGGCGGCTGATCAATGCGATCATCGACGATCCCTCGACGCCGTCGGACAACGCTGCGCTGGCGCGCCTGGACGACCGCATCGAGAACACGATGAACGATCTGCGTCGCCGTCTGGACAACGAGAATAATCAGGTGATCGAGCAGCTCGAGGCCAACAATTTCGCCGAGGCGAGCCGCACGATGGCGCATATCGACGAGCTCAGGACCGAGCTCAATGGCCGGATCGATGGCATCCGCACCGATATGCTGCGCCAGGTCGAGGCGGGCGCGGCGACCGTCGTGCGCGAGCAGCGCCAGACGATTGTGATCTCCGCGGCGCTGACCGCCATCGCCGCAGTACTCGGTTTCGTCTTTGCGACACTGGTCGGCTCGGGCATCACCCGGCCGGTCATGCGGCTGTTGCAAGGCACCCGGGAGGTGGAAGCAGGCCGGCTCGACCAGTCGATCAGCATCACCACGCGCGACGAGATCGGCCAACTCTCGGCCGCCTTCAACCGCATGGTGGAGCGGCTGCGCCAGAACCAGCGCATCAGGGAGACGTTCGGCCGCTACATCGATCCGCGGATCGCGGACGGATTGTTGGATCAGCCGGCGCTGGCGGCCGCCGACGGTCAGCGTCGCGTCATGACGGTGCTGTTCTGTGACATGAAGGGATTCACGACACTTAGCGAAGGCGTGACGCCGCAGGGGCTGGTCAAGATCATGAACCGCTATCTGTCGATTATGTCGGAGCCGATCCATGCGCATCGCGGCATTATCGACAAATATGTCGGTGACGCCATCATGGCCTACTGGGGACCTCCCTTCATCGAAGAGTCGGGGCAGGCGGACGCCGCATGCCTTGCGGCGCTCGACATGGTTGGACGTGTCGCGGACCTGCGTCGCGAGTTGCCCGAACTGCTCGGCGTGCGCGCGATTGCCGCCGATTGCGACATCCGCATCGGGATTGCGACCGGCGAGGCGCTGGTCGGCAGCATCGGCTCCGAATTCATGATGAGCTACACGGTGATGGGCGGTACCGTGAATCTGGCCTCGCGGCTGGAAGGCGCCAACAAGCTCTATGGCAGCCGCTGCCTGATCTCGGAGGCGACCGCATCGGCCTGCATCAACTCGGTCGAGGTCCGGGAGATCGACCGCGTGATCGTGCTCGGGCAGACGGAAGCCCAGACCGTGTTCGAGATCATGGGCGCGAAGGGCGCGTTGTCAGCGCAGCAGATATGTCTGCGCGAGCTCTATGCCGAGGGCCTGGCTGCCTATCGAACGCGGCAATGGGACGCGGCGCTCGCGGTCTTCACGACGGCGCTGCAGACCGTGCCGGGCGATGGTCCGTCACTGGCGCTAATGGCGCGGATCGAAGGCCTGGCGCAGGCTCCGCCGCCCGATGACTGGGACGGCGCCTGGCGACTGGAGCGGAAGTAAGAGGCGCGGGCAATCTTTATGAGGTCGTCATTCCGGGGCGCGCGTAGCGCGAGCCCGGAATCCATCTCTCCACAGGTCAAGACGCTCGATGGATTCCGCGTTCGATGCTGCGCATCGCCCCGGAATGACGCGGGGGAGAGATGACTACAACCATGATCGTCAGCGACCATCCGCCAAAATCATCGCCGCCGCCTTTTCCGCGATCATTGCCGTCGGCGTGTTGGTGTTGCCTGAGGTGATGGCCGGCATGATCGAGGCATCGGCGATGCGCAGGCCCGCCAGCCCGCGGAAGCGCAGCCGCTCGTCGACCACGGCGGTGGCATCATCGGCGCGGCCCATCTTGGCGGTGCCGACGGGATGGAAGATCGTGGTACCGATGTCGCCGGCGGCTTTCGCCAGCGCCGCGTCATCATCGCCAACACCAGGGCCGGGCAGGAATTCCACCGGGTTGTAGCGCTCGAGCGCCTGCTGCTGCATCAGCCGCCGCGTGGTGCGGATCGCATCCGCGGCGACCTGACGGTCTTCGGTCGTCGCCAGATAGTTCGGCGCGATTGCCGGTGCATCCTCAGGCTTGCTCGAGCGGATGCGCACGGTGCCGCGCGAGGTCGGCCGCAGATTGCAAGCGCTGACCGTGACCGCAGGAAAGCGATGCAGCGGATCGCCGAACTTGTCGAGCGACAGCGGCTGCACGTGAAACTGGATGTTGGCGCGCTCGCGGGTCGGGTCGGAGCGGGTGAAGATGCCGAGCTGCGACGGCGCCATGGTCAGTGGTCCCCGGCGGCGGAACGCATAATCCAGCCCCATCAGGCCGCGCCGGATCAGGGAATAATAGATCTCGTTCAGCGTCTTCACGCCTGAAACCTTGTAGATCGCGCGCTGCTGGAGGTGATCTTGAAGGTTGCGGCCCACGCCAGGCATGTCGCGCACGACATCGATGCCGAGCGGCGAGAGCCAATCGGCCGGGCCGATGCCCGAGCGCTGCAGCACCTGCACCGATCCAATCGAGCCCGCGCTCAGGATCACTTCGCCCTGAGTGCGCGCCTCGATCGTCTCGCCGTTCTGGACAAAGCGCACGCCGACCGCGCGATCCTGCTCGATGATCAGGCGATCGACCAGCACGTGTTTCTCCAACCGAAGATTGGGGCGGCTCAGCGCGGGTTTCAGGAAGCCACGCGCCGACGACCAGCGGCGTCCTCGCTTCTGGTTGACGTGAAAATAGCTGATGCCTTCATTGTCGCCGGTGTTGAAGTCGGGAATGCGCCGGATACCCATCTGCTCGGCGGCATCGCCGATCGCGTCGAGCACCGCCCAGGACAGCCGAGGCGCTTCGATCCGCCAGCCGCCGCCGGCGCCGTGGTGCTCGCTTTCGCCCAGGAAATGGTCCTCCAGCCGCCGGAACAGCGGCAGCACGTCGGAATAGGCCCAGCCGGTCAGGCCAAGCTGGCGCCAGTGATCGTAGTCGGCGGCTTGGCCGCGCATCGAGATCATGGCGTTGATGGCCGATGAGCCGCCGATCACCTTGCCGCGGGGATAGGCCAGCGAACGGCCGTTCAGGCCCG
>Ga0209455_1000619_pt1 | contig 22378 bp, 20 predicted proteins | sample AraplaCol_mCL_r2_FD_184275 | JGI IMG/M metagenome (GOLD analysis project Ga0209455, IMG submission 184275) | Arabidopsis root microbial communities from North Carolina, USA - plate scrape CL_Col_mCL_r2 (SPAdes) (version 2) | ecosystem: Host-associated > Plants > Roots > Endosphere | place: USA... | reverse complement strand
GCGGGCCCGCGCGCTGCCGCGCGCCGCCGACGCCTGTGCGGCCTGGGACGATCACCTGCAGCTGGCGCGTGCGCGCATGGCCCAGTTCAAGAGCCTGTCGCCCGAGTCCGACGTCGAGCGCGGCGCCCACCGATGGATCGCGGAGCAGCTCGCGCCGACATGGCGCGCTATCGATACCGCGCTGCAAGGACATGCATCGGCCGCCGCCGACGCGGTGCCGATCCTCTCGCCGTCCGACTTCGGGTTCCACAACACGCTCGACGATGGCGGCGTCCTGTCGTTCGTCGATTTCGAATATGCGGGCTGGGACGATCCCGCGAAGCTCGCGTGCGATTTCCTGTGCCAGCCGGAAATTCCGGTCGACCCTGGGCAAGGCGCGCTGTTCGTCGACCTGGTCGCGCAGCATCTCGGGCTCGGCAAGGCATGGACCGAACGCGTCGCCTTGCTGCTGCCGATCCATCGCCTCAAATGGTGCTGCATTCTGCTCAACGAATTCCGCGCCGAACATCGCGCCCGCCGCGAGCATGCAGGCGCCGCCACGCAAGACATGCTCGAGGCGCAATTCGCCAAGGCACGCCGCTACTATGCGGACCATCTAGAAAACATCCAGGAACAGCTGTCGACTCAACATGGCCTACATTGACTTTCTCAGCTCGGTGCATAAGAGCACCCAACGCGACTATCTGGCCCGCGTGAACGATCCCGAATTTCCCAAGCCCAAGGCCGCGGAGCTGGCTAAGCGCTGGGACTTCGACTACTGGGACGGCGACCGCCGCATCTGCTATGGCGGCTATCGCTACATGCCCGGGCGCTGGGCGCCGGTGGCGCAGGCCATGATCGATCATTACGGTTTGAAGGCCGGCGACAAGGTGCTCGACATCGGGTGCGGCAAGGGCTTCCTGCTCTATGAAATGTCGCTGCTGGAACCCGGCCTGGAGATCCACGGGATCGACATTTCTCCCTATGCCATCGAGCATGCTAAGGAAGAAATCAAGGGCCGGCTGCAAGTGGCCAACGCGAACCAGCTGCCGTTTCCCGATAATCATTTCGACTTCGTGTTTTCCATCACGACGCTGCACAACCTGCACAACTACGACCTGGACAAGGCGTTGCGCGAAATGGAGCGCGTCGGCAAGAAGAACAAATACCTCTGCGTCGAGTCCTACCGCAACGAAACGGAAAAGGCCAACCTGCTGTATTGGCAGGTGACCTGCGAAGCCTTCTGCACGCCCGAAGAATGGGACTGGTGGTTCCGCCAGACCGGCTACACCGGCGATCATTCCTTCATCTACTTCGAGTAAGCACGATGACGACGATTCCGAAAACCATGAAGGCGGCCGTGCTGACCGAATTGCGCGCGCCGCTTCAGGTCGTCGAGCTGGCGATGCCCGAAACGCTCGCCGCGGGACAAGTGCTGGTCAAGATTCACTTCAGCGGCATTTGCGGCTCGCAGCTCGGCGAGATCGACGGCGCCAAGGGCGAGGACAAGTTCCTGCCCCATTTGCTTGGGCATGAAGCCTCGGGCACCGTGCTGAACGTCGGCGCGGGTGTGCGCCACGTCAAGGTCGGCGACAAGGTCGTGCTGCACTGGCGCAAAGGCCTAGGCATCGAATCCGAGACGCCGCATTACAGCTGGGAAGGCCGCAAGATCAACGCGGGCTGGATCACGACCTTCAACGAATACGCGATCGTTTCCGAGAATCGCGTGACCGCGATTCCCGCCGACAGCGATCTCGAAGTCGCAGCGCTGTTCGGCTGCGCAGTCACCACCGGATTCGGCATCGTCGAGAACAATGCCGATGTGCGCATCGGCCAATCCGTCGTCGTCTACGGATCGGGCGGCGTCGGCTTGAACATCGTCCAGGCGGCCGCCCTGGTGTCGGCCTATCCGGTCATTGCCGTGGATTTGCACGAGGGCAAGCTCGAGCTTGCCAAGCGCATGGGCGCGACGCACGTGATCAATGCCAGCGGCCGCGGCCTGGACGATGTGAGAGCCGAGATCCAACGCGTGCTCGAAGCAACGGGATCGGGCGCGGGCGCCGATGTCTTCATCGACAATACGGGCGTGCCGGCCGTGATCGAGACGGGCTATGCGATGACCAAGCCGCAAGGCACGGTCACCCTGGTCGGCGTGCCGCGCAAGGGCAATAACGTGAACCTGTTTTCCCTGCCACTGCATTTCGGCAAGACGCTGAGCGGCTCGCATGGCGGCGAATCCGTGCCCAATATCGACATTCCGCGTTATCACAATATGTACCGCGCAGGCCGCATCATCCTGCGCGAGCTGATCACCGATTACTTCGGCCTGGATCAGATCAACGAAGCCATCGCGGCGATGCGCAGCGGCAAGGTCCGCGGGCGCTGCCTCGTGCGCATGGCCGATTAGAAATCGCGGGAATTCGTTCTTTCACCCTATCGAGCATCGACGATGAGCACTCCACCGAAAACCAAGGAACCGCAATACAGCATGCTTTACGACACCATCGAAAAGCATGGGATCACCAAATTCGGCGTGATGGTCAACGAATCCTGGAACGAAGATCCGAGGCGCACGTTGTTTACGCTTGCGCGCTACAAGTTCGTCGCCAAGATGTTCACCGGCCGCAGCAAGGTTCTTGAGATCGGCTGCGCCGACGCTTTCGGTACGCGTCTGGTTCAGCAGACAGTCGAGCATGTGACCGCGGTTGACCTTGATCCCGTCTTCATCGAAGACGTTCATGCTCGCATGGATTCGTTGTGGCCGATGGAGGCCTTCGTGCACGACATGCTCGAAGGCCCGGTTCCGGGACGCTACGATGCGATATACAGCCTGGACGTGCTGGAACATATCGTCCCCGAGAACGAGACTATGTTTCTCGAGCATGCCGTGGCTTCGCTGGACGAACACGGCACGATGATTATCGGCATGCCGTCTCTCGAATCGCAAACCTATGCGGGGCCGCAAAGCAGGTTGGGGCACGTCAACTGCAAATCCGGCAAGGATCTCAAAGCTTTACTGGAACGTTATTTCCACAATGTCTTCGTGTTCTCGATGAATGACGAAATCGTGCATACTGGGTTTTATCCGATGGCGCATTATCTAATGGCCCTTTGCTGCGGAAAGAAGGCTGGAGCCTGAGGTGAGCATCCTCCACTCCGTTCCCGCACTCGGTTCCGTGCTCGTGACAGGAGCCGAGGGACATATCGCGCGTGGATTGCTCGACGCGCTCGCCGGGCATGGCAATACGCTCTGGAGCACGACTCGCCGTCCCGAGCATGTAGGAACCCGTTGTCTGTATCTCGATCTTGACGACGATTTGGGTGCATGGCCGCTGCCGCCCGACGACATCGATGTCGTGTTTCTTTGCGCAGGGGTAAGCCCGATGGATCGTTGCGGCATGGAACCTGAGCTCACGTACCGCGTCAACGTGGCCCATACCGTGAAACTCGCCAAGCGGTTTGTCGAGCGCGGCGCGTTTGTCGTATTTCTCTCGACAGCCCTGGTGTTGGGAGGCGACGCGCCATTTGCGCGGATCGACGCGCCGTACAAACCGAGCGTTGCATACGTCATGCAGAAAGCCGAAGCCGAGCGGGATTTGCTCGCGCTTGGCGACCGTGTCGCGATCGTGCGTATGGGCAAGGTCATTGTGCCTGACATGCCCCTCTTCAATAGTTGGATCGAAGCTCTACGTGTGGGCGAAACGATACATCCTTTCAATAATCTCGTGATGGCGCCGATTTCGCTCGATTTCACGGTCGACGTTCTTTGCCGCGTTGCGGCAGCGCGTCGCGGCGGCATCGTTCATGCGACAGCGGCCAGCGATATCAACTATGCGAGTGCTGCCGACATCATCGCAAGGTACATCGGCGTGAGTGAACCGTCGATTGCGCCGATAGCAGGCAAGTTTTCACCGCACGTGGCGGTACCGCGCTACGCGGCGCTTGATACAAGCAGTCTTGAGGTATTGGGCCTGAGTGCGCCGATGCCCGAAAGCGCATTCGATTGCCTGGGGCGAGAGCTTCCCCAGGTGAACTCGATGACTTAAGAACCGATGCGGAGGCAGATTCATGAACGTAAATACTATCGAATCGCCGATTCTTGCCGATGTCTTCGGCGAACCTGGATTCAGCACCGCCTTTGCGATCACCGATCATGAGCTGGCGTATTTCCGCGAACTGATAAGCAAGCAGTGGATCGCGCACATAGAATCGACGCATCCGGAACATGCCGCGCGTTTTCGCGAAGTCGGACTCGAGCGCTATCACGAGCTATCACACCTTATATCGCACTCGGATCTTTGGCCCAAAGAACAGCGTGTGCTGGCGCGCGAGGCCGTTGCGAAGGTGGTCAAGCTCGATTTCATTCAGCGTCTGCAGACGCTGTTCGGCATCGATTTCCGGATATCGGACGTGGTGTTCTTTTCCAAGTCGATTCCCGATTATCCCGAAATCTATTGGCGCCTGGTCCGGCCCGGCGTGACGACCGACGTCGGCAGCTTGCATACCGACCGATGGTTCCATGACATTCTGTGTGATGGGGATCCGTTGTACGGCAGCGATGAAATAACGATCAAGATGTGGCTGCCGATCTTCACGGAACCTGGGCGCAATGGCCTTTACATCGTACCCGGATCGCATCTGAAAAACTGGCGCGTGAAATATACGCCGGGAGCCGACGGTTTTGGCCGCCCCGCGCTTGATGAACCGCTTGCTGACGACCAAAAGTATCTTGTCCCGGTTCAGCCAGGCCAGGCAATCCTGTTCAATGAGAATCTGCTGCATGGTGGCGCGGTCAATGCCGGCTCAACAACCCGCGTCAGCGTCGAAATTACTCTTGTTCTGAAACGCGCGGCCTTGCCACAATGAACATCGAATCCAATAAGCCGAAAATAGTCCTTGTCTCGGGCCACTTCAACGTCCTTCATCCGGGACACGTGCGTCTTTTGCGCTTTGCGAAAGAGTGCGGTGACAAGCTGATCGTCGCGGTTGAAAGCGACCGCTTGGCAAAGAACGCGGCGCACGTACCGGAACAGCTGCGTCTCGAAGGCGTGCAGAGCAATGTCTGGGTCGACGATGCGTTTCTGTTCGACGAACCGGTTGCCGACCTGATCGCGCGGATTCGTCCCGATGTGGTCGTCAAGGGCAAGGAGCACGAGCAGCGTGTTAACCCCGAATTGGCCGTGCTGGACGCGTATGGTGGCAAGCTGATATTCAGCTCGGGCGCGACGATGTTTTCGTCGGTGGACCTCATCCGCAAGACGTTCTACGAATCCGATCTGCGCTCCATCTCCGCGCCGAACGATTATCTGGCGCGCCACGATATCGCGGCGGCCCGCGCGCTCGATATCGTGCACGGATTTTCGAACGTTAAGGTCTGCGTCATCGGCGACCTGATCGTCGACGAGTACATCACATGCCAGCCCTTGGGCATGTCACAGGAAGATCCGACCATCGTCGTGACGCCGATCGATGCAACGCAATTCATCGGCGGAGCCGGCATCGTCGCGGCCCATGCAGCGGGACTGGGTGCGCAAGTCAAATTTCTTTCGATAACCGGCGCCGATGCTGCGCGCGATTTCGCGCTCAAATATCTCGCGGATGTCGGAGTCGAGGCGAACATGTTGGTCGACGAGGTACGCCCGACGACGCGCAAGCAGCGCTTTCGCAGCAAGGGCAAGACGCTGCTGCGCGTGAGCTATCTGCAGCAGGCCGCGATTTCTCCGGCGCTGCAGGACGCGATGTATGCCCGCATTGAGACGCTGATCGACGATGTCGATCTGCTTGTATTTTCGGACTTCAACTATGGCTGCCTGCCGCAGCCACTCGTGGATCGGATCGTACTGCTCGCGCGTTCGCACGGTGTTCTGCTCGCGGCGGACAGCCAATCTTCGTCGCAGATCGGCGATATCGGCCGCTTTCACGGCATGGATCTGTTGACGCCGACTGAGCATGAGGCGCGGATCAGCACGCGCAACCATCAAGACGGTCTGATCGTCCTTGCCGAACAGCTCAGGCAAGGCGCGAGCGCGCGCAATGTCCTGCTCAAGCTTGGCGAAGAAGGATTGCTTGTTCAACCTGAAGCTGTTTCCACAGGCGAAGAGCTTACCGACCGGCTAGGAGCGCTGAATTCGGCGCCGAGCGACGTCGCAGGTGCAGGCGACAGCTTGCTGATCGCCAGTGCACTGACGCTTGCGAGCGGAGGCAGCATATGGGAAGCGGCGTATTTGGGTTCGCTCGCCGCGGCGATTCAGGTCGGCCGCGTAGGAAATACGCCGATCCGGACCGAGGAGCTGGCGGAACTGCTTGAAGAGTTTCACGAATGAAAGCGCTATTGCTCGCTGCCGGCTTCGGCACGCGTCTGCGGCCCTTGACCGACACGACGCCCAAGTGCCTCGTGCCGATCCACGGCGAACCGCTGCTGGGCATTTGGCTGCGTAGCCTGGCCGCTGCGGGTTGCGGTTCGTTTCTGGTCAATACGCACTATCTGTCGGGTCAGGTCGAATCGTTCATCGAGCAAAACCCCCATCGGAAGCAGATCACGATTGTTCATGAGCCAGTGCTGTTGGGCACGGCAGGGACCTTAATTTCGAATTTGGATTTTTTCGGCGATGAAGACGGTATGTTGATTCATGCCGACAACTATTGCCTTGCCGATTGTGCGGCATTTATTCAGGCGCATCGCAATCGGCCGCCGCATTGCTTGATGAGCATGATGACGTTTCGCACGGACAATCCGTCGTCGTGCGGTATTGTGACCCTCGATGCGGACAACGTCGTCACGCGGTTCGAGGAAAAGCAGCCTAACCCGAGCGGCAATCTCGCTAATGGCGCGGTTTATATTCTTTCTGCCGAATTGCTTGCGCAGCTGCGCGGCAAGGAGTCGGAAATCACTGACTTCAGCACGCAAGTCCTGCCGGCGTTGATCGGAAAAATATACGCTTGGGAAAACCACGGCACATTGATCGATGTCGGTACGCCGGAAACTTATGTACGCGCGAATGCACATTCCGAAATTTGCATAAGCTGCCAAAGAAAAACCGTCAGAAGTTTGCTTGAACTCGGCAATCAGCCGCCAAGCAATCGCTTCTACATCGACGCCGACCGACAGTGCGACACACACAACCTCACCCTGGGGCAATGCGCATCATGCGGATTGATTCAGCTCGCCGACCCCATGTCGATCGACATGGTTCGTTCTCGCTACTCTTGGATTAGCTACAACGAGCCTGAAAATCATCTCGATAGTATGGTCGAGCGGTTGATCAAGATTCTCAATCTCGATGCGAAGAGCCGGATAGTCGGACTGACCTATCAAGACGACTCCACGCTTGCACGCTTTGAACGGCTGGGATTCACGAATACCTATCGCTACGAAGCTGCATCGGATCTAGGGATCGAGATTCCGATGGCTGGGTTGGAAACGATTCAGGACGTGATGACGCCGGCACTCGCGACGCAGTTGTCCCACCGTCACGAGCTTGCCGATGTACTGATCGTCCGCCGTGTACTCGATCACGCGCATGCGCCGCGCGAATTTCTCGATGGACTCAAAAAGCTCGTCAAGCCCGATGGTTTTATCGTGTTTGAAACCCCGGGATGTACGAAATTTCTCGGTGCGTGCGATTACACGTTCATTTGGGAAGAGCACATTTCGTACTTTACCCTTGAGACGCTGAACAGTCTGCTGGTCTCGGCATCGTTTTCGCCCGTTGAAATGTTCGCCTATTCGTCCCAGTTGGAAGACTCTCTAGTCGCAATCACACGACCTGTGGCTGAAAGCACGTCCGAATACCTCACACCCGTGCAAGACCTCGAGCTTGGAACCTGGTTCGCGATGCATTTTTCACAGATGCGCGCGCGAGTGCGGAATGATCTCGAAAAATTACGGCAAGAGGGAAAACGTGTCGCTGTGTTTGGCGCCGGCCACCTTGCTGCGAAGTTTCTTAATTTTTTCGAACTTGCCGGTTTCATCGAATGCGTGATCGACGACAATCCGAGCAAGCTGGGTATGCGTATGCCCGGCTCCGGCCTGATCGTTCGTCCGTCTTCTATCCTTCTCGAAGAGAAAATCGACTTGTGCTTGCTATCCGTGAGTCCGGAGAGCGAGAAAAAAATCATCGCGGCAAAGCACGACTATCTTGAGCGCGGTGGCATATTTCGCTCGATTTTCACCCTGAGTTCGATTGCATATATAGGAGCTTGAAGCATGTCACTCAGACTGCGACAGGTCAGCCCTGAGGTGTTTTTCTCGACAGATGCGTTTTCACGCATCGGTCCGGCTGAAATCGCATTTCTCAAAAATCAGGCCTCGGCAAGCAATCGGCGGCGTGCACGCATTTGCGCGCATGCATCCAATGAAAATCCGCTGCACGAAATGGTGATCGTCGCGGCATCTGATACCTATATTCACCCTCATCGACATAATGGCAAGAGCGAGTCGTTCCATATCATTGAAGGCGAGGTCGATATCGTCCTGTTCGATGATGACGGCAACGTAACCGACATCATCGAGCTCGGCGATATTTCCAGCAAAAAGCCTTTTTTCTACCGCTTGTCCGATGAGCGCTTCCATACCTTGTGCATCCGCAGCGAATTTCTGGTTTTCCATGAAGTCACGAATGGACCATTCGTTCCCGGTGGCACGATATTGGCGCAATTCGCACCGGACGAGAGCGACCGTGCCGCAGTAGAAATCTGGAACAGCGAACTCGAGCATCGCATTCTTCAATATCGGCAACTCGCCCGGGAACATCAAGGAAAATGACTCACTCCATCGTATTCGGTGGCAGCAAAGGGCTTGGCCGCGTAGTGGCTCGGCAATTCGCCGCGCGTGGCGACACGGTTTCGATTTTCAGTAGAACAGCGCCGCCCGAGGCTGATCTCGAAGAAAAAATCGTGCATTTCCCGGTGGATATCACCAACAGTAATGCAACTCGCGAAGCGCTTGCCGCCGCGGTCGATCAGCATGGCGCGCCGTCGTATCTTGTATTTTGTCAACGCCATCGCGGTAGCGGCGATACATGGGCCGGAGAAATCGAAGTCAGTCTCACTGCATCCAAACGGGCAATCGAACAATTGCAGAACGAGTTTGCAGTGCATGAAGACTGCGCAGTTGCATTCGTTGGTTCGGTCTTCAGCGAGCGGATCGGAGATAGCCAGGATATCAGCTATCACCTGGGTAAGGCCGGTATGAATCATATGGCTCGCTACTATGCCGTCAATCTCGGCCGAAAAGGCATTCGATTCAATACGGTGACGCCGTTTACGTTTCTCAAGGAAGAATCGAAAGATTTTTACTTGGACAACAAGGACGTGCTCGCGCTGTATGAAGACATCGTGCCGCTGGGCCGCATGGCGACGACCGAAGACAGCGCCAATGTCATTGCGTTCTTGTGCAGCCCCGCCGCTTCGTTCGTGAATGGACAGAACATCTATGTCGACGGTGGGCTTTCGCTCGTATGGCCCGAAACGCTGGCGCGAAAACTCAAGCAGATCTGAATCGGGTAGGAAACTTCAATGCAAAACGCTCTCAAGAATGTCACTCGTCGGACGCATTGCCGTCTGTGCAACAGCTCGAAGCTTGAGCTGGCGGTACCCATGCAGGCATCGCCGATCGGAGATCATTACGTTCCTGCTGATCGTCTCACTGAAACGCAGGAACGCTACCCGCTCGATCTCTATCTCTGCATGGATTGCGGTCATGTGCAGAATATCGATGTCGTGGATCCCTCCATCTTGTTTCGTGAGTACACCTACAAAACCTCGCATTCGCTAGGGTTGGTCGAGCACTATAGGAGGTACGCGCAAGACGTAACGCGCACCTTCGAGGTACCGGCCGGTGCGCTTGCGCTCGAGATCGGCAGCAACGATGGTTCACTGCTAGGTTTTTTCAAGGCACTTGGGATGAACGTGCTCGGGGTCGACCCTGCGCGCGATATTGCGAAAGCAGCAACCGAGCGTGGAATTCCGACTATTCCGGAATTCTTCGATTCTCGACTTGCGGCGCGGATGCTTGAAGAACATGGCCCCGCGTCGATCGTGGCGGCCAATAACGTATTCGCCCACGCCGATGATCTCGCCGACATCGTGCGTGGCATTCACACCATGCTTGCGCCTAATGGTGTGTTTGTTTTCGAGGTGTCTTATTTGCCTGATATCGTCGATCGGTTCCTGTTCGACACGGTGTATCACGAGCACGTTTCATATCATTCGATCGCGCCGCTTTCGCGCTTCCTTGATCGACTCGATATGCAGCTATTCAACGTCGAGCGCATCGATTCGAAGGGTGGCTCGATTCGCGCCTTTGCACAGCGGAAAAATGAAGGTGTCCGCCCCGTGGCAGACGTCGTTTCATCGATGATTGAAGATGAGCTTCGACGCGGATTTGACCAGCTCGAGCTATATAAGAATTACACCGCTCAAATCGAGCAGCGCAAGATTGCATTAAATGCATTGCTTGCCGACGCTCGTGTACAAGGCAAGACTGTTGCCGGCTACGGCGCATCGACGACCGTCACAACGCTGTTGTGGCAATTTGACCTAGCGGATCAGCTTGCATTCCTCGCAGACGACAATCCGGCCAAGGATGGGCTGTTTGCGCCGCATTGCCATATCCCTGTGCTTGGATCCGAGGTGCTCTATTCACGCAAGCCCGATTATGTCGTGATTTTGGCATGGGTTTATGCCGAACCGATTATGAAGCGACACCAGCGCTTTCTCGATGAAGGAGGAAAGTTCGTGATTCCTCTGCCTGAGTTGAGAGTTGTTTCAGTCTCACTCTAGTTTATCCACAATCTATCCTGCATTACCAGGCCATCGAATCGCGGCAATTATTATCTTCTTTGATCCGATGGCCATGGTGGATTTTATTTTTGACGTGTGGTAAATATTTATTTATTGCGGATTAAGATAATCCCAAGTCACGCAGACATCCGCAGGGGCAGTTGAAGAAAAAGCCCATAATCCCTGTCCCGGATAGAGATAAAGTGGATACGGTAGCGTACCGCTGACTGGTCCGCTACTGTTGGGATTCTGAACCGTGAGGACCACTCTATTGGAGGTGCCGGATGTGGGAGCCGTTATGTCAGCCACGATGACAAACCCAGCGCCTCCTGCGCCTACTGTACTTAGCGCTACGCTGAGAGTGCGAATAATTGCTCCATTGATATTTAATTGAGGAGATATTATTTCAAGAGCAACTCCAGCAGTTACAGCTGAGGTAAGAAAACTTTGTCCAACTGGAACGGCCGAAAGAATTAGATTTTTCATATCTCTATCCTTTATAGGCTCTTCCAGAAAATTTCTGGAATAATTATTATATACTTCGGATTGCACATATTTGAAATATCTGGGCGCGCCGAGAGCAGGATATCGGTATGGTGAATTTTTATAAGTGGCGCTTGAGGCCTGATGGTATAGGCAAATATATTATTGTCCATCACGATCGAGGCGGGACTATGTCCTTCAGGCAGTTGTATTGTAGAATGAGCCCGTGAGCTGAATGCAAAAATCGCTGATAGGGATCGTCTGATTAACCCGTGCAGTACAGCAGTCTTTTTCAAGACGCGGGCTACGAGTGAGCTGGCGGTAAACATGATTTGTCTGACAGCCTTCTCGGCGCAGCGGCGTCGGATTTTTTGAATCGAATCTATAGCTTCAAAATGAAAGCTTATTGTTCACGTATGCGATGGCATAGACTAGGCATTGAACATATCGATAAAGGCACTAATCGTGGCGTTGACCTTGTCCTCCGATACATGCCAGGCAGCACCATCGTCGGCTGCATAGAAGTTGCTGGCATTGGAGCCGCCCCAACGGAAGACTTCGAACGACGGCCAGTAGATGATGTTTTTGAGGTTCGACTGGTTCACCACTTGGTGGGCCACCAGGCGCATGGTGCTCTTGGAGAGGCAGTCGGCCACCACGCAGGATTCAAATTCGAAAGACGCCAGCAGTGGCACCGGTGACACTGTGATGACTATCTTCGCATTCGGCGCCAGGCGGCGCACGAAGTCGATCAGATAAAGCACATTGTCGACGTTTTCTTGAACGGTAGTAGTGCGATATTCATATTGCTCGCCCAGCACACGCGAATTGAGCGAAGTCGGCCGAGGCAACACAAAGGCACCGGTGGCTTTGTCGAAGAAGGCCGGTGCCACGCCCAGTGTGAGAATGAACACGTCGGTGTTGCGGATCTTCTCCAGCGTGCTTTCGGCGTTCCATCCCGGTGGCAGCAATTCCTGGATTCGCTCGTTGACGGCGACATCGGTCTTGCCCGTGGAGAGCCAGTCGACGAAGGCCCTGTTCGCATACGTCGTGTTGATGTATTCGGAAATCTCCATGTGCGTGCTGTTGAAACCATTCTTGTTCAGCGCGGCAGAGATATTGCGGGCAAAGCACGAGCCCATCGTGAAAAAACGCGTCGACTTGCTAATGAATTTAGCTTCATTGCGCAGATCAAAGGCGATGTGTTTCTTGATCAGCTCGGGTAGTTCGCCCAGGAAATCTTCAGTCAGCGGATAACGCCCGATCTTCTTGCGCCGGCGCGATGCGGCTTCGGCGGTGGCTTGAGCCAGCGCCGCCCGTCCTACTCGAAGGCTGTCGCGATTGATCTCGGTGTCGTAGGTCGCAGGATCCAGCTCGATGGCTTTTTCCAGCGCAGCGATCGAATCAGGCAGGGAATTAGGGATATTGGTGATCTGCGACAAGCGTTCGCTGAGGTAATAGTAGTCCTCCGCGTTATTGGACATGGCGGCAAGCTTGCGATACAGCTCGGCAGCCTTCTCCTGCGGGCCTACGCAGCTACAGCGATGGGCGGCGAAGCGTATGAGAAAGCAATTGGTGTCGGTGGGATTGTCGAACAGCTCCGGGTAGTCGTCGAGAATGGACATCACCACGTCGCGCGCCGCTGCCAGTTGCTTGTGAGTACCGTCATCGATCAGCTGGGCATAGATAAAACGCGACTGCGGGTCGGACTTGTCCTGCGCAAGCTTGCCGAAGCACGCCGTCGCTTCGGCGCGTCGGTTTTCCTTGATAAACCTATGGCCAGCGTCCAGGATGTCCTGACGATTTCCAGACTCCAGCAACTGGGCCAGAGTGTCGGTTACGGGAATAGAGGTGTCTGTCATTTTGCAGGGGCCTTGATGTATTGGGACGATACCGGCACTTGAGCCTCTGCTCAGGAAATTTCGGGCAGCGGCGCCATAAGTTTACGCAGCCAACTGTCGTGCTCTTCGAGATAGGTTCGTCCGTTGGAACCCATGCGTTTGACGCAGTTTGGATGACTGAAGGCGTCGTCTGCGATGGCGATTGCTACGTCCTTCAATTCCTGCTCGGTTCCATCGTAGGGTACGCTGAATTCCGCGAACGGCAAACCAGGCAAGAATTCAGGGTATATGTATTGAGCCATGAAGAAAGTCGAGTGGTATTGCCGCTGATTCATTTGGAATTCGACACTCTTCGAAATGGGCATGGTCACGGTCATTTGCTTGAAACGGCCTCCCATGAGCACAAGCAGCTGCATGCCTGTCGCGCTGGAAACTATGCGGCCTGCGTAGTTGACGAGCGACAAGCCCTGGTGCATTTGAACGTCGATCGGCGTGGTACCCGCGATGGGCATGGTGTTGGGGCGGTAAGTTCCCCCCCGCATATTGCAAAACACCTTGAGGCCACGCTGGGTCAGGCGGGCGGCGACGGTTTCCCAAAACACATCGGGAAATTGCGGGTGTGGCGAATTATTGGCGGGAAAGAGGATGACGGATTCGCCTTTGGGCATGCCTATTTGCCGCGCGATTTCCTCCGCCTCGGCATCCCATTGTGCAGGTACGGTAGGGCGCTCATACTGCGCATCCCACGGCAGTCGGAGCAAGTGGCGGATCATGTCGGTTTGCGTCATGCCGCCGCGGCCGGGGTATTTGGATAAGTATTGCAAATCGTGCAGCCGACAGTCGCCAGCTACGTACGGGTGCGGATAGATCGGTACGTCGATTTCGAAACGCAAGGGGTTCAGGTATTTGTTGGCGATCATATTCACCAGACCGCGCTCGGCCGTGTGAGTTCTTAGAAAGCGGTTCGGATACATCTGCGCGATAGGCAGATGATCGGGCGGAACGACCAGCGTGATGGCATGGCCGTGCTCTTTCACGAAGGCTTGCGCGATCGCGCAGTTGGTCGCCGTATCGCCGATCGACGCGGCGTTCAGGAAAATCCACGAACGACGATTCGGGTCGCGTATCTGCTCCAGCAGATGCTTATATTCTTTTTCCAGGATGACATTCATGGGACTTTCCGTTGGATGGAGGAGATGCTCTATGACGATGCCTGAGCCCGGCGCTATTGGATCGCCGGCGGCGGATCGATCAATTCACGCAACCAGTCGCCTTGTTCTTCGAGATACGGCTGCCCGCTGTCTCCCATGCGCTTGACGCAGTTGGGATGATCGAAAGCGTCGTCCGCAATGGCAATCGCCACATCAATCAGGTCCTGATCGGTTCCATCGTACGGCACGCTGAATTCCTCGAACGGTACGTCGCACAAGAGTTCGGGGTACATGTATTGAGCCATAAAGCCGGTTTCGTCGTATGGCCGGCCGTTCTGCATATGCACGGTGAAGTTCTTTGCAATCGGCATGACTCCGGTCATTTGCTTGAATCGCGCGCCCAACAGTATGGAGAACTGCATGCCGTTCGTGCTGCATATCGTGCGGCCCGCGTACTCGACCAGCGGCAGGGCCAGATGCCTGGGCACGTCTATGGGCGTCGTGCCGACGATAGGCATGGTTTTGGGCTGGAATTTGCCGCTTTTCATATTGGTGAATACTTTGAGCCCGCGTTGAGTCAAGCGCGCGGCGACCGTTTCCCAGAAAATATCGGGAAACTGGGGGTGTTCCGAGTTATTGGATGGGAACAGGATGACCGATTCGCCCTTGGGCATGCCGACTTGCCGGGCGATTTGCCCTGCTTCGACAATCCATTCCGCGGGCACGGTGGGACGTTCGATCCGTGCGTCCCAGGGCAAGCGCAGGAAGTAACGATAAAGATCCGTGAGATTCAGGCCGCCGCGGCCTGGATACTTGAAGAGATACATCAGGCTGTCGCCGCGGCAATCTCCGATATCGAATGCATGCGCGCAGATCGGCATGTCGAGATCGAAATCCAGGGGATCCACGTAATGATGGATCATGTCGAGCATGACATGGCGTTCCGCCGTATGTGCTGCCAGAAAACGATTGGGATACATCTGCACGAGAGGGACCTGGTCAGGGGCGAGGACCAGAGTGATCGCGTGTCCGTGCTGTTTGACGAAGGCTTGAGCCAGCGCGCAGAGCAGCGCCATGTCGCCATATGCGGACGCGCCACCGAAGAGTATCCACGAACGCTGGTTCGGATGACGAACTTGCGTCAGGATGTCTTTGTATTTTTTCTCAAGCAGTGCTTCCATTGTTTTTCCTCAATGATCGGCGTTATTTCCGGAATGCATCCAGGCACAGCCGCAAGGTATTGTCAATTTCGAAATCGATTTGATTCGTCAGTGTGTATCCCGTCGCAGCCAATTTGTCGCAACGGTAGGTGAAAGCCGGCACGGGTACGCGATTTTCCGAGGGGCGGGTGATCGTGATTTCCCGGCCGGTGAGCGCGTGCCAACGCGCTGCGACGCGCTCGGTCATTTCAAGAATGGACGCCGAGTTTCCGCTTCCCAGGTTGAACAAGCCATTGCTTATTCGCGACGCATCGAGCTGCAGCAGATGCACGACCGCGCTGGCGACGTCGCCTAGCGTGATGAAGTCCCGCAGCTGGGTTCCGGCGCTATTGAGCTTGAGCGCCCCGGTGACGGCGGCCTGCCGGCACAAGTCGTTGACCAGCAGAGTCCAGCGATCGATGTCGGGTGTGGTCGGCGCGCCGAAGCCATTGGATAGGCGCACGACAATGCCTTCGATCTGCGCTTGATCATGCGCGGCCAACACGAAGTCTTCCGCGACCTTGTGCGTGATCGCATAGGGGTGAATGGGGCGGGGCAGGCTTGCCTCGGTGATCTCTCCTTGCAGAGGAGACCCATAGACATGCGCCGTCGAGAAGTAAATGAATCTCCGCATGTTCGAGCGCTTGGCCGCTTCGAGCAAACGCAGGCTGGCCAATCCATTCATCCGCAAGGCCCCGATAGGGTCTCGAGCCGATTCGATCTCGTTCGCGGCCGCAAGATGAACGACGAATTCAACGCCATCGCAAGCCTGCGCGATTGAATCGGCTGAATCCCAGTCCAGATGCGCCATACGCAGGGTGGGTAGCCACGCCGGGGCCGCGATCGGCCGGCGCGAGCCGCAGCGCACCTCATATCCTGCTCCGACGAGCGCCAAGGCTACCCGCCCACCTACGTAGCCAAGCCCGCCGGTCAGGAGCACGGATGGTTTCATCGGCGTTTGAACCCTGCCATTCATCTATAAGCCGACTTTCGGCGGTTCGGTCAACATAAGCGCGCTGCTTTTGTCGTCCGGGACGAATGAAAGGAGGATCTCTGCCAAGAATCTGGACGGACTATGCTGCTGTATCTTTAGCGTCTTGCATTGCAAGACGACCTCGTTTTCTCCGTCGAGGTGAAGAGGGGGAGAGTTCTCGATATATTGTTCCGGAAGTGCTGTGGGATTCGGGCCGTTATCGAAGAATCCGCGCAAAATGGTTTGCACATAGAGCGTTCCTTTCGGTGCTGGCGATGCCATCTTCAGTGTGACGGATCCGATGGACGGTGCATGGTAGGACAGATTTCCGGTTGAGATAGGCGCGGGACCGGCCGCATAGTTCAGAGGTGCGCGAAGTACAGCCATGAAGTGCTGTGCCTCTCTCTCTCCGCCTCCCCCCCAGCCCTTGCTGGCTGCGAATGGTGCATCCTGGGAAAGTCGCAAATTGTCGCCAAGCTCAGTCCAACCGGGAGTGCGCGCCAAAAAATCGCGCGCGGCATGGAATGGGCCGGTCTGTTCAATATTGTCGATGAGGATTACACCGCCTGGTTTGGTGAATCGCGCGGCGTTGGCTATGTCAAAAAGCGCATACTCATAATCGTGGTTGCCGTCGATAAAAGCGATATCAATCGAAAAGCGCTGCCGCTCGACTTCTTCCCACAGAGTCATCGAATTGACCGCGAAGTACTGAACACACTGTTGTAGTTCGATCGGCCAGGTCGAGATGATCGGAGGAGCGCGTTGACCATCGTGAGGGCTGACAGTCAGGAGAGAACCGAAACCGTTTTCCTGTAGTGCTCGAGCGAAGACTTCGCTCGTTCCTGCCTTGTAAGTTCCAACCTCGACAATCACCTTGGGCTTCATGCTGCGAACGAGATGGTAGACCAGTGCACGGCCTTCATCGCTCAAAAGCGAATGCTCTGGATACGAGGCAAACGCGCGCATCGTCGCGTCGAACATCGGTGAGGTCAACCAATTTTCCAGCGATTCGGATGTCGGAATAACGGCATCCGACGGATACGACATGATTGACTCCAATGGCTTAACACTCATGACTGATTCTCCACAAAATCCGCAATAGAAAATAATTTTAGAAATTCTTATGCCACAACAAACATCTTCAAATTTTCGGCATCACTCATTCAAACCGGCGTAAGCCCTTTGACCAGGACCCCGCAAGCCTCGAAATTCAACGGCGCGCCATAAAGCGCGCGCAATTGATCGCACTCGAGCTGGGCCTTGTTCATGTTGTAGTTGGTCCCCGTTCCGAAAGGCCGGGTATGGATGGCCGCGATTTCGTCGATGATGGCCATCTTGCTGGCAATGCTGCCCAGCAGCTGGGGCCAGATATTGTCGAGTCCCCAGCCCGAAATCGACCCGTACATGATGGGCAGGCAGATCCTCAGGGTGTCCCGCGACAGGATCGGGCACATGCCTTCGACGAAATTGGTATAGCGCAGCGAATAGTCGGGATGCTGGCGCGTGACAGGATGGGTGATGTGTCCCGACGCGGAGAGCGAGGGCTGCGCCAGGTCGAAATCGTGCCGGCGGAATATGGCGAACATCCGGTTGATGGCGGCCCACGTAAGCAGCAGGTCGTCGTCCGCCAGCCAGAACCGGTCGTATTGCCACAACGGGCCGTCGTGCAGAAAGAGCGCATGGATGGCGCCGAATTTCCGGTCTTCGGGCTGCCAGGTCAGATACTCGCAAGCCAGGTCGGGCGGCGGGGCGTTCTTGCCATACCAGCTGATGCAAAGATCCCAGTTCCTTTCCGTGCTGGGGATGTCTTGCGACCAGTCGGTGTGCACCGAATTTTCGTTGGCGCGCAGCACGATCAGGTTGCGCCTGGCGCTTGCGCTCGCCGGCACGCGGAGAAATTCGACGGGTTCCAGTTGCGACTGCTGGCCGAGATCGGCGCCGGAAGGCATCTTGACGCGGTCGAGCACGTGCACGGTTTTTCCATCCCCGAGAAACGTTCCCGTCAATTTGACGGGGCCCGATGCATCGTCTTGCACCTGGGTAAACAGCGTCGTGGCCACGTCGTTGGCATTGAGCAGGGCGACGTGGTCGCCGCGCATCTCCCACGATCTTTCCGAGGGATGGATGTAACCGCCGACGATGCCGCGCGGCAGCAGCCGCAGTATGGGCGCGACCAGGCTTCCATCTCCGCGTGAAAAACGCCAGGCATGGCGCATTAGAAAATCGGGATCGATGCGGTGACTCATTGTTGATTCCTTACAGAGCTTCCGGCCAGTGATAGCCGCTCAACAGGCTCTGATTGCTCCAGAGATAATCCCATTCGCCGAAACGCCCGCGGCTCGCGATGCCCAGCTCGAGCAGATGCCGGCGCACGATATCGCGGCGGTCTTCCATGCCGATGTCGAAAATGACGTTGCCGTAGGGAACATGGCGATGATCCATGAACAGGATGTCGTCGGCCGTGCCGATGCCCATTTTTTGCAGCGCGTAGGCGGTGTTTTCTTTCAAGATCTCGGCATCGTATTGAGACCGCGGCCCGTGGCTGTAGATCTCGAATTGCAGCGAACTGCAGCCCGCGGGGACATTCGCCGGCGACTTGATCGACGGCGCGTAGGCCCGGCTCGCCAGAATGTCTTCGTCGTAGATGTAGAACCACAGATCGCGCACGACGTTCCTGCGAAAGCCGACCGAGACCAGATCGATCGAGCTGGCGACCAGGTGTTGGGCCGCCGCGCTGACGGCGTCCGGCACGTCTTCGAGCAAGGTCGCGATGACGGGCAAGGGCAGGGTGCTGACCAGCTGGCCGTATTGGATTTCGTCGCCGTTGGCGCAACGCACGACGCGCCGATGCGTGTCGATCCGGACGACTTTGCGGCCCAGGCGTATCTCGGCTGCGTCGATCAACGGTTGGATGAAAGCCTTGTAGCCGCCTTCCACCGGATAGCGCATTTCCTTGGTGTAGTAGTGGTTGGGCGTGTCGTCCGTGAAGGCGCCGTAGAGAATCTCGCCCAGCTGCGCGCGGCGCATGCGGTCGCCGATCCAGGTGGTCGACAGGCTGGCGGCTTCGCTGGCCCAGTACTTGCGCGTGTATCGAAGGGGATAACGCTCCGCGATCGCGTCGCCGTACTGATGGCGTAGCCAGTTTTCGTAATTGTCCTCGCCCATGGCGTCGCGGCGGCCGAGGAAGGACTCGATCAATGCCACCTTTTCCTGTGCCGGCAGCGGGAACAGATTGTTCTGGACCGGATGCTTGAACCAGGTTCCCTGGTCGAAGCAGGTGGAGTCGGCAGGGTGGGTCAGGTAAGGGGTTCGATCGAATATTTCCCTGACCTTGGGTTCTTTCGCAAAACTGAGATGGACAGCATGGTCGAAGCGAAAGCCGTCGATCACGAAATTGTCCAGCAGTCCTCCCGCGGAATCCCGGGCTTCGAGGATCACGGCGCGGCGGTTCATTTCGCGGCAGCGCAAGGCGGCGCCCAGGCCCGCGACGCCGGCGCCGAGTATGAGGACGTCGATCTGTTCCATCGTCATTCCAGGGGATAGGTTTCGAGCGGCACGGATTGCACTTCTTCTGGGTCGTGCTCGATGCTGGCCAGATTCAAGAGCAGGCTGGGCGCGTCGCTGATGCCGCCGAAGGCCACCCAGTAGCCTGCAGGCACGGTCAGGCGTGCATAGTGGTCGTTGCCGATGTCGTAGCGTTCGGTCTTTCCCGTTTCGGCATCATGCACGTGAAAGCGCACCATGCCGACCGGCACGACGAGGTTCAATTGCATGATCCGGTGGCGCTTCCAGCCCTTGGTCTCGCCCGGCAGCACGGTACTGAAGTAGGCTTCGCCAAAATCGGCGAAGCCGGGATCGCTGCGCTTCATGGCATGCAATACGTCGCCTTTGGGATGGGCGATGCGTCGCAGCGGAGTAAGCAGCACGGGATCTTTCAGCGCGACCATGGCAGTCCTCGTGTGCGCGCTTTTTCTTCATATGCATCGATCTGGTTCAACGTCAGCGCGTACATATCGGTGCCTTCCCGGTAGTAGGCGTGATACCACTGTCCGACCAGATCCACGCATTCTCTGTAGTCCAGACTCGCCTCCCAGCGCAGATGGAACAGCGCCTTGTCGCAGTTCAGCTTGAGCAGGCCCGCTTCATGGAAGGGAATCTGGTCCGTGACCTTGTATGCCTGGTCCGGGGAGGCGAAGTTCCAGTGCTTGCTCAGGTCGCCGAGCAGCTGCAGCACGGTGTGGTTTTGTTCGGCGCGCGGGCCGAAGTTGAACGATTCGCCGCGTAGATCGTCTCTTTGTGCGAGTGCCGCAGCCAGTGCCAGATAACCGCTCAGCGGCTCCAGGACGTGCTGCCACGGGCGCGTGGCGGATGGGTTGCGGATCTCCACCGCCTCGCCGCGCGACCAGCTCCTGACGCAGTCGGCCACGATTCTGTCGGCCGCCCAATCGCCGCCGCCGATCACGTTTCCGGCGCGCGCCGTGGCCAGCCGCACGCGATTGTCGGGGCGGGTGAAGAAGGAGTGGTAGTAGGCGTGGATCACGACTTCCGCCGCGCCTTTGCTGCCGCTGTAGATGTCACGTCCGCCCAGATGGTCGGTCTCTTTGTAGCCCCAGACCCATTCGACGTTCTCATAGCATTTGTCCGAGGTGATGAGCACCGCGGTGCAGGGGCCGTTCCACAGTCGTAGGGCCTCGAGCACGTTGACGGTTCCCACGACATTGGTCGTAATCGTGTCGACAGGGTTCTGGTACGACACGGACACTAGGGACTGCGCCGCCAGATGAAACACGAAATCGGGTTCGAAGGCTTCGATCGCCTGCCTGAGAGCGGCGATGTCCCGGATGTCGCCGGCATGATGATCGATGCGCGATTCGAGATCCAGCACTTCGAAGGCCGCAGGTTGTGTCGGGATGCGATCGGAAAAGCCGCAGACGGTCGCGCCCATTTTGAGCAGCCAGGTGCTCAACCAGGACCCTTTGAAACCCGTGTGTCCTGTGATGAAGACTTTCTTGCCCTTGTAGGTATCCGTCAGCATTTCAGTCCCAGGTTTTCCACGGCGCCGTGCCGCTGCTCCAGTGGTTCTCGAGCAGGGTCTTGTCTCTCAGCGTGTCCATGCACTGCCAGAATCCGCTATGAGAATAGGCTTTGAGCTGGCCTGCTGCCGCCAGTTGTTCGATCGGCTCGTTTTCCCAGGTGGTCTCGTCGCCGGCGATCAGGTCGAGCACCTTGGGCGACAGCACGAAAAAGCCGCCGTTGATCAAGCCGCCGTCTCCGCGTGGCTTTTCCTTGAACGAACGCACCCGCTGGTCGTCCTGGATGTCGATCGCGCCGAAGCGCCCGGGCGGGTAGGTGGCCGTGACGGTCGCCTGCAGGCCGTGGCTGCGATGAAAGGCGACCAGCTCGGTGATGTCGACGTCGCTGACGCCGTCGCCGTAGGTCATGCAGAAGGCCTCTTCGCCGTCCAGGTGGCGGGCCACCCGCTTGAGCCGGCCTCCCGTCATGGTGTGCTCGCCCGTGTCGACGAGGGTCACGCGCCAGGGCTCCGCGTAATGGCGGTGCACTTCCATCTTGTTGTTCTGCATGTCGATGGTGATGTCCGACATGTGCAGGAAGTAGTTGGCGAAGTATTCCTTGATGAGATAGCCCTTGTAGCCGCAGCAGATCACGAAGTCGTTGATCTGGTGGGCCGAATACATCTTCATGATGTGCCAGAGGATGGGCTTGCCGCCGATCTCTATCATCGGCTTGGGCTTGAGCACCGACTCTTCCATGATCCGCGTTCCGAGACCGCCCGCGAGAATGACCGCTTTCATCAGGAGTACTCCGATTCGTTTTACATTGCAACGCAGAAGGCAGGCATCGGCGCCCCCGAAAGATACTGCTTAGCAGTATCCAGCGCCTCGCGGATCGTCACGTCCATGTCGAGATAGCGATAGGTGCCCAGGCGCCCGACGAAGGTCAGGCTCTTTT
>Ga0209455_1000617_pt1 | contig 22458 bp, 22 predicted proteins | sample AraplaCol_mCL_r2_FD_184275 | JGI IMG/M metagenome (GOLD analysis project Ga0209455, IMG submission 184275) | Arabidopsis root microbial communities from North Carolina, USA - plate scrape CL_Col_mCL_r2 (SPAdes) (version 2) | ecosystem: Host-associated > Plants > Roots > Endosphere | place: USA... | reverse complement strand
CAACAACCCGCTTTGGCTGGGCGCCATCGGCCAGAGCCTGCTGATCGCCGCGATCTCCTCGCTGCTCGCGGTCGTCGCCGGCACCATGGGCGCGATCGGCCTGTGGCGCCTCGCCAGCCGCTTCAGCGATGCCCTGCGCAATGTCCTGCTGCTGCCGCTGATCGTACCGCCGATCATTTCGGCGTTGGCCTTCTACAAGGCCTGGGTGAAACTGGGGCTTCTCGATTCCTATGCCGGCATCGTCATCGCCCATGCCATCCTGGCAGTGCCTTATGTCATCATCACGGTGACGACTTCGCTCAGCAATTTCGACCCCAAGCTGGAACAAGCAGCACGCAATCTGGGTGCCAGTGCCTGGACGGCGATGCGGCTCATCATCGTGCCGGTGATCAAGCCCGGCATCCTTTCCGGCGCCGTGCTCGCCTTCCTCGCCTCCTGGGACGAGATCGTGGTGACGCTCTTCATCAGCAGCCAGCGCATCATGACCTTGCCGAAAGCGATCTGGAATGGCATCCGCGACAATATCGACCCCACCGTCGCGGCAGTCGGCAGCCTGGTCATCCTGGTGACCCTGATCGCCACCTGCTGGCGCCTGGTGCAGCAGAGCCGGCAAATGGAGCGCGGCGCCTGAGATAGGGCCTTAGCTGATCTGCGTGAAGCCGAGCACATCCTGCATCGAGTAAAGTCCCGGCTTGCCGCATCGGGCCGCCCAGAGCGCCGCAGCAGCGGCCCCGCGAGCGAAGAGCGCCCGATCATGCGCGGCATGTGACAAGGTCAGCGTCTCGTCGGCGGCGGCGAAGATGACGCTGTGCTCGCCGATGATGCCACCGCCGCGCAAGGCCGAGAAGCCGATAGCACCTTCCTTGCGTGGCCCGGTGATGCCATCACGGCCACGCTCCGCAACAGCAGTAAGGTCGACGCCGCGTCCCGCCGCGGCGGCCTCGCCCAGCATCAGCGCCGTGCCCGAAGGGGCATCGACCTTGCGCCGATGATGCGCCTCCAGGATCTCGATATCCCACTCATCGGCGGCGAGCCTGCGAGCGACCTGTTGGACCAACCCTGTCAGCATATTAACGCCCAGTGAGAAATTGCCCGATTGCACGATGGTCACCTGCCGCGCCGCCATGGCGATCGCGTCCTGCTGCGGCGCCGAGAAGCCAGTGGTGCCAATCACCAGGGCCGGCGCGCCCCGTCCAGCGTCAGCCTGCGCGGCGATGGTCTGCGCCAGCGCCACCGTCGCTTCCGGCGTGGTGAAATCCAGCATCACATCGCAGCGCAACAGGGCTTCGTCGATACCGAGCAGGAGCCGCTGCTCTCCATCCGCTCCATCGACCGGTGTTCCTTCACTGCCCGGGCGATGGCACAAGGCGGCGATCTCCAGATCCGCGCGACCGTCAATGAAGACAGCAAGCGCCTGCCCCATGCGCCCAAATGCGCCGGCAACGCCAATTCTGATCGGCCCAGTCTTGATTGCTTCGGCCATGTTGTCCCCGCTTTCAATTCGCGGAGAGTGCTATAGCCGCGCGCCGCATGCAAGTTGCCGCCATGTTACAGCGACCGGACGCGGCGCCTCAGCCGATCAGCGTCAGATGGTTGTCCCATTGCCAGCTTGGATCCTGCGCCAGCACCGTGGCGCTAGGCGCCACGGTGCTGCCCGCCGCATCCAGCGTCTCGACACACAAGATGTCACCCCTGCCGCCGGTGACGACGAAGGCACCGGGCGTGCCTGCCGGCGCCACACCACAACCATCAGCGATCCAGGCAGTGCCGAGCCAGCGGTCGCCTGCTCCATCCGACGTGGCAAGCGACCAGAACATGGCGACATTGCCCTTGGGCGAGGTGGCGCAGACGACGCGGCTGGCGCTGTCGATGGCGACGCTGCCGATATAGCCACGGGTGGTCTCGGCGATCTCGCGGGGAATCTCGAGGAAGCGCAATGTACCGGCGGTATCCATCACCGCCACCAGCGGCCGGAGATCGCTCTGCGCATCCTGGTCCTGCATGGCGATGGCGACCTCGCCCATCGTCGACAGGGCCATATGCCGCATGGAAAGCGAGTTCAGCTCCTCCGGTAGTTCCATCTTGCCGGTGAGCCTGCCATCGGTGAGATCGAGCATGACGATGCTGCTGGCGACCTCGCCCACCGACTGGCGTTGCAGGATGCCGCCATTGGCGACGATCACGCGGTTGCGTTGCACATCGACCAGCGCCTCGTGCGGCTCGATACCATGGCTGGACCAGGCCCGCAGCCAACGTCCGTCGGTGCTGTCATAGAAGCTGAGGCGGCCTTCACTGGTCTCAACATGCTCCTCCGTGGCGACGAGTTCCTCGCCAGCGCCGAGGAAGACCGCATGGCCGTTGAACTCATAAGCCGGGTCGAGCGCGAGATCGAATTTGGCCACCCCAGTCGCCAGATCGATCATGGTGCTGAAGCGACCCGGCTGCCGGCCGGTTGCGAGCACGTGCATCCGCGACGGATGCAAGGCGATTTCATGCGCCCGCATCTTCAACACCGTCTTGCCGATCACCTGTCCGCCTGCTGTAAGCGATGCCGCCTCGAAACCGCCATCACGACGGCCGGATTCCCGACCGAGACAGGCACTGAGGAAGCGCATGTTCTCTACTGGCGCTTTAGCATCACCGGAAGCGCTCTTGCCGGCGCCGAACACGCTCGTGGCCACGCCTTGCGTCAGGCGTGACAGGAAATGTCGTCGTTCCATTTCGGGCCCCCTTTCCGCGATCGTGCGAATTCCCGAGATTGCCTCAACCGCCATCGCCATCGAGATCGTTGAAGCCAAGGGTGATGCCGGCAGCTTTCGGCATGTCGTTGGTGAGGATGTCGCGGAACTGGTTGATCTTGACCAGCAGCGCCTGTGCCTCCGCCCGGCCCTTGTCGTCGGCGACGGCGAGATCGAGCGGCTGGGTGACGGCGGCAATCGCCTGCTGGCATTCGGCGAAACTCGCCTCGATCTTCTGCTTCAACGCGGGTGCTGCTGCGGCATCCGTCACCAGCGCGATCGCCGAACCGGCGGGATCGCCCATCAAACCCTGCTTCAAGGCCGCGAGATTGCGCTCGATATTGCGCAGCGAGCGGCCGGCGCGCCATTGCTCGGCCTGGTGTGGCTTGGCGGAGTCCGGCCCCTTGCCAAGGGCGAGGCCGAGCTTCTGGCTGCCCAAAGCCTGGGCGATCGTCACCAGGCCGGCATAGATCTGGTTGGTCGCCTCTTGCGGTGAGACCGCGAAACCGGCCTCGTCACCCTTGGCGAGCTTGGCCGAAAGAGCGTGCCAGTCGGCCCCGCCTTCCTTGGCGATCTGCCGCAGATTGACGGCGATGGCGCCGATCAAGCCGATGCGATAAGCGGCGGCCGGTTCCGGTGCCGTCAATTGCGCCAGCGCCTTGTCGCTCGAGGGCTGGCCGTCGGCGCCGTGTTCGCTGTCGAACAGCAGGCGCTCCAGCGCGCTCAGGCCCTGCAAGGCGACGCTCGCCTTGGCGAAAGCCTCGGGCGCCAGCTTGCTCCCGTCATTGGCGGCGATGAAGGCCGACATCTGCTTTTCGGTGGTGTTGCTGCGTTCCGGCCAATAGGCGATGCGGTCGAGCCTCTGGTTCTGCGTCATCGGCCCGAAGCGCAGCACCTGCACCGCCATCCAGGCATCGGAAACATCGTTGAAGCCCTTGATGACGGCGGCGAGGCTGCCGGCACCCGGCTTCGCCTTCAATCCCTGCGCGGCGGCGACCAGGCCCTCGGCCGCGCTCTCGAACTGCGCCAGGAAGGGAACAGCGATCTTCTCGCCGTAGACCGCATTGAAAGCCGGCAGATTGCGCTCCGCCGCCTGCGATGCGCGCGGCAGGACCTGCCACAGGGCGGCGGTGATCACGCTCAACAATGTCTGGCGCCTGGTTGGCATCTGTTCCGTCCTTATCTTTTAGCTTTCAGTCTCGTTATTTCCCCCGACCGCCCCTACGTCGTCAAAGCGATCGCAAAAAGGCAATCAGGCTCTCTCGCTGCGCCGTGGTGAGAGCGACAACGCGCTGCCGCGCCACTTGCGCCTCGCCGCCATGCCACAGGATCGCCTCCAGGATGGTGGCCGCCCGCCCGTCGTGCAGCAAGGCACCCTGGCCATCCGCCGGCCCACCCGACGCCACCGCGCGGCCGAGACCCCAGAGCGGTGCTGTGCGCCATTCATGTCCTGCGGCCTCACCTTCGACCACGCCATCGGCCAGCCCTGGCCCCATCTTGTGCAGCAGGAGATCGGTATAGGGCGCGATACGCTCGGCCGGTCCCGCCGCCGAGGCCGGCAGGTCGAAGCTCGGCCGGTGGCAGGCAATGCAGCCGCTGGCGGCGAAGATCTTCTTCCCCGCCGCAAGCGTCGCCGCATCGGCCTGTGCCGGCGCCTTCGGCAGCAGCGCATAACGGGTAAAGGTATCGACCAGATCGAGCAGGCTGTCGGCGATCTCGACATTGCCGAATTGCGGTGAATTGCCGTTGGGCGCCTGCATGCAGGCTTTCTCCGTCGCCGTGCAATCACCGCTGCCGGAAGGGAAGTCGCGGTTCGACATGCCGATGTCGATGGCAAAGGCATGGGTGTTCTGCTGCATCAGGCTGGGTTGCGAGGCTTTCCAGCCGAAGCGCCCGACGCGCATCTTGCCGCTCGGGATATCCAAGACCTGGTTGGGCCGGCCCGATACCCCCACCTCATGCCCGACTTGGGCGAGGATCGTCTGTTCCGGAATGCGCTCCAGGAGGCCGAGCCCATGGATCGCCGGGCCGACGCGCAAGCCGATGGAGGTCCCCGGCGAGAGCGGACCGAAGGCGAGATCGGTGAGTTCCGGTTCGGTCCGATAGAGCTGCACTACCGTGCCGTCACCCAGGGTGACTTGCGGCCCGGCGATCCGTTGCACCGACAGGCGCGCTTCAGGCTGCTGGTTGGCGAGCGCCGAGGTCTGGATCTGCTGGCCGTAGACCGCATCCGGTCCCGCCTTGCCGGCAACCATCTGCGACAGATGCACCAGCAGCCCCGGCACCGGTGCACCTTGCAGGTCGGTAAGATCGCGCGTCCGCGTGCCACCGGGATGGCAGGCATTGCAGGACCGCGCGTTATAGAGCGGCCCCAAACCATCGACTGCCTGGGTCGAGGCCGGCGCTGCCACCCAGTTGGTCTTGAAGACACCAGCACCCATGGAGAAATCGAGGCCTTTCTCCTCCGGCATTTTGGGATCGGGCGCCACCAGGCGCTGGGTCGGATTCTGGCTATGGGCGGTATTGCTCTCATCAGCAGCGGCGAAGGAGCCAAGGCCGGCCGATGCCAGTCCGGCGCCGGCCAGCAGCGTCAAGGCGAGAAGCAGCGAACGGAAGATCGGCGACATGTCAGGCAACGCGGAAATATCCCATCATGCCGGTTTCCTGATGCTCGATGATATGGCAGTGGATCATCCAGTTGCCCGGGTTATCGGCGGTGAAGGCGATTTTCACCCGCTCATTCGGCGCCACCAGCACGGTATCGGCGAGATGCGGCACGATCTGCTGGCTGTTCGATTCCAGCACCTTGAAGGTGTGGCCATGGAGATGGATCGGATGCTGGCGCGAGGTGGTGTTGATCACCTCGATCACATAGGTCCTGCCTTTGGCGAGATCGAATAACGGCGGCGGCAGGTTCTGATGGCTGCGATCCGGCCAGGCCTCGCCGTTGAGCGCCCAGAGCGTCACCGGCGTCAGGCAGAGGGAATCGGCAAGATGCAGCACCTCGCCATTGGGGAGCATGATATCGGCCGGCTTGTCGGTCTTGGCCACCGTCTTGCCCGATTGCGAGCCGGAGCCGGCCGAGCTGAGGCGCAGCTGCTGGGGTACGGCATTGGCAAGATCGCGCGCGGCGAGACGTGGCGGCTGCAACGCAGCCGGCGTGAAAGCCGGCCTGTCCAAAGGCGTACCCGCAGACGTAAACTCTGCCAGCAGCACCGGCTTCGCGGCAAAATAGTTGATCAGCTGCACCTTGCCGCCCACCGCTGCGGGTGCCCGCAATTGCAGATCGAGCCGCATGGCGGGGCCAAGCTTCCAGGTATCGAGCTTGACGGGATCGATGGCATTGCCGTCGGTGGCGATGATCCAGGCCTTCGCCCCCTCGATGCCGATCTCCATGATGCGGGTGGGATCGACATTGAGCACGCGCAGACGAATATCGCCGTTGCTGGGCAGATCGGCGCGGTAGGGCAAGGCGGCGGCATTCACCGTCGAATACTGGCCGAAAGTGCCGGCCGTCGCCGCACCTTTGTCGGTCATGAAGGCATCGAAGCTGCCGTCCGGCTTCAGCCGCCAGTCGCGATAGGTGCAGATGATATCGGCATCGCTCTTGCGCGTCTCGTCGCCCTCGATGATGAGGACGCCGGCAAGGCCACGACCCAACTGCGCTGCTGTATCGCAATGTGGATGGAAGAAGAAGGTGCCGGTGTCGGGTGGCTGGAAGGCGTAGGTAAAGCTCTCGCCCGGCAGGACCGGCGCCTGGGTGAGATAGGGCACGCCGTCCATCGCATTGGGAAGACGGATGCCATGCCAATGAATGGTGGTGTGTTCATCGAGCGCATTGTGCAAACGCGCGCGTAACCATTGGCCGTGCTGCAGGCGGATCACCTTGATGCCGGGCGCGTCGTCATAGGTGGCAAGGTCACTCTCCCCCGCCGGCGCGGCGAGGAACTGCTGGCGGCGGATCTTCGCCGTGAGATCGACGTCGACGATATCGCCACCAGCCGGCGGCTGTGGCGCCGTCGGATAGCCTTTTGCCGCATTGGCAGCGACCGCCGGTGTCGCCACATAGGCATATCCCCCGCCGAGAGCCGACAGGCCGGCCGCGCCGGCAATGCCGGTCAGGAGCTTCCTGCGTGTTAAACCCATTCCCATGACATGCCACTCATCGAGATCATCCAGCCGCCCGGCGGCAGATCGCTGCTTTCAGCAAGCTGACACCGCATATCCTATAAAGGCTACGGGCCGGTGCCGATAGTCCAGGACTATCAGCCACCGGCCCGCATCCGGACCTTATGACGCAGCGGTTAGTTGGTCTTGACCGCCGACGGATTATCGAGGCTGTCCGAGCCCTCGACCTTGATGGTGAGGTGGGACGCAGTCACGCCAGCCTCGATGGCATGGGCCTGGTTGACCAGTGCATCGACGAAGTTCTGGACGATCTTGTTGCCTTCCGGATTGTCGGCGCCGATCATCTGATCATAGGCCCACTTCCCGCTATCGGCGGTCTGCTTCATGACCGTCGCTGTTCCGGTGGTCTTCTTCATCGCCGCCTCGATGCGCTTGTCGGCATCGGCCGAATGCGCCTTGACGAAATCATGCAGGCTCGCACCTGTCATCTTCGTGCCGTCGAGCTTGGTATAGGTGCCGTTATAGACCTCCACCATGCCTTGCTGGTCGTAGAAGTCGGAATTGTGGGTGTTATCACTGAAGCAGTCATGCTCCTGCTCCGGATCATGCAGCATCAGGCCGAGCTTGGTACGCTCGCCGGCAAGCTCGCCATAAGAGAGCGAGCCGAGGCCGGTGAACATGGAGACGAGCGCATCTTCCGGCTTGGCGGTGGTGAGGCGCTTGCGCACGGCACCGTCAGCCGCAAAGAGATCGCGCATGGCGGTGAGGTCTTCGACCAACAGATCGGTCGCCGCTTTCAGATAGGCCGCGCGGCGATCGCAATTGCCGTGGGTGCAGTTCTTCTGGTCATAGTCGCTGGCCGGACGGTTGCCGGCGCCCGGGCCGGTACCGTTCAGATCCTGGCCCCAGAGCAGGAATTCGACGGCGTGATAGCCGATCGCCACATTGGTCTCGACATTGCCGACTTCCTCCATGGACTGGATCAGCTTCTTGTCGATCACCGAGGCGTCGATCTTGTCCTTGCCGATCTGCAGTTCCTTGTTGGCGATGATATTGAGGCGGTAATAGGGGTTGGAATCCGAGGTCTGGCCATAGGAATCCGCGACATAGTCGATCAGGCCCTCATCGAGCGGCCAGGAATTGACATTGCCTTCGAGATCGTCGACTTCCGGATTGCCGAAACGGAAGCTCTCGGTCTGCATATAGGGAACGCGCGCAGCCCTCCAGGCGTCACGGGCAGCGGCCAGGGTCTTGTCGTTGGGATCGGCGAGGAAGGCATCGATCGACTTGTCCAGCGCCTGGGCGCCCGTCACGGCATCGCCGTACATGGCAAAGCCGAGATCGGCGTAATGGGTGACGATATCCGACACCTTCGGACCGGCCGCCAGCGCCGGCGCCACTATGGCGGTGGAAGCCAGCAGGCCGCCCATGGCCAGGGCAACAGCCATACCCAACAAAGTCTTCTTCATCCTGTCCTCGCTTTGCTCCCGCGGAGCGCCCCTGCACCTGCTCCGTTCGACCGGCCTTGCGCCGCCCGATTGCAGATGCCGAAAAATCTTCCGTGGCATAGCCGAGATCACTAGATATTGCAACTCATTCGCATTATCATTTCTCATCTCCGCGGCATTCTGCCGCCTGCGCCAGGTCGCGGCGCCATGACTGTTGTTTCTCCCGGCCGGGAGAACGGCAGCGTTTGGTGCTGGCCTGTTTCCTTTTATTACCTGTGAAGTTGTTGTAGGGTTACTGACAGCCTATCGGGTCCCATGCAGGTTTGCGGCGTGGCTTTTTGACCCAGCAACATTTCGATACGATCACAAGGGGGCGGACATGAAGGGCGACAAGAAGGTTATCGCGATCCTCAACAAGGTGCTGAAGAACGAGTTGACGGCGATCAACCAATATTTCCTGCACGCCCGCATGCTGAAGCATTGGGGTTTCGGCAAACTCGGCAAGCATGAATATGAGGAATCGATCGATGAGATGAAGCATGCCGATCATCTCGTGCAGCGCATCCTTTTCCTGGAAGGGCTGCCCAATCTGCAGGACCTCGGCAAGTTGCTGATCGGCGAGAATGTGCCGGAAATGCTGGCCTGCGACCTCAAGCTCGAGATGGCGGCCATTCCGGATCTTCGCAGCGGCATCGCCTATTGCGAAGAGGTGAAGGACTACATCACCCGCGAGCTCCTCGAAGACATCCTCGAATCCGAGGAAGAACATGTCGACTGGCTGGAAACCAACCTCGAGCTAATCGAGAAGGTCGGCCTGCAGAACTACCTGCAATCGCAGATGGATGTCGACAGCAGCAGCTGATGACATTTGATCAGAAACAATAATAGTGCGTGGGTCTTCGATAATACTGCGGTGAAAGCGCAGAAATACTGAATTTACGAGTGAGCTCGGCCTTTCATGGCGAAACGAACGCTCCAGCAAACACAAAAGCATGGATACGAACCTCGACGCCTCGGTGCCGAGGTTCGTCGTCTTCGGGAAGAAAACGGGCTGACGCAGGAAGAACTGTCGAAGGCAGCAAAAATTTCGAAACCGGCGCTTTGGCGGCTGGAGCGTGGCGAGGTCGTTCCGTCGATTCCGATCCTGCAGCGGGTTGCCGGCACCCTCGGCGTCGACCTCGCCGAACTGATACGAACCGGCTATGACGTCGAAGCTTCCTCGAGCTCGTCGACCCTCCTGAAGATTATCGATCTTGCCGAAGGCATGACGGAAGCGCGTAGGCGCCTCGCGCTCGAATTGTTACAAGTGGCTGCCCGTCAAAAGCTTAGCTGAGATGGGGATATGTCATCCAAGCGGCCGTGACTACTAGAAGTATGATCTGCCCCCACCGCGAAAGCACTTGGCACCAGTTCGACGATGAGGCTTGGCTTAAAACGGAATCTGATTTAACCTTTTGTGTGACGTCCGGTAATTGATATCCGGAATCCGATATTTTTGCTTCGTGGTCCGGGAATGCCTGGAAAGCGAACAATCATAGAGTCAAATATGCCTCAGCGCCTCGCCAGCAAGGTCAGCAATAAGACCTTTGATCCGGCAGCCGCTGGGGCATTTTTGCGAGCGCGCCGCGAGAAGCTCGGCATGTCGCAACGCGATGTCGCCGACCAGGCGAATGTCTCACAGAGGACGATCGTCAAGATCGAGCACGGCCTAGGATCGGTGACAGTCCAGGTTCTCGAAGCCGCGGCCGCCGCTTTGGGGCTGGATATCCTTCAGGTCATAAAAAAGGCGCTTCGTTAGCGGCACGAATCAAACAGCAGCCGGGTAACGACAAGCCGGGCGGACTTCGCGATGCTTCTTTACTATTTTACGACTCAGGATTTCAACCTCACGGCGCTGAAAAAACAGGCGATTAAAGATCGCCCGTATTAACGAGCTGAATGATCCCTTCGAGTTTCTTGGCTGGGACCTGCGTGACCCGCACCAACGGGCTTTCATGAAAAGATGGATGTGTTTCGGCATGCAATAAGGACCCCGTTTAAGGGGTAATCGGCATCCAAAAGGGACCCCTTTGACGGCGGGGTTCAGACTGTCCTCCGACGAGGTCGGAGGGGTACAGGGGATGCTGGTCGTGGAGACGATTGCGAAGATTCGCCGCGCCTATTTTGGCCAGGCCAAGCCGATCAAGGAGATCTGCCGGGAGCTTGGCATTTCCCGGAAGGTGGTGCGGAAGGTCATCCGGACGGGTGCGACCGAGTTCCGCTACCAGCGCGAGATCCAGCCGCTGCCGAAGATCGGGCCATGGCGCGACCGTCTCGATGAGGTGCTGCGGGCCAATGAGGGCAAACCGGCCCGCGAACGGTTGACGCTGATCCGGTTGTTCGAAGCCTTGCGTGGCCTCGGCTATGACGGCAGCTACGACGCCGTCCGGCGCTATGCCAGGGGATGGAACAAGGAACGCGGTGCTGCGACCGCCGAGGCCTATATGCCATTGTCGTTCGCGCCGGGCGAGGCCTACCAGTTCGATTGGAGCCATGAGGTCGTGCTGATTGACGGCACGACGGTGACGATCAAGGCGGCCCATGTCCGGCTCTGCGTCGACGCAGATCAGTGGTCTTGTCGATATCAACGGCCGGCGTTACCAAAAGGCGCCGGATTTTGGAGAGTGCTGCAGAAGGTTCCTGCGCCACGACAGGAGTACCGGAGGGGGTCTCGGATCTGGCATGACGTGGCTGTGTTCCAGACCCGAGACCGATTGACTAGCTTGGGGGGAAGGGGCCGAAAAATGCCTGATTATCTGGGTATGTTCGAAGCTGGCGGAGGACTATTTGACGATCGGAAAGTGTGAAAAACTAATACAAAATAACGAAATAGAACTGATGTTGCCGGCTGAATCCTAGGAAAAGACTGCCGCGCGGCGAGTTTGGATCTTAGCTTTCGCAGAAATAGACGGGAGATAATGCCACTGCGCTAACCAAGATCGGCCGGGGCGGCATCATGCCATGCCCGACCGATCTCAAGTGCCAGAGTTAAACTGCCTTTCCTGTTCGAATCGCGTTGAGCAGATCGTTCAGTGCTCATCTATCCATCGCGCCGGTCGTGATTGAGCTGAGCTTGTTGAGGGAAGCCAGCCAAAGAGAAAGGCTGTGCCGCTGACCTTCAACTGCTTCGCCAAGTCCATATCGGCTTTAAGCCCTGATTTAAGAGCATCGGCTGACGATCGGCGTTCCATTTATCCAGCGCTAGAACGGTTTGGTGGGAAGGAATTTTCCGTTCAACGTGATCAATGCCCGATGACCGCCCTCGGGATCTTCGACCTTCTTGATGTCCATCTTGAAGTTAATCGCGCTGATGATCCCGTCGCCGAACATTTCGTGCACGAGGCACTTCAGCGTCGTTCCATAGATTTGGATCATTTCATAGAACCGGTAGATGGTCGGATCCACCGGCACGCCACCGGGAATACTCCCGCGCAGTGGGATATTTTGCAGCAACGCTATCGCGTCTTCCTTTAGACCGAGTTTCTTGCCGACCGCGGTGGCAGCTTCCTTGGGCAATGGATGCTGACCAAGAAGTGCTGCCGTCACAAATACCAAGCTCAGGTCTGTTTCTTTGGCGATATCTTGCCAGGAAAGGTCCTTACTTGCTTTGGCCTCGATGACTTGATTCATGAGATCCTGGCGGCGGGCTTGCGTTGGCTGTGTCTGAAGCATGGCTTATCCTTTCGAGGTTACGCGCTACGTGCTGAGCGGGGCTGGGTCGCTCGGGTTTGGGGGAAGTCAGCAAGAGAGAGAAACTCGTTCGTCGTGCCGTCGAGAGCCACGATTGACCCGGTTTCGATGTCGTACACCCACCCGTGTAGTGTGAGAGCTCCCTTGGAGAGTCCCAAAGCCACAGACGGGTGAGTCTTGAGGTTCGCGAGTTGGGCGATCACATTTTCCCGCACCATGCAGGCGACGTGCGCCGACCCATCCGCGTGCTGATGGGACTCGTTTATTAACTTCGCCGCATCGGCGTGAGTGAGCCATGCGGCGACTGCTGGCAAGTGCGAGAGGTCTTTCGACTTCGCGATCGCGGTCATCGCGCCACAGTCAGAGTGGCCCAAGACAACGATATCTGAAACGCCCAGCACCGCGATCGCATATTCCACCGTCGCTGAGACACCCCCGGGTTGCGCGCTATGCGAGGGAACGATGTTGCCCGCGTTCCGGACAACGAAAATATCGCCCGGCTCCCGCTGGGTTACGATCTCGGGAACGACCCGGCTGTCGGAACACGTGACAAACAGGGCTGAAGGATTCTGGGCACTTGCTAACCGCTTGAAAAGATCGACGCGGGTTGGAAACACATCGCGTTGGAATCGCAGAAAGCCTTCGATAATGTCCAGCATCTTCCTCTCCCTGTCAAAATGACTTGAGCCTGTGTGAGGCGCTCGACGAGAAGAATTGTGCGAATGCCGCTCCTGGTCTTTTTACAATGCCCCTTCTTTGCATTTTCGCCCGAACAAGTGCTCTTGAGGACCCGCGATGCGTCCGAACGGTTTTCGTTCATTGTCAAAATCGAGAGTGGGAATGTGAAAGAGTTTAGACCCGCAATGGCGTACCTATTCGGTCGTTGAGCAGCGCCTACGTGTCTCCCCAGGCGAAGGCGTGGTTTAACGCTCCATCAATTAGATATCGAAGGACCTGTAATAACTGTCTTACCCGCTTCTGAGACGTCCCGCTCCCTGCCTCCCATATGCGGGACGATCGCACGCATCGTGACCCGACCCCCAACGGTCACTGAGCGTGCATTTTCGGGCCGGCCCGCGCCCCTACGTATGCCGGCCCGAATTCCTTTTTTCCCCAGCTCTTTTCGATCCTAAGCAAGTATTTAGGAGTGAGCGGCGACGCCGTCTTCACGTTCAACGCTTGATCTTACGTTTCATTGTTGTGAACGCTCTGCTCCCGATAGTGAATTCTAGCGGTCTCCCCTAACGCCCGCTCCATTGGGCATTCTTAAAAGAAGCGGGCTTTGTCGAAAGACGGTGAGTACTTCCGGCATCACAATCTGCTCATGAAGTCCAACTATTGTGAGATTACGACATGGCGCAGTCCGAAAACCGTCCGCCGATCCCGCCATTCACGCTTCAGTCGGCGCTTGAAAAAGTGCGCCTGGCCGAAAACGGATGGAACACATGCGATCCCGAGCGCGTATCCTTGGCCTATACCGAAAACACTGCTTGGCGAAATCGGGCTGAATTCATAACCGGTCGCGCTGCGGTCGTCGCCTTCCTGACGCGCAAATGGACGAGAGAGCTCGACTATCGGCTGATCAAAGAGCTTTGGGCTTTTTCCGGCAACAGGATCGCCGTGCGCTACGCGTACGAATTTCACGATGATACGGGAAATTGGTTTCGGGCGTATGGGAATGAAAATTGGGAATTTGACGAAGTTGGGCTGATGCAGCGGCGTTTCGCGTGCATCAACGACCTGCCGATCGAAGAATGCAGCCGCCTATTTCATTGGGATAGACGCGCCCCCCGGCCGAGCGGCCACCCGAGCCTGACTGATCTCGGTCTTTGAGAATGGCGTCGCAGTCGATAGCGGACACTTACCCGCTCGTCATCGCGGCAGCGTAACTAACAAGGAAGCCAGACATGAAGCTGTACTTTCATCCGCTATCGGGCCACGCGCACCGCGTCCAGCTATTTTTGTCCTTGATCGGCGCCGAGCACAAAACCATCCAGGTCGATCTTCTTAAAGGCGAACATAAGTCCGCCGATCGCTTTGGCCAGATCCCGGTTTTGGATGACAATGGCACCATCGTGACGGATTCGAATGCCATCCTCGTTTACTTGGCGAAGAAACTTGGTAAGACGAGCTGGCTGCCGGACGACCCAGTGGGGGCTTCTTCCGTGCAGAAGTGGCTCTCAGTGGCTGCAGGTGAAATCGCCAACGGCCCAGCAAAGGCCCGCCTTATCACGGTTGTCGGCGCCCCGGTACCGGGCAGAAGAGATAATTCCGCGTGCCCATGCGATTCTCACGCTTATAGACGCTGAGCTCGCTGGTCGCACGTGGATCGTCGGGGAAGCCCCGACGATTGCCGATATCGCTCTCTACAGCTATATCGCTCGAGCCCCTGAAGGAAATGTCGACATTCAGGACTATGGAAATATTAAGAAGTGGCTGTCGAAGGTCGAAACGCTGCCAGGCTTCGTCCCCTTCCAGCGGACCGCCGTCGGCCTCTCGGCGGCTCAGTAAGTGGTGTATGGCGCCGGCGTTCCGGCATTGACTACGTGGTGTTTATCTCCGCGGTTGATACGCTTTTGAGACCTGAGAAGGGCCGAAAATGTTCAATAGGGAATTGGAGGCACATTTTGAAACTGAAGAAGCTTCCTCTACCGAGAAACGGCGGAGGCTACTTCTCAATTATGGGACGCCCGCGGAAGCGCTTATATACGCAAACTTGTTCTCACCCGCTTTCGTCGAAGTGAACGGCAGCGTCATCCTAGCAGAGAATGTGCGCAATGCAGCGGAAGTGTTTAAAGCGCGCAGAGCGGAAAGCCAATTCTCACTCGAAGAGTACGAAGCTTCTTTTAATTTCGTTGAGGTCGCGTACTTATTTGCGCCGGGTGAGCTGATAAATGACGCCATCGAAGTCGAGCTGGCCCATATCATGGCCGATTCATGGCGAGCGAAGCTCAAGCTGCTATATCCTAACAGAACGTTTCGCGTCTCCGTTTTTTCCGCTTCAGAAACAGGCAGTGTCGCCGGGATCGAATTCTACGAGGTTCGATAGGAGTGGCAATTCTGTCGGCCCTACCATGGCCCCGTCGAACGAGGATTCATAGTCAGGATAATAGGGACAGATAGTTCTCCTGGTATAAACAGTATCGGGGCATCGTTTAGATGAGGGGACAATTCTGCAGCAAGATCTCAGCGAGATAATTGATGGGACGCTCCTGGACGAGGTGGTAGCCGACATCGTACAGCTCGGAACGTGTTTTTTTCACGCCGTGCGCCGCTCTGGTCGGAGCCCGGGACAGACTGACTGACGCCAAGCGTTTGGCGGCTGGCCCACATAGCGTTTGAACACACTCGTGAAATGGGACTGGCTCTCGAACCCGACTGAGAGCGCCACGTTAACCAGTGAAGCGTCTTTCTCGGCTAACATCGTCTGCGCGCGCTCAACCCGCCTGCGCAAGAGATACTCGTGTGGCCGCAGTCCCGTGCTCTCTCTGAACTGAGCTGCAAAATACATTCGCGTCAAACCCGCTGCAGCCGCGATGTCTGCCAATCTGATAGGCTCCGCAAACCGTGCGTCGATATAGTCCATGGCCCGTTTGAGACGCCACTTCGCGAGCCCGGATGCTCTCGTAGAATGGTTTCCATTGTGCCTCTGGAACAAGGCGACGATTCGCGTCGTCAATGCGAGGGCCAGATGATCAACATAGAGCAATCCGAGATCAGCACCGATCTCGTCGGCACCTAACAGCGCCCGGCAAAGCTGCCCGATAGAAGAGTCTTGCAGAAACGCGTTGGGGTATTCGAAGCCGGCAGTGGAGGAGGTTAATCCCCGGCGCCCGCACTCAACCATCATGTTCGTTGGAATGTGGAGGTGAAGGCAATCATATGGTCCACGAAAGAGGCAGGAAACATGAGAGGAGGGATTCGCAACATGAACTGAGCCTGGCGTGACTTGGCCATCTTGAGAGGATCGTCCGTCGCACGAAAAGTGAATATCCATACTTCGCAGGACTATTTTGGCAACGAAATGGTCTTTGGATGTGTCTGTGGCCGCCTCATTGACAGAAGAAGTCATTGAGAACCACCGTGATACGGCGATTGGACTAGGTGGCGATGATCGATCCAACGCGATCCCTGGGCGACGCCATATCGATTCGCGCTCAACGATGTTGGAATTCCGCTCTGTACGTTCCGCCCGGCCCTTAGATGCTACACAGAGGAATGGCATAACTCTATTGTGTACCACGCTTAGTGCTCCCTCGGCATCACATACCCGCTTGAGCAAAATGGCGCACTACTCTCGCCTCAGCCAGTTAGACGTTGTGAGAGATTGTAAAACCCTGCTAACGCCGGAAGCACGTCATCCGAGTCGCCGATAGCGACTTGACATGCGGCTATAGCGCGCTGCCGATCAATAGCCGATTGTTAACACCATCTAACGCCTTCTTGCGTTGTTAAACACGACCCGTTTGCTCGCCGAAGCTATGATCCTGTCAGAGTGACCCTACGCGACGGAGGCACAATGAGCGGGAATAAACTGGCGCCGGATGGCTCGATATCACGGCGCGGTGCCATCGCCGGCGCAGCTGGGCTCGCTGTCACGGCAGCCCTTGGATCTATGCCGGTTTTCGGCAGGGACCGTGCGCAAGAGGGGCATCCCACGAAGGCCGCACAAGCTCACTCCCAAACGACGAATGACCACGTTACCGAGTAACCGTCCGGACGCCTACGCGGAACCGGCATGCAGAAGAAGATAGTTATCGGCCCTATTACTCCCGCCTCAAGTTACGGATAGAAGCCAACGGGACCTTTCGAGAATCCGTTCACCATCTGGTATAAATATACCGCTGTCGGCACGACGGCGTTCTATGTGCTTGCATACTTCGGCGTCCTGCCGCCAGATCGGACTTACTGGAATAGCGCCCCTTTAATGCTCGTCATTGTGCTCATCAACTGGTTACTGCCGGCTCTTTTCGCCCTCGGCTTTCGTAACAAGCTTGGCCGCAAATAGAGCACCGTCGGACGGTCACGGTGATCCGCGCGATCATGACAATGATCCGTCCTGTCATTCACTTTCGCTGCTTCGACTCTTATTTTTCCTCCATCAGAACACTCTCGAAAGGGCAATGGAGGCCCGGACTGTCATGGAAGCTACAATCGGCGTCACACTATCTTTCGGAGCCGGCTTGATCGCGGGTGTGACGAATGCTTTGGCTGGTGGAGGGACGTTTGTGACACTTCCTTCGCTTCTCGCGACCGGGATGTCCGCTGCTGCAGCCAACGCGACCAGCAACGTAGCGCTGCTCCCCGGCGCCGCAACCAGCTCCTGGTCGTTCCGAGACGAGTTGCAACCGATTGGCGGGGCGTCGGTCAAATTATTGGCGGCAATTACCTTCGTGACAGGTCTTGCGGGGAGCGCTCTCTTGGTTCTTACACCAAGCAAAGTCTTCGACCAAATCGTGCCTTGGATGGTTCTCTACGCGTTCGTGGTTCTCGCCATCGGGCCGCGGCTCTCATTGTGGCTCAGAGCTCGGATCAGGATCCGTGTGGGCACGCTGATGGCCGTCCAGGCGTTGCTGGGCATTTATGGCGGATACTTCGGAGGTGGCGTAGGACTCATGACGACAGCTACCTACGGTATGCTCGCCGGCCATACTCCACGCGAGATGTTCGCGATTCGCACCTTGATGCTGGCAGTCGCCAACGGCGCAGCCGCAATAATCTTTATTCTGACTGGGCTCGTTAAATGGAGCGTCGGCTTGCCGATGCTCGTCGGTTCCGCGATGGGCGGTGTCGTCGGCGCGAGGATCGGGCGTCTATTACCTGCAATCGCAATTAGGCTTTGGACGCTTTCGATCACCGCAGGAACGACCATGATCTTCTTCTGGCACGCTTATGGATAAGGCGAAGAGCGACCAGTTCTTCCTTCAGATTGGGTCGCCTCTTACCTCAGCAGCGATTCGTCGTGAATACACAATGTCAAGGAGCGGATGAAAACAGGACGATTATCCAGCGGGCAACGGCATCCAGGTTCGACGCGGCGGAGAGGCATGAGTGCGTGTGAAGTCAGCAATAACGCCGACGACAAGAAAGAGAATGAAAGATTTGCCATTTATGCCAACGAAGTAGAGTGCCCCGGCCATCAGCGTCATCCAATGTCGCGAGACTAGAGTTAAACAGCGGAGCTCAAATTCCATTACGTAAGCCCCTTTAGCATAAGCGTCCGCGTGTCTACGAGACCTGATGATAGCGCCAAGGCGGCAGATCGTCGACACTGCAATCCCGGCAGCAAAGACGATAAAGCGCTCAACCCTGTTGATATATCAAGCCGCGCCGCACGGGCTCCCCGTCACGCACAAGGTTAGATTGAACGCCGATCTCCTGTCATTCATCAAGGCGTGACGGCTCGCTCTTGAAGAGCACGCAATAGGTCACGCATAGGTCTCCGTCTCGATCCACGCTTGTCCGATTTTCTGCACCTTTCCCCCTGAGACTAGTTGAGGTCCGCGGCAACTTCAGTCGTGCTGGCTTCGTAAAAATGTGGGCGTCTAATAGCTCTCCCAGATACACGATACTCGAGAATACCCATCTGGACCGCGCCAGCTTGGCGCTCCGGTTGAATACCTGCGCTGGCCAACGAACGGCAATGCCTCTGCCGGCCAGTCCGCCTCCAAGATGCACGAGCGCCTGGGTAGGCTCACAAGCTCTCACGCCGGCTAACACCGTCTAACCACACTCTAGCGACCGTACACCTTAAGATCATTGCGAGGAGTCGAGAGCGACACTCAGAGGTGTTCGAGGATTTCGCTCGGATAGTGCCGTTCGATCGACTGTCATTCTCTCAGGAAGGTCAGGCTATGAGCACGATCACGGTTAAAAGCGGCGTTACAGTCTACTTTAAGGACTGGGGCTCAGGACAACCGGTGGTATTCTCGCATGGCTGGCCGCTTAATGCCGACGCATGGGACGATCAGCTCCTGTTCCTTGCCATGAATGGTTTCAGAGCGATCGCCCACGACCGGCGAGGGCATGGCCGATCAACCCAGACCGGCAACGGCAATGACCTCGACACCTATGCTGATGATCTCGCAGAATTGACCAGACAGCTGGACCTCAAGGACGCGATCCATGTGGGCCATTCGACAGGTGGCGGCGAAGTCGTCCGGTATATAGGTCGCCATGGAACGGAGCGCGTGTCGAAAGCAGTGCTCGTGGGCGCCATCCCCCCGCTCATGCTCAAAACGGCGGCGAACCCCGGCGGCCTGCCAATCAAGGTATTTGACGACATCCGTGCCGGTGTCGAAAGTGATCGCTCCCAGTTCTACAAAGATCTGAGCGCGCCGTTTTATGGGGCAAACCGGCCGGAATCGAAGGTCTCCCAGGGCGTTCGCGATGCCTTCTGGCTGATATCGATGCAGGCCGGACACAAAAGCGCCTATGATTGCATCAAGGCGTTCTCCGAGACCGACCTCACTGAAGATCTGAAAAAGGTCAACGTACCGACGCTCCTCATTCATGGTGATGACGACCAGATTGTCCCGATCGCTGATTCAGCGCTCCTCGCCGTGAAGATCCTGAAAAATGCGACGCTCAAGGTCTATCCCGGGGCACCACATGGCCTGACTGCCACCCATAAGGATCGGCTGAACTCAGATTTGCTCGCTTTCATTAAGAGCTGAGCCACCTGAGCCGCACAAAATCCTCATCGCGTTGGTCGACGTAAACCTCAGGGCCGCGGACAGCGGTGCGGTCAGCTTCGCCGCTCTGTCGAAATAACTCTTGAACCAGGGTGAAATCATGCCTTCCACGAGTTGTGAGATTTGTCGGTTTCATCCTGCCACCCGGACAGTTTCTGTGATCGACGGTGGCCGTAAGCGAGAGATGAGCGTCTGCGATGTTCATCGCCACGTTGCGGTCGACTGTTGCGACCAACCTTCGATTGGCCCCTCCGAACACAACCCACCGCCTCAATCAGCCCCGACTGACTGAGGCGATACCCACATTTACCTCGAAAGGAACCAAGCAATGACCGAGAAGAAGAATGATTTGACTTCGTCCGCCTGCAGTCATTGTGGGCATCATGTTGACGCCGGCGAAGCCGAAGAGGTTCGGACCGATATTTCCCGCCGTGTGCTACTGGGAGCTCTCGGTGCCTCCGCGGGTTTGATCGCGGCGGCGGCAAGTGCGAATGCCGATACGTCCGTCAGTGGCACGGATCCGTATGCGGATCCGGCGAAACCCGCACTTCCTCAAGTAACGATGAATTTGGATCTCGCGCGTGCGGCGCTCGTCATTATCGATCCCCAGGTCGACTTTCTCAGTCCGAAAGGCAAGGCTTGGGGTGCTTTTGGGGCAAGTATCACCGAGCACAACGCCGTCGCCAATCTGATCCGGCTGTTCAAGGCTGCGAAGACCGCCTCAATTCCGGTTGCGATCTCGCCCCACTACTACTATCCCGGCGACAGCGACTGGAAATTCGGAGGCGCCGGCGAGACCGCCATGCATCATGGCTGGTTCGCGCGAAAAGATCCGCTGTCGTTGGAAGGATTTGAAAATTCCGGCGCCGACTGGATGCCCGAATTCAAGCCGTTCATCGAGGACGGCAAAACGATTGTCTGCTCTCCCCACAAGGTATTTGGGCCCCAGCCGAACGATTTAGACCTGCAGCTGCGTAAGCGAGGGGTTGATCAGATCGTGCTCGCGGGGATGTCTGCAAACCTCTGTGTTGAGTCCCATCTGCGAGAGCTCGTGGAGCGCGGATTCGAGGTTGCCGTCGTCCGGGATGCAACAGCGGGGGCAAAGATTCCGGAAGGAGATGGGTATCTGGCGGCTCTCGTGAATTATCGCTGGCTCGCCAATGGGCTTTGGACGACCGACGAAGCCGTTCGACGAATGAAGGTGTCGTGAGACCTGTCACGCCACTCAGTAACCCGGAGAACCCTCAGAAGCGATCGAGTTTCTTCCGTTAGAAACCCTCGGTGAGAATCCTCCGAAGATCGCGGCGAGGTGCCGAAGCGATGGCCAATGACTCACGATGGTCGAGCTCGCTACATCCGAGGGAACACGATCCCTGTGGGAGCGATGGTTCACTTGTGGGCGGTCGTTAGCGATGAGGACGGCCTTAGCCGCAATTCCGCGCATGAGATCACTTGCGGGCCCTCGTTCTGCCTGTTGAGTTGTGGCCGCACAACGAAGCTTTTTACCGAGATAGGCCTAAAACATGGCTCTATCAAACCTGGCTGGAGAGGATTTGAACGATGACTCATCGTCACGACGATCGTGATCACGATCATGCCCAAGGCGCATCAGAGAGCGTGTCGCGAGGGTATCGCGGAGCAATAGAGGTAGTGACCTCCGGGCTATTCTTTGAGAGGCCGCTGACTGTTGTGACGGAATCTCATCATCACGCGCGGGCGAAATCATGATTGCGTCCGCGTTCGATCGGGATGCTCCGTCGATTTCACGCAGTATGACACTGCTCTTCGCGGCTGCCTGTGGTCTAATCATTGGCAACATATATTATGTTCAACCATTGGCGAGTCCTATCAACGCGGCTCTTGGCCTGCCCAGGTCGAGCACGGGGCTCATCGTCACTCTGACTCAGGTCGGCTACGCTCTTGGCCTGTTGCTGCTCGTCCCGTTATGCGATCTTCTCGAAAATCGACGTACCATCGTCATCATGATCGTGGTCGGCGCCGGTGCGTTGGCGATTGCAGGCGTGACGCATGCGGCGCCGGTTTTTCTCTTGGCAGCATTGGTTATCGGACTCTCGACCACCGCCGTCCAGATGCTCGTGCCGTTTGCCGCCAGCCTGGCTCCCGTCAGGCAGCGAGGGCAGGTTGTCGGGCGGGTCGTCAGTGGTGTCATGCTGGGTATCATGGCGTCACGTCCATTGGCGAGCTTCATCGCCAGCCTTTCATCGTGGCAAATGGTCTTTCTATCTTCTGCCGGGCTGATGGTGGTCATTGCGGCCATCTTAGCTATAACGCTCCGCCCGCGAATGCCTCAGATCCGGCTGAGCTATCTCGGCTTGCTGCGCTCGATGGCGACCTTGATTGTCACGCAGCCTGTGCTTCGGACCCGTGCTCTCTGCCAACTTCTGCTCTTCGCGAGCTTTAATCTCTTCTGGACGGTGGTGCCGCCGTTGCTCGCCGCCGCGCCGTTCAATCTCCAACAGCGTGACATCGGACTTTTTGCGCTTGCTGGAATCACGGGGGCACTTGCGTCGCCGGTTGCGGGCACCCTCGCTGACTGGCAACTCAGTCGACCCTCGACTATTTGGGGCATCGTCGCAGCGGGCGCTGGCTATGCGATCACCTGCTTTCCGATCGGTGATACAACTGCGGCATTGGTGACTTTGGCGATCGCGGCGGTATTTATCAATTGCGGCGTAGCGCTCAATTTCGTGATTGGCCTGA
>Ga0209455_1000616_pt1 | contig 22469 bp, 25 predicted proteins | sample AraplaCol_mCL_r2_FD_184275 | JGI IMG/M metagenome (GOLD analysis project Ga0209455, IMG submission 184275) | Arabidopsis root microbial communities from North Carolina, USA - plate scrape CL_Col_mCL_r2 (SPAdes) (version 2) | ecosystem: Host-associated > Plants > Roots > Endosphere | place: USA... | reverse complement strand
AGATGGATACGATTAACGACTTTGCGCAGCAACATGGTCTCGCGGTCATTGAAGACGCCGCGCAGGCTTATTTGTGCACTTATCGCGGCCGCGCCCTTGGCACCTTGGGAGCACTCGGCGCCCTCAGCTTCCATGAAAGCAAGAATATCGTCTCTGGCGAAGGCGGCGCCCTGCTGATTAATGATCGGGCCCTGCTGGAGCGGGCGCATATCATCCGCGAAAAAGGTACGAACCGTACGCAATTTCTGCGCCGTGAAGTGACCAAGTATGAATGGCTCGATATCGGCTCGTCCTATCTGCCCAGCGATCTGATCGCTGCCGTCCTTTATGCCCAGCTGCAAAATGCCAAGGCGATTGTGGGCCGTCGCCGGGTGATCTGGAACGGCTATCATGACCGGCTGGCGCCGCTGGAAGCTGCCGGCCTGCTGCAACGGCCGACAGTGCCACCCGAGGCGATCCATAATGGCCATATCTATTACATGATCCTGCCCGATGCGACGGCGGCGGCCAACCTGATGGCGGGCCTGCGCGCCCGTGACATCGCCGCCACCACTCATTACGTGCCCTTGCATTCGGCGCCCGCCGGCCGCAAATTCTGCCGCACCGCCGGCAGCATGGCGATCACTGATCGCGTCGCTGCGTGCCTGGTCCGCCTGCCATTGCATGCCACGCTCAGCGACGCTGATACCGACCGCGTCACCGATGCGATCGGCGAAATCCTGCGTGGCCCTCAGCAATTGCCGCGATCGGCCGGAACCAATTAAATGAAGCGCTGTCTCTCTTGTCAGTCGGACTATCAGGCTAATGACTGGCTGTGCCCCAGCTGCGGCAGCCAGCCGCAGCAGATGGATGCGGTGCTGGCTTTCGCACCGGATCTCGCCGCTAGTAATGACGGGCTAGCGCCCGATGCCCATCACGCCTTGGAGCAAGTGCAGGACAAGAGCTTCTGGTTCCGCTCCCGTAATCGCATCATCACCGATCTGGTGCGGCATCATTTCGCCGGCGCTCGCTCGGTCATGGAGATCGGCTGCGGCACTGGCTATGTCCTGGCGGCTTTGGCCAAGGCTCTTCCCGAGGCCAGCATGGCCGGGAGCGAGATCTATACGAACGGCCTCTGCTACGCCGCACAACGGCTCAAGGGCCGGGCCACCCTGTTCCAGATGGATGCGACAAGGCTGCCGTTCACTGGCGAGTTCGACCTCATTGCCGCCTGTGACGTGCTCGAGCATATCGAGGATGACCGGCACGTGCTTGGTGAGATCCATCGCGCCTTGAAGCCCGGTGGCGGGCTGTTGCTAACGGTGCCGCAGCATCCCAGCCTGTGGAGTACCAGCGATGATATTGCCTACCACAAGCGCCGCTATCGCCGCAGCGAACTGGGTGACAAAGTGCGCGAAGCCGGTTTCAGGATCCTGCGTGATACCTCCTTCATCACGACCTTGCTGCCGCTCCTGCTTCTACAGCGACTGACCAGCGGTCAGAAGAAGGACTACAATGCCAATGCTGAATTCGGGCTGCCCGGCTGGCTCGACCGGTTGCTTGAAAGCGCCGTCGGCGTCGACCGCGCAATGATCAATCTCGGACTGTCACTGCCGGCCGGCGGCAGCAGGCTCGTCCTGGCGGAGCGGCCCCTTTGACAGAAGCCAGCAATACCAGCGCACGTCCGTCGAAGATCGTGCTGATTACTCAGTCGAACTATCTGCCGTGGAAGGGCTATTTCGATCTCATCCGCGCCGTTGACGAGATGATCATCCTCGATAGCGTGCAATATACGAGGCGCGACTGGCGCAATCGTAACATCATCAAGACGCCCAACGGACCTTTGTGGCTGACCGTGCCCGTTGAGGTTAAGGGCCGCTATCAACAGACGATCGATGAGACGATGATCGCCGATGATAGCTGGGCGGAAAAGCATCTCCGCAGCATCGAGCTTGCCTATAAACGCGCTGCCGGCTTTCAGGCGGTGACACCCTGGCTGACCGAGACCCTGTCATCCGCCTCATCGATATCGGGTCTCTCACGGATGAATGAGCATCTCATCCGCGCGATCTGCGGACGACTGGATATCGCAACGCCGATCCGGCACTGCACAGATATTCTCGACCGCGCCGCTTTGCTGGCGATGGACCCGACGGAGCGCCTGCTCGAACTCAGCAAGGCAGCGGGCGCCACCGTCTATGTAAGCGGCCCTGCCGCAAAGGACTATCTCGATGTTGGCAGGTTCAATAGCCACGGCATCGAGGTTTGTTGGGCTGACTATAGCGATTATCCCGAGTACCCGCAGCTCTGGGGTGCTTTCGATCACCGCGTGTCGATCGTCGACCTGTTGTTGAACACGGGCGCTGAGGCGGCCGCCTTTGCGACCAATGGCAAGGTCGTCTCACCACCACAACGAGAAGCCGCAGGATATAGATGAGCAACCAGGGCCAGGCCGATATTCATGATGCGGTTTCGCGCTATTACGAAGGCAAGCTGCGCGAACACGGGGCGACCTCCCGGGGCGTGGATTGGCGTGACGAAACCTCGCACTCTTTGCGCCACAAACAGTTTCTCTATCTGCTGGGCGAGGACCGTGACGCAACGATCGGCGACCTCGGCTGCGGCTATGGTCACTTCCTGCCTTTTCTCCGGACGCATGGCTTCAGCGGCACCTATACGGGCTACGATGTTGCCCCGGAGATGGTCGCCGAAGCGAAGCGCCAGCATGGCGAGAGTCCGGTGATTCAATGGCGTGTTTCGGGCCGGCCGTCGGAACAGCACGACTATGTCATCGGCAGCGGCATCTTCAATGTCCGCCAGCAGGTCGATGACGAAAAATGGACCAGCTATATCTTCCACACGATCGATGAGATGGCGGCCGCCAGCAGCCGCGGCTTCGCCTTCAATATTCTGACACTCGTTTCCGATCCGGAATATCGCCGGCCGGATCTCTATTACGCTGACCCAGCTCGTTTCATGCAGCACTGCATCCAGAAATACGGACGGCGCGTCGCCGTTCTGCACGACAGCGGGCTCTATGAATTCACGTTGATAGTGCGGAAGGGCGCATGACCACCACGACAGCAAGACGCTTTAAAGCCGCAACGCGACGCCGGACAAAAGACTGAAGGTAAGCCAGATGCAACTCTCCGTGGTCACAACACTTTACCGGTCGGCGCCATTCGTGCACGAATTTTATCGTCGCACGGTTGCTGCCGCGCGGCAGATCACGGAAGACTTCGAGATTGTTTTCGTCAATGACGGCTCGCCCGATAACAGCTTGGACGAGGTCCTGGTGCTGGCGGAACACGATCCGCGCATCGTCGTCGTCGATCTTTCGCGCAATTTCGGCCATCACAAAGCCATTATGACTGGCCTGCACTATGCGCGTGGTGACCTCGTCTTCCTCGTCGATAGCGACCTGGAAGAGCAACCGGAGCTGCTGCTCAATTTCCACCGGAAGCTGACCGGGCATCAATGCGATGTTGTCTATGGCATACAGCGCACACGTCGTGGCGGGATTCTCGAGCGCTGGTCCGGCGGGGCGTTCTATTGGCTGGTCAAGAAGCTTTGCGATATCGAACTACCGAAAAACATCGTGACGGCGCGGCTGATGAGCCGGCGTTATGTCCGTAGCCTGTTGCGCTACCGGGAACACGAGAGCCATATCTCGGCCTTATGGGTAATGACCGGCTATGATCAAGTCGCCGAAGAAATCGACAAGCTTTCACTCAAGAAGACCAGCTATTCGTTTTTGACCAAAGTGGGTATGTCCGTCGATTTCCTGACGGCGCATTCGAGTCACCTGCTTTACTATGTCTTCTATTTGGGTTCGGCGATTGCGGGACTTTCTTTCCTCTGCATGCTCTATTTCGTGATGAGATATGTGATCACCGGAGAAGCCTTGGCCGGCTGGACATCCTTGTTCGCATCCATCTGGATGTTCGGCGGCACGCTCATTTTACTGCTCGGCTTGATCGGCATTTACATCGGCCGGATCTTTGTCGAGGTGAAGCAGCGACCATACACGATCGCGCGACAGGTCTATCGCCATCCGAGCGAGGAACATCAGCACACGACTGCAGAACTGATTGAACGATAAACGGGTTTGGAAAGAGTTGGCTACGCGACACTAGACTGAGACGATCTCATCTTCACGTGAGCATTTGATCAAGGATTTAGATGCGATGAATACCCCGATCGAACGTTATGGCATTCGGGAACAGCGGAAAGCGGAAGCACCCGTTGATGTCCATGTCGAAGAAATTGGCATCCAAGGCTTTACTTATGTCGATGGCGGGTTCTCCGCCATCGAGATCCAGGATCTGAAGTCGCGCCTTGATCGGATGATGAGCATCCAGGCCGCTGAAGCCGGTGGCGAAGAGGTGCTTAAGCGGATTGCTGAAAGCAACACTGTCCGAGCACTCCTTGCCTATGACGATATCTTTCTCGACATTGTTCGGACGCCCACGATTCTTGAAATCTGCAAGCGCTTGCTCGGCGACTACTTCATCCTGATGCTGCAGAACGCGACGATCAATCCCCCCAGTCAAGAGGGGCATCACCAGTCCGCCTATCACCGCGATCTTCCGTACCAGCATTTCGTCTCATCACGCCCATTGGCGATCAATGCCCTGCTGTGCCTCGATCCCTTTTCCGCGGAGACCGGCAGTACCTTCATCCTCCCTGGATCGCATAAGATTGAAGCCTTTCCTTCCGACGGTTATGTCCGCAAGATGGAGATCCCGACGGTTGCGCCCGCCGGCACCTTCATCGTTTTCGATTCAATGATGTATCACCGGGCCGGCATCAACACCTCGCCCAATGCGCGCTATGCCGTCAACACCTGCTATACCCTGCCGATCCTGAAACAGCAGATTTCCTTGCCTGCCATGCTCAACGGAAGATGGTCAGAAGATGAGGAACTGGCGAAGCTGCTCGGCTATCGCAGCGAGCCACCGCACAGCGTTCACGCATGGCGGCAGAGTCGCAACAGCAAGTATTGAGCCGCTGACAGCTAGCTAATCTTCCCAGGCGGCAAGGCCGAAACCGCTCTTACCATAGCCATTGCCATTATAAGCCATGTAGTGGCGCCCGGCATGCTGGAAGACGCAAGGATAGCAGATCATCTCGCTATCCCAGCCGCTTTCGGCGGGTGCAATGCCAACGGCTTCGTCCCGGCGGCTCCAGGTGAGGCCGTCTTTTGATTCCGCGTAGCCGATCCGGTAGCGATCGCCGCGGCAAGCAAACCACATGCGATGAAGGCCTCGGTCGATCATCACGCTGGGACGCGCCATGGCATATTCGCTGGCATCCTTGAAACTGATGGTGGTCGCGCCATCGCGCGTCCAGTTGATACCATCCGTCGATGTCGCATGCTTGATGACATGGCTCATATCCGCGAGCTCGGCACCCCACGACAGATTTGAGCCATACCACATATGCCAGTCATTAGCGCCATGCCGGATCACCCAGGGATAGGAGATCGTGAAAGGATCCGCCGGCGAACGATCGATGATCGGTCCCTGGGAGAAGCGTTGGAATTGCGGCACGCCGTCACTGCCCGTCGCGACATTGCCAAGCGCCAGACCGATGCTGTTGCGCCAGGGCGCCATCACGCCCAGGTTCCACCCCATGTAGTACATCCGATGAAGGCCGGATTCCGGAACGATGCAACCCAGACCGATACCGCTGTCGTCATACATGCCGGCTGTGCCGGGAACGAGGACCGGCTGCTTTGAGACCGCCAGCACTTCGGTGGGTCTCTCGATATCGATATCGACATAGCCAATTGTCGACTGGGATTTCTCGTTGCGGGTACTGAAGAAGATGCGGAACCGGCCATCCTGCAGATGCACCGGGAATGGCAGCGCCGCATGGCTTAGCATCCAGGGCTCGACCTTGTCGGGATTGAAGACCATCCCCAGCCGCCGCCAAGCCATGTTTTACCTCGCTTGCAATCAGATAATCACGTTTCAGATCTTGCGTAGCCGCGAGCTCGGGATCGAGGCTCGCTCGGTGCCGCGCGGCGCCAGGACGCTTTCATCCGGCAAGTCTTCCAGCACCAGCGCATTGGCGCCGATCACCGACTTTTTCCCCACTGTAATGTGATCGCGGAATGTCGCGTTGACACCGATGAAGCAGCTTTCACCGATCTTCACGCCGCCCGACACCACCACATGCGAGGAAATGAAGCAGTTATCACCGATCTCGCAGTGATGGCCGATATGATTGCCGCTCCACAACGTCACATTCCGCCCGACTTTGGCGAAAGGTTGGATCGTGTTGTCTTCCAGGATGAAGCAGTTTTCCTGCGCCTCGAAACCGGGGAAGGTGGTCGCGCGCGAACTTACATAGGTTGCCAGCGCATAGCCACTGTCTTTCGCCGCCGCCACCTTCGACGTCCGCACCGCATTGATCTTATTATAGCCGATCGAGACGAACATTGAATGCGCGTCCGGGGCGAATGTCGTTTTCACCTCCTCGAACGGGACAACGGGTCGCCCGAGAAAACTGTCGCGATCCGCATATTCCCCATCGACCGTGAAGGCGACGACCTCATGCGGGCTGTCATGGCGGAAGTAGAACTCGGCCACCTCAGCAATATCGTCCAGACCGAAGATCACCAGCTTAGCCATCGATCCCTCCACCAGCGCGCCGATAACGTATCAACGAGAGACCTCCGCTTCGCGTTCAATCAGCTGCGAAATATAATCGCGATACTCGCCTGGGCGCAGTTTCCTTACGAAGTCGCTCAGCTGCGCAAGGTCAATAAAACCCATGCGATAAGCGACTTCTTCCGGGCAGGCAATCTTCAAACCGGTGCGTTGTTCCATCACCATGACAAACTGGCCGGCCTCGAAGAGTGTCTGCGGCGTGCCGCCATCGAGCCAGGCGGTGCCGCGCCCTAGCATCTCGGCATTGAGCTTGCCGCGTTCCATATAGACACGGTTGAGATCGGTGATTTCCAGCTCGCCACGCGGCGAGGGCTTCAGCGACTTCGCGATCTCGAGCGCATCCCGGTCATAGAAATAAAGACCTGGCACAGCGAGGTTGCTCTTCGGCGATTTGGGCTTCTCTTCCAGTGACTGGACCTTACCCGCCGCATCGAGCGTGATGATGCCAAAAGCGCCCGGGTCGGACACCGCATAGGCGAAGATAGTGGCGCCTTCCGTCCGCGCAACGGCGCGCTGAAACTGTGTCGGCAGGCCGGTGCCGTAGAAGATATTGTCACCGAGGATCAACGCTGTCGGACGGCCGGCGATATATTCCTCCGCCACCAGTAGCGCCTGGGCAATGCCGTCCGGCGAGGGCTGCTCGGCGTAATCGATCTTGATGCCCCATTGCGCGCCATCACCCAGGCAGGACTTGAATTGCGGCAGGGCCTGGGGGCTGGAGACGACGACGTAGTCACGGATGCCCGCCAACATCAGGGTGGTGAGCGGGTAATAGACCATCGGCTTGTCATAGACCGGCAGCAGCTGCTTGTTGACAGTGGTCGTCAAGGGATAGAGCCGGGTACCGGTACCGCCGGCCAGGATGACGGCCTTCCAGGCCCGGGCAGGGTCATTTTGCATGCTGCATTTCCTGATCTTCCTTGGCAACGCCGGCCGCAAGTCCGAGCCGGCTGCCGTCATACTTTTGCTGCCGGTGGCGCTGCCACCAGGTGCGGTTTTCCAGATACCAGGCAACACTGCGCCGCAGGCCGGTCGTCAAAGTTTCGCGCGGTGACCAGCCGAGCTCCGTGCGCAGCTTGGTGTCATCGATGGCATAGCGATGGTCGTGGCCCGGCCGGTCCTCGACGAAGCGGATCAGCTTGTCATGCGGCCGATGGGGCGAGCCCGGTAGCATCTCATCGAGCAGCGCGCAGATATCACGGACGAGATCGATATTCCGCCGTTCCGCGCGGCCGCCGATATTATAGGTCTCGCCAACACGGCCCTGCGCCAGCACATGGCAGAGGGCTTCGACATGGTCCTCGACGAAGAGCCAGTCGCGCACGTTCTCGCCGGCACCGTAGACCGGCAGCGCGGCGCCACCCAAGGCGGCAATGATGATGGTCGGAATCAGCTTTTCCGGAAACTGGTGTGGGCCGTAATTGTTCGAGCAATTGGTGACGATGACCGGCATGCCATAGGTCGCATGCCAGGCGCGCGCTATATGGTCAGAGCCGGCCTTGCTGGCGGAATAGGGGGAACTCGGCTGATAGGGCGAGGCCTCGTGGAAGGCCCCTTCCGCTCCGAGGCTGCCATAGACCTCGTCGGTCGAGACATGCAGGAAGCGGAACCCCGCCGCTTCGGCCGGCGACAGAGCGCGCCAATAGGCGAGCGCCGTCTGCAGCATATTGAAAGTACCCAGCACATTGGTCCGGATGAAGGCTTCCGGCCCATCGATCGACCGGTCGACATGCGATTCTGCAGCGAGATGCATCACGGCATCCGGCCGGAATGCGGCAAAGACTCGTTTCACCGCGGCCGCATCGGCAATATCGACCTGATGGAATTCATAACCCGGCTGCGTCGCCACCATGGCCACATTGGCGGGATCGCCGGCATAGGTCAACTTGTCCAGATTAGCGAGAGCGAGATCCCGGTCCGACATGAGAAAACGGACCAGAGCGGAGCCAATGAAGCCACATCCCCCGGTCACCAGAATACGTCGATGTTCCACACCCCTGGACATTCTTCCCTCAGCCCATCCCCAAGGCCTGCAGAGCGAGCCTTTTAACGACGGACATTTAACACGTTAAGCGCGCAGTTTCGACCATATAAACCATTGCGACAAGTCGTGTTTTCGCTTGAATGCAGCCGAGCAACCCAACCCTGGATGCGACCGCAAAGCCGCGTTTTACTTGCCGCCAAAAGCCTTGGCATAGATCTCCGGCTTGAACCCAGCGAGCCGCGTCTGGCCGAGATCGAGAATCGGCCGCTTGATCATCGAAGGCTGGGCCAGCATCAGGGCGACTGCCTTTTCCGCATTGAGCCCCTGCTTATCGGCCTCGGGAAGGGCCCGGAAGGTGGTGCCGGCGCGGTTGAGCACCGTCTCCCAGCCGAGCTCCTTCACCCAGGCATGTAGATGCGCCTTGTCGATACCGGAGGCTTTGTAATCGTGGAACTGATAGGCAATGCCCTGCGCGTCGAGCCAGGTCCGCGCCTTTTTCATCGTGTCGCAGTTCTTGATGCCATAGATGGTCACAGCCATTGCCTACCTCAGCGATGCAATACAGCGAGGTCCCGGCGCCAACATGCTCGGTCGACCTTTCGATCGCCCGTTCTACCTGCATCCTGGCCCAATCGCCAGCGTTGCGACGATCCCGTATCTATCTCAGCCGGCCTGCCATTGTTTGTCGTCGATGGGATCGCCGATGAGAAATGGCCGCCGATGCAACACGTGATAGCGCGACAGCCCCACTTCGCTATGAATGAGAAGAAGCTCCCGGACCCTGAAAACGAGCGGCGGTATCTCATAGTATTCGATGAGCTCGGGGCCATAAGAGATGGTCAAATGCGGCTTGAAATCTTTTCTCTTCGGCACACGCCGCCCAAATCCGCTGCAGACTTGCGTAAGTAGCTCGTAGAGCCCTGCACCCTCGGCTTTGATCACCAACGGCCGATGGGGCAGCCCATCCCGGCCGATCCTTTGACTATCGAAGGTTTCGAACCCGCTGAGGGTCACATCGAATTCAGGCATGAAAACCCGGTCAATCGCTTGCCGGGCAGCTTCAATATCCATCCCGCGCAGATGTTTACGGTCGCAAATGTGCAAAATAGAAATATGTTGCCGCGCCAGGGATTGGATAACGCGCGCCAAGCCGCGGTCCCGATGAAATGAGCGGGCTCGTTGCTCGACCAGCATCGCCGTTGCGGGGTCTGGAACGAGACCGCAAAATAGCCTGTCACAGCGTTTTTGCCGTGCTTCGTCGTTGATAAAATCGAAGGAATATTGGCTGCTCATATCGGACCTCCGTCAGGGCCGTATGGCAATTATTTAAAGGAACATAATAAGAACATTCGAGTCCATACGAGTTGCGTTTCATAGGGTCTCTACGCGGCCCAGTTGAATCACGCTCCCGCTTGATGCATGACCGCTCAAACCCACTACTTCTGGCAAAATGAGCAGCACAATTATTTTCCTTTGCTTTTTTTTCGCCTCGGCAGTGATCAGCCCCACAGCCGCAAGGACGTACCGGACGCCCGTAGAGACGTCGCGTTTCGATAACCAGGGCTGCGGCTGCCAACGATTGCCGTCAGGGCCTCATCGATCGTCGAATAGATGAAGCGGAAGCCGCTGGCATGCGCCGCGGCCGGTATCACCCGCTGTCCGCGCAGCAGAAGTTCCTCTGCGAAATCACCGAGCGCGAGCCGCAAGGGTGCTGCCGGCACCGGGATCAGGGCGGGACGAGAGAGCGCGGCGCCCAACGCCCGTGTGAAGACCGCATTGGTGACGGGCTGCGGCGCGGTGGCGTTGACGGGACCGGCGAGGTCCGGCGCCGCGATGGCATGGACGATGAGGCGCACGAGATCGTCGCGGTGGATCCAGCTCATCCAGTGCCGGCCCGCGCCGAAAGGGCCACCAAGGCCAAGTTCAAAAGGAGGCAGCAGGCGCGATAGCGCGCCACCGTCGGCTGCGAGCACGAGGCCGGTCCGCAAGGTGACGACCCGCACGCCATATTTGGCGGCCTGCATCGCCACCCCCTCCCAGCGCAGGCAGAGCTCACGCGAGAAACAATCCGTACCGGTGGCGCTTTCGTCCAGCACCTCGTCACCGCGCAATCCATACCAACCGATCGCTGAACCGCTGACCAGCACCGCCGGCTTCGCCTGCAGCCGTGCGATCAGCCGATTGACGTCACGCGTCACGGCGAGGCGCGATCGCAAGATGCGCTGGCGTTTGCGGCGGGTCCAGAAGCCGTCCGAGATCGGCTCACCGGCCAGATTGACGATGGCATCGATCGGCGTCTCGGCGGCAATCTGATCGAGCGATGTCACCAACCGCAACGGCAAGGGCAGCGTCGCCGCCTGCGAATAGGCGCGGGTGAGCACCGTCACCTCATGGCCGGCAGCAGTCAGGGCCGCGACGAGGCGGCGGCCAATGAAGCCGGTGCCCCCGGTGACAAGGATATGGCGGTGCTCAGTCAGTACTGCCGCAAGCGGACCTGCCTCACCGGTGACGATGCGCTTGATGCGCCGCGCGGCCGCCAGGTCACGCAGGCCCGAGAGGACAACCCCAACGGCGGCGACGGCGCAGAACCAACTCCAAATGCCATAATAGGCCGGCGTGACCGCCGTCGGCAGCGCTGCCCAGCGCAGCAGCAACGGCATCAGCAAGGCCAGGACCACGCCGTAATTCAAGGTCAGCAACGTATGGGTGATACGCTCGCTGGCGGGCAGATGGCGGCTACGATCCTCCTCGACGAAATCCCAGAGGGTGATGGCGAGTTCACCTACCATCAGGCCGATCAGTGCCGTCGACCAGGCACCTTGTGGCAGACTCCAGCCGAGGCTGCCGAACATCACCGCATAGGCGAGGTTGCGCACGCCGTGCAGCTTCAGTTCGTGGCGCTGCGACGGACGCCAGGCGAGACGTTCGATGAATTCGTGATGATAAAGCGTGTCGAAACCGCCCATCATCATCTGCAGGAAGACAAAGCCCCGGACGAGATGGGGAATCATGAGGTCAGTCATGGCGGTTCTCCTGCGCGTGGTCGGCCGATGCATGGGGGAAGATGCGTTCACGGAAATGGCCGGTCTGATGCATGACCTCGCCCAGCAACCAATGCCGAAGGGCGAGAACGAAATTGAAGGAACCGTCGCCACGATCGATATGGCTGATGGTGAGCTGGCCCGGCGCCAGCCAGCGCGGCAGGCGCAGGTGAAGATCGCCGATTGCGACGAAATAGTGGTCACTGTGGAAATGCAGCGCCTGCTCGTCGGCACTCACTGTCAGGGCGATGCCGAAGCCGCCGCCGAGATATTCTTCGAGCCCGGTCGGGCCGGCGAAGCGCTTGCTGCTATGGATGACCTGGGGGAAGCCGTGGCGCTGGCCATACATACGTAGCCAGAACTGGCCGCCGGTATCGCCGTCCTCCGTGACCGTGACAACGGCCGGCACGCCGAGCTCGTCATGCAACGGCAGGGGCGCACCGATCAGCCGGCAGAACTGCGCCAGCAGACCGCCGAACCAGCTGCGCCGGCTTTCGATGATCTCGCCGGCATAGGTGATCGAGAGGCCGGCCGCTAGCCGCTTGCTGAAGCGCTGGCGCACCGCCGCCGGCAGGCGCTGCCAGGCCAGGCCACCGAGGAGGCCCCTGAAACGGAGATCAGCCAGTGGCCGTGCATCCGTCGCACGCGGCGGCGCGATCAACCTGTTCATTGCGGTGATCGTCTGGGCACCCGTCATGATAAAATCCCCTCTCTATCGTTATAACGGTTATTTCTGTAAAGACAGAAATAATGGGGCAAAATTTTTTGACCCGAGGGGTCAGGGATGCCGACCTCCGGATCGGCGTCCCTCCTCCTATGTTTCGCTCTTGCCGCGCCCCAGCGTCAGCAGCGGCACTACTTTCGCACCGAGCTTGATCAGCTTCATCAGCGTGCTGGGGGGCACCGTCAGCATCTGGGCGAACCAGCTATCCATGACGCTCAGGAAGCCCTGCATCTCGGCGAGCCGGGCCCGCGCCACCTTGCTGACTCGCGGGTCGCCTTCGGCCTGGGCCAGCACCTGGTTGATAGCGGCAACGGCCGGATCGATCTCGCGTTCCTTGCGACCCTGGGCAATGCGGCTCAGGATCTGCCAGATATCGGCCTCGGCCTCGTAATGATCGCGTCGGTCACCCAGCACCGGCACCCGGCGTATCAGCTTCCAGGTGATCAGTTCCTTGATGCTGGTGGAGACATTGGAGCGGGCGAGCCCCAGGGCCTCGGCGATATCCTCCGCCGTCAGCGGACGTTCTGAGAGGTAGAGCAGCGCCTGGATCTGGGCCACGGAGCGATTGACGCCCCATTGATTGCCGAGATCACCCCAGCGCAGCACGAATTCCTGCACGGCGGCGGGTAAAACCGAGTTCCCAGGACTCTCGTTATGGACTGTTGTTTCTGTCATAACAGAAATATGCGACGGGACCGAACGGCCGTCAAGCGATTCGTCATTATTTTCCGAAGGGCCGCTGACCGCTTGCACAAAGCAACTGGATTGAATAGCTTGATTCTAGTTGTAATTTGCAATCAGATAACGAGGCGAAATATGTTCCCGCTCATCTGACCGCAGCCGACCAGAATCCCGCCGCCGTCGCGAAACGCTGCTACCAAGCCTATATCGACAATGATCGCGCAGCGCTTGAGCCGCTGATCGCGGCGGATTTCCATTTCTCCAGCCCGCGCGACAACCGCATCGACCGGCAGACCTATTTCGAGCGCTGCTGGCCGTCCAGCAATCACATCACCGATTTCAAACTGCTCCATCTGGTGCCGGATGGTGAGCGCGTCTTCATCACCTATCAGGGCAGCTTCGCTGGGCGTCCCGGATTCCAGAACACCGAGATCCTGACCGTGCGCGACGGCCAGTTAATAGAAGCCGAGGTCTATTTCGGCTGGTCATTGCCGCATAAGGCGCCGGCAGGCGGCTTCATCGACTGAACTTGTAGGAGCGCGGCGCCAAGTGACGACGGACAACACGCGGGCCTCCAAGATAGCCGCCTATGGCAGCAGTACCGTGGCACCCGTCGTCTCACGTGCCTCCAGTCGGCGATGAGCTTCTGCGGCAACATCGAGCGGCAGTTGCGTATGGAGGGGAATCTTGACCGCACCGCTGGCAACGACCTCAAACAGCTCTGCGGCCGCGGTGAGCATCTCCGCGCGCGTGGCAAGGTAGTCGAACAACACGGGCCAAGTCGCATGCAGCGAGCCCTTCCGCGCGAGCAGCGTGATGTCGAAGGTCGGGATCGCACCGGAGGCCGAGCCGAAACTGACGAAGGTGCCACGGCGCCGGAGGCTGTCGAGCGAGGCCGCAAAGGTCGCCTGGCCGATACTGTCATAGACCACATGCGCGCCCTCCCCCTTGGTGATGTCGCGCACCCGTGAGGCGACGCCTTCGCGGCCGTGATCGATGACGTAATCGGCGCCGAATTCGCGCGCCAGCTCGGCCTTTGCCGATGAGCCCACCGTGCCGATGACAGTGGCGCCGAGATGCCGGGCCCATTGCGTCAGCAAGAGACCAACGCCACCTGCCGCGGCGTGGATGAGAACGGTCTGGCCGGCTTCGACGCGGAAGGTCTGTCGCAGCAGATACTGTGCGGTGAGGCCCTTCAACATCATCGCGGCACCCGTCGCGAAATCCACCGCATCCGGCAGCTTCACCACATAGCGCGCCGGCACGATATGCTCCTCGGCATAGGCGCCGAGCAGGCTGACATAGCCGACATGGTCGCCGGGCATCAGATCCGTGACACCCTGCCCCACGGCGATCACTTCACCCGCACCTTCATTGCCCGGGGTGAAGGGCAAGCTTGGCGGCGCATATTCGCCGGTGCGGAAATAGACATCGGTGAAGTTGAGACCGACGGCGCGGTTGCGGATGCGGATCTCGCCGGGACCGGGCTGGCGGATCTCCATTTCGTCCATCTGCAGAACTTCCGGCCCGCCATGGCGGTGAATACGGATTGCTTTCATGAATGCTGCCTCCTCGAACGGATGGATGTCTCGTCTGGGGAGATAGCGCGCGGCCAGATATGCTTGTAGACTGATATCTATGATTTCAGACTTCAACAATTTTGATATCTGAAAGGGATACCGGACAAATGATATCCGAGCAGATCGGCTTCGACCTTCTGCGCCTGTTCGTGGCTGTCTGCCGTCAGGGCAGCCTCAGCCGGGTCGCGGCACAGACGGGCCGCACCCAGTCGGCACTCAGCATGCAGATGCGGCGGCTGGAGGAACTGCTCGACCGGCAGCTTTTCCAGCGTACCGGCCGCGGCGTCGTGCCGACGGCGGAGGGTGAACTCTTTCTCGGCTATGCAACGCGCATGCTCGCGCTCGGCGATGAAGCGGCAGCACGGTTGAAGGTGACTGAACTCAGCGGCGCGGTGCGTATCGGCCTCGCCGAGGAAGTCGCCCATGCCGCCTTGCCGCCCACGCGCATGGACATGCTGGGCCACCTGCACCGCGCCTATCCCGATATCCGTCTCGATCTCGCGGTGGAACATAGCGTGGCACTGGGCCGGCTCTGGCGCGATGGCGGGCTCGACATCCTCATCGCCCCAACCTCCGTCGTCGCGGCCGATGCCATCACCACCTGGAATGTCGAGCTGCATTGGGTCGCCGCCGCCGGCTATGAGATGGATCCAGCGCAGCCGATCGATATCGTGACCTTTGGCGACAGCGAAGGCGCGCCACCTTGCCTGTGGCGCCGGCGCATGATCGAAGCCCTCACCGCGATCGGTCGTGAACACCGTGTCACCCTGACCAGCCAAAGTGTCACCGCCTTGCAGGCCGCGATCGAAAGCGGTCTCGGTGTCGGCGCGCTACCGTCGGATTCCATCCGTGCCGCATCAATGCGGATCCTGAAACCGTCTGCCGGCATACCCGCACCGCTGACCGTGCAATATGGGCTCTACACACCGGACCGACGGACGAAAGTGGTGGAGGCAGTCACCGGCGTCTTGCTGGAGAGCCTGCCGCTGCGGCAGGCGGCATGACCGAAGCGATAGATGGAGAGCATCCGCCTCGATCACGCTTGCCAGATTCTGCAGATCGATTTCTGATCAGACCGACTTCACCTCACCGCCATCCATGCGGATGGTCGATCCGGTCATCCAGCGCGCAGCCGGCGAGACCAGGAAGGCCATCAACTCGGCGATCTCTTCCGGCTCGCCATAACGCGCGATCCCGGCTTCCTCGGGGAACTTGGCCGTCGCCTCATCGACCGTCATGTTATGCAGCGGTGCCCAATGCTGCAGGTAAGAGCGACGACGACCCGTCATCACCGGTCCGGGTAGGACGCTGTTGACCTGCACGCCATCAGCAATGCCGCGATCGGAAAATGCCTTTGCCAGGGCGACGATGGCGGCATTGATGGTACCGACCGCCGCATAGGGTGCCTTGGGAAACAGCGCCGAATTACCTGACATCAGAACCACCGAGCCTTTCGCCGCCTTCAAAGCGGGCCAGGCCGCGACGGTCAGGCGGCGGGCGCCGTGCAGCTTCAACGCCAGCCCGGCTTCCCATTGCGCGTCGGTCATGTCGAAGAGATCGATCTGCGGCACGGCACCGGCGATATTGAGCAGCGCATCGATGCGCCCGAAAGCCGCCAGGGTCTGATCGACCACGCTTTGCGCCGCCGCTGGCACACCGAGATCTGCATCGATGATCAGGGCCTTGGCACCGGCCGCTTTTACGGCCTCCGCCGTCTGCTCGAGGTTCGACCGGTTGCGCGCAACCAGGACCACGGCTGCAAAATCGCGGGCCAGCCGGATGGCTGTCGCCTGGCCGATGCCCTGGCTGGCCCCGGTGACGATGGCGGCTGATGTCGTCATGTCTAGTCTCCTTCATTGCGGATGGCGACGATATTCACTCCAGCACCACGACCATCTTGCCGCGCGCTTCGTTGGCTTCCATGACGCGATGGGCTTCACGGATTTCGTCGAAGCGGAACACCCGCGCCGGCTTGGCATCGAGGCGGCCAGCCGCCGCATCTGCCGCGATCTGCTGCAGCGGGATATCGGAGACGGGAAAGCCCGGCGTGCCGAAGACGAAGCTGCCGAAGAAGGTGAGATAGACGCCGCTCGGCATCTGCAGCAACGGATTGAAATCGCGAATCGGATCGAGGCCACCGAGCCAGCCGGCGAGGCAGGAACGGCCACCCCGGCGCAACATGGCGAGCGAGTCCAGCACCACGCTGTTGCCGACCAGGTCGAGCACCGCATCGATCTTCTTCGCCTCGGGAATATGCTTCGACAAATCAGGCCGCTCGATTTCGCAGCGCTCAGCACCGAGTTTCTCCAGCATCGCGAAGCGGTCGTTGCTGCGGGTAGTGGCAATCACGCGAACCCCGGCATTCACCGCCATCTTCACCGCCGCCTGGCCGAAGGACGAAGTTGCACCACGAATGACCAGCAGCTCGCCTTTCTTGACGTCGAGATTGCGGAACAAGCAGGTCCAGGCGGTGGCATAGGTCTCAGGGATCGTCGCCAGCTCCGCCCAGGGCAGGTCCGCTTCGATCAAGGCCACATTGGAAACGGGAGCTCGCGTATACTGTGCGTAGCTGCCATTGATGGTGCGGCCAAGGCCACCCATCAGCGCCGCCACCTTGGCGCCGACCGCGAATTCGCCGCCCGGGCAGGATTTCACGATACCGACGCATTCGATGCCGCTGACCGGGGCCGCCTCCGCCCATTCGCCGCGCCGCATATGCAGCTCGGCATGATTGAGGCCGAAGGCCTTGATCTCGATTACGACATGGCCGACCAGCGGCTCAGGCTCCGGAATGTCCTTGTAGACGAGACTGTCGAAGCCACCGAATTTCTCAAGAACGATCGCACGCATGTGTCTCTCCATGAAGAGGGCCCCCGCCGGGCGACAACGCCCGGAGACAGGCTGCAAGACCAGAAGATGGAATTCAGGCGGCGAGGAAGTCGCGGATCGCCGCGGCGATCTCTGCTGCATGGGTTTCCAGCGCGAAGTGACCGGTATCGAGGAAGCGGACGACAGCCCCGGGGATATCGCGCTTGAAGGCTTCCGCCCCCGGCGGCAGGAAGAAGGGATCGTTCTTGCCCCAAATCGCCAGGAAGCGCGGCTTGTAGGTACGGAAATACGCCTGAAAGGTCGGATAGAGGGCCACGTTGCTGCGGTAGTCGCCGAACAGATCGAGCTGCACCTCGTCCGCACCTGGCCGCGCCAGATAGAAATTGTCGAGGGTGTAGCCGTCGGGCGAGACCGCCGTCGTGTCAGCGACACCATGGGTGTATTGCCAGATCGTGGTCTCGGGCTTGAGCATCATGCGCAACGCACCTCGGTTGGCCTGTGACGGCTCCTGCCAATACGCGCGGATAGGATTCCAACCGTCGCTCAGGCCTTCCTCATAAGCATTACCGTTCTGCGAGATGATCGCGGTGATGCGCTCCGGATGCTTGACGGCAAGACGGAAGCCGGTCGGCGCGCCGTAGTCGAACACATAGACGGCGAACCGATCGAACCCGATCACCTCGGTGAAGCGATCGGTGATCGCGGCCAAGCGGGCGAAGGTCACGTGGTCCGTTTCGCCGCGGGCCGGCAGATCCGATTGACCAAAGCCGGGCAGATCGGGGGCGACGATATGGAAGCGATCCGCCAGCAGCGGAATGAGATCACGGAACATATGGCCGGAACTCGGGAAGCCGTGCAGCAGCAGGAGCTTCGGCGCGCCCGGCCTGCCCGCCTCGCGATAGAAAACCTTGAAGCCGTCGATGTCGGCGGTGCGGTAACGGATGGCGGTCATGTCTGTCTCCTTGAGCTTGAGTGAGTAACCTGGTTGATCGCGATAGAGGGGTTATGATCCTCTATGAGTAACCCGTCAATAGTGATTTTAAAGGTTATCTAAGATTCTTCGATTTAGCGACGCACCGCCATATTAATAACCTCCTATGCGATTTATATGACTGGACGGAAGGTTGGTCCGCAGAAATGATAACCGGTGTAAATTTATTCTCCCGGTTATGGAAGAGGGTTCATAACTTGCAAAATGAACCCAAAGGGGTTATGTAAAGACAGCTTTCCGATATGACCCTGGAGGCATGCCTAGGCTCGGGAGCGGAAGAGGAGTGATAATGACCCAACGCCCGCCAGCGATTTTCGTCGGCGATGCCCTCGGCCTGGATTTCCTGAATTCGATCGCGACGCCGGTCGATATACCGGTCGACTGGATTGACGACGGGGAGGGCTTGCTCGCTTGGTTGACGCAAGCGCAACTCGTTCCGGCCGATATGCTCGACGCGCTGCGACGGCAAGCCCTGCCCGGCGAGCTGGATAAGATCGCCGACCAGGCGCGGGATTTGCGCGAATGGTTCCGGGGCTTCGTGCGCGCCCACAAGGGCCGGGCACTGGCGCCGGCGGCGCTCGAGGAATTGGAGCCGCTCAACCGTCTCCTGGAGCGCGATGAGACTTTTGGCCGTGTCGCTGCGCAAGACGGTGCCGGTGCCGCACCCTTCGTGCTCCGGACGATGCGCCGCTGGAAGTCACCTGAGGCGCTGCTGCTGCCGATCGGCGAGGCCATGGCGCGGCTGGTATGCACCGAAGATTTCGCCCAGGTGAAGGCCTGCGAAGGCCCGGCTTGCACATTGCTCTTTGCCGATCACACGCGGGGCCATGCGCGGCGCTGGTGCAGCATGGCGATCTGCGGCAACCGGGCGAAGCAAGCGGCGCACCGGCATCGTCAAAAGACGCATCCGCATTGAACGACGACCAGAGCAGGCTTCAGTCTTTGCCTGTCATCGCCTGCCCTGGCTCTCGGTGAGATCCTAACGGAGTAAGGCAGGTGAGCCGGCTTGAAGGCTTGTGCCGGCCGTTCCGCCATGCGGTACTGGTCCCCGGTGCCGTGGCGGCCGTCTTGCCCGGCGTTTCACTCACCGCAAAGGGGATCCCATGCTGAGCCTGCCCAAACATATCTTCCCCCAGGACGTCTTCACCGAGCCGAGCGATGTCGATCCGGATACGCTCGCCAATCTCGGGCCGCTCACGCGGCTGGCCGGCAGCTGGCAGGCCAGCAAGGGGGTCGACCTCAATCCCAAGGCCGGTGGTCCCGAGCGACGCGTCTTCATCGAGCGGATCGATTTCGAGCCGATCGACCCGCAGGCCAACGGGCCGCAGCTGCTCTACGGCCTGCGCTATCACATCCACATCACCACGGCTGAAGAAGACATCACCTTCCACGACCAGGTCGGCTATTGGCTGTGGGAGCCGGCGACCGGGCTTGTGATGCAGACGGTGGCGATCCCGCGCGGCCAGGTGGCGCTCGCCGCGGGCCAGGCCAAGCCGGATGCCGATCGCTTCACCGTTGTCGCCAAACGCGGCGAGACACAATACGGCATCTGTTCGACGGCCTTCCTCGAATACGGCTTCCGCACCGACAGCTACCAGATCGAGATCAGCTTCAATGCCGATGGCAGCTGGAGCTACGCCACCGATACCGTTCTCACCGTGCATGGGCAGGCAGCGCCCTTCGCGCACCGCGATGAGAACACCCTGACGAGGATCGCCGAAGCCAAGCCCAATCCGCTGGCGGTGATTCTCGCCAAGCGGAAGGCCGACGCTACGCCTACGTAAAGAGAGGTCGGTTCAGGGCTTGCGCCAGTGGCTGGTGAGCGGCTCCGCGGCACCGCTGACCGGGTCCGTATCGGGCCAGGGTACATTCGGCATGTTGGCCCGCATCTCCGGCGTCGGCGCTTCGCGGCGGATGTCGAAGTCCTGGTCGGGCGGATAGGCGCCGATCACCAGGAAGTCGTCGCTGGCTTCCAGCCGGCAATGGCCGGTGCCGACCGGCAGCAGCAGGACATCGCCTGCGGTAACGGCGATCTCGGTCCCATCCGGACCGCCCAGCATCAGCCGTGCGGAACCGGCAGCGATGCCCAGCACCTCATGCGCGGTCGAATGATAGTGATGATAGGGATAGACGCCGTTGCGCCATTGCGGCGGCCAGCCATTGCGCTCGAACATCGCCTCGAAAGCGGCGGCCGTATCTGCCTCATCGGCGGGAAGCGTGCCGTGATAGAGCAGCACCGGCAGGTGATCATTGTTCGGCACCCAGCCATTCGGCTGCAGCCAGATCGCCTGCGGTTGCAGCATCTCCTGCTGCATCGTTGCGACGGCTTTCTTCGATTTGCTTTTGGCTTTGCCCTGTGCAGGCCGTTTCCGGCGGCCGGGATGCTTGTGGCTTTCAGCATGAATTGCAGACATGGCAACCTCCTTCATTCGGCTGCCGCCGAAAAGACGACAGCCCACATATTGGGAAGGCAGTCGCTGGCCGGTTGTTCCGGCGCAGCAGCCATGCAGCCGCCATCAAGTGCCTGGAATCACTCGGTCCTGCAGCGCCCGATTCCTGACACACCCGGGTACGGCGCAACGGAGCCAGCCGTCACCGGCTCGCCTTGAAGGCCTCCCAGCGGGCGTCGCGTTCGGCGCGATAGGCGGGATTGAGCTCGCTGGTGAGGTCGGCGCGCTGCAGCACGCCGCCGCAGCTTTCGCAGAGCGGACCGAGCCCGGCGGGCTTGCCGCAGAGGCGATGGGTGAAGCGGACCGCGCGGCCTTCATCGGGCGATTTGCACCAGGCCTCGCCCCAGGCGCGCAATGCCAGCAGCACCGGATAGAAGGCATCGCCCTTGGGCGTCAGGTGATAATCGTGGCGCGGCGGACGCTCATTGTAGCGGCGCCGTTCAACGAGGCCGTCGGCTTCCAGCTTCTTCAGCCGGGCGGCGAGCATCTGCGGCGTCGCCTCGGTCTGCGCCTGGATCTCCTCGAAGCGATGCGCGCCCATGAAGAGCTCGCGCAGGATCAGCACCGACCAGCGATCGCCGACCACGCTCTCGGCGCGGGCGACCGGGCAGAGCGTGTCCGGTTCTTGAGGCTTGCTCGTCTCGGCAGCCATGTTTCCTGCTTCCTTCTCCAGAGGCGCCTGGACCTATGATTATCATAGTAATTTGAGGCCGCCTCGGCGCTCTTGCAAGGCCCCAGAAGCCAGAAGCACCGCCGGCTGCCGAAAAATCGCCTGCCACAGACCGGATGACCTTGACTTCGAGCCCGGGAGCGCAATATTTATCGCATACGATTTAAACGGATACGATAATAATCTGTCGAGGATCGAGCGCCATGGACCGCATGATAAATACCGGCCGCGTCATCGCCGCAGCATTTGCCGCCATCGCCCTGGCCGCCGTCGCCCTGCCCGGTATCGCGGGTTATCAGGCCTCGGCCGACAGCCAGAATGACGCCAGCCCCGCCGCCAGTGCAATCGAGGCCGGCAAGCTGCCGGCGGGTTATCGCGACTGGCCGCTGATCGCCGTCGCCCAGGAAGAGGGCAAGCTCAACGACCTGCGCGCCGTGCTCGGCAACGACATCGCCATCAAGGCGGCGAAGAGCATGACGACCGGGGCTGGCGCCGGCGAGAAACAGGCCTATCCCGATGGCAGCGTCATCGCCCGGCTGGCCTGGGACCATGAAGCGCTGGCCGAAAGTGCGGCCGCCTTCGGCGCGGCGCAATCCTATGTCGCCGTGCATCCCAAGAACGGCGTCCAGTTCATGATCAAGGATGCCAGGAAATTCGCCGCCACCGGTGGCTGGGGCTATGCCCAGTTCAATGACGGCAAGCTCACCATCGCCCCCACCGACACGCAGAAGACCGCCGCCTGCTTTGCCTGTCATCAGACCGTGACGTCGCGCGACTTCGTCTTCAACCGTTATGCGCCGTGAGTGAGGCGCCGCGGCGGCGGCAACATCGACGCCGCAGGCAGTGGGTTACACAGAGGAGAA
>Ga0209455_1000614_pt1 | contig 22641 bp, 24 predicted proteins | sample AraplaCol_mCL_r2_FD_184275 | JGI IMG/M metagenome (GOLD analysis project Ga0209455, IMG submission 184275) | Arabidopsis root microbial communities from North Carolina, USA - plate scrape CL_Col_mCL_r2 (SPAdes) (version 2) | ecosystem: Host-associated > Plants > Roots > Endosphere | place: USA... | reverse complement strand
TGTACGCGCGTCCGATCTAAACGGGGTTTTTGAGTTTTGACCGAGCCGAACGCGACTTCCGCCGCGACCAAGAAGGACAAGCCCGCAACCGATTGGGTTGCGGAAGTGAAGAGTTTCGCCTGGCTGATCCTGGCGGTGCTGGCAGTATGGAGCTTCGTCGCCAAACCCTTCTACATCCCGTCGGAGTCGATGATGCCGACGCTGATCAAGGGAGACCGGCTGGTCGTGACCAAATATCCCTACGGCTATAGTTACGTGTCGCCGGCGCCGTTTCACCTGCTGCCCTTCATCCATGGCCGCCTGTTCGGCCGGATGCCGCAGCGCGGCGATGTCGTGATCCTCAAGCCACCGGCGGAGGATTCCGATTATATCAAACGCGTGATCGCGCTGCCGGGCGACCGGATCGAGGTGCGTGGGGGCGTGATCATCCTGAACGGCGTACCGGTGCCGCGGGTACGGCTGTCGCCCGCGATGATCCCGATCGACGCCAATCTCGTGTGCGCCAACCGGGAAGCCGAGTTTCGCAAGACCGAAGCCGACGGCAAGGACTATTGCGAGCTGCCGCGCTATCGCGAAACGCTGCCCAACGGGGTCAGCTACGATACGATCGACATGGGTTATACGCCCGGCATCCCTGACGATTTCCCCGAAATCACCGTGCCTGACAACCAGGTCTTCCTGATGGGTGACAATCGCGATGAATCGGCCGACAGTCGCGTACCCCAGGACCAGCAGGGCCTGGGTGGGCCGGTGCCGTGGGAGAATATCGGCGGCCGCGCCGAATTCATCACATTCTCCTATGACGGGTCGACCCAATATTGGAACCCGATTAGCTGGTTCAGCGCCTTGCGCCACGGCCGGGCGGGTACCAGCCTCAGGCCGACGCACGGAAAATGATCGGGGATTGAACAGGAATGGCGGACAAGCCGGCGAGTGGGGGATGGAAAGCCGAGGTGAAGAGCCTGGCCGGCATGGTGCTGGCGATCCTGTTCGTCTGGACCTTCGTCGCGCGGCCTTTCTACATCCCGTCCGAATCGATGATGCCCACGCTGATCAAGGGCGACCGGCTGGTCGTGACCAAATATCCCTACGGCTATGATTATGCGTCGCTGATCTACCACCCGTCGCCGTTCGGCGGGCGACTGTTCGGCAAGATGCCCAGGCAGGGCGATATCGTGACGCTGGACCGCGCCGGCGACGATCTGATCAAACGCGTGATCGCATTGCCGGGCGACCGGATCGAGGTGCGCCACGGCATCATCATCCTGAACGGCAAGCCGGTGCCGCGCGTGCGCGAGACGCCGGCGATGATCCCGATCGATGCCAACGTGCCTTGCGCCACACCGGTCGAGCAGGGCTTCCAGACGACCGGGCCCGACGGCAAGGGTTATTGCGCGCTGCCCCGCTATCGCGAGACGCTGCCCGACGGCGCCACCTACGACACGATCGATGCGGGCTATTTTCCGGGCGGTCCCGACGATTATCCCGAAACATTGATCCCGCCCGGCTATATCTTCGTGATGGGCGACAATCGCGACGAATCCGCCGACAGCCGCGTGCCGTTCGACGAGAACGGCCTGAACGGGCCGATCCGGCTCGAGGCGATCAGCGGCCGGGCCGCGGCGATCACGCACAGCTATGACGGCAACGGCCAGATCTGGAACCCGATCAGCTGGGTGACCGCATTGCGCCACCATCGCGCCTTCATCAGCCTCCGCCCGCAGCAGGCAGGACGCTGAGCGTGGCACGGGCACCCCGCGAGGCGCCGGGGCCGGCCGATTTCACCGACGCGGTCACCGGCCGCGAATTCCACCGCGCCGCGATCTGGATCGGCATGGCGGTCGCGGTCGCGCTGGTCTGGCTGTTGGCTCAGCCGCTCCTGCTCATCATGGGCGGCGTGGTGTTCGGTGCCTTGCTGGACGGCGGCGTGCGGCTGCTCGGGAAGGCTTTTCCGCGGCTGAGACGCGGCATCCGGCTCGCAATCGTGGCCATATTCGCAATCGGCTTCCTGCTCGGCTTCTTCTACCTCGCGGGCAGCCAGCTTGCGGGTCAGTTCGAAGCGCTGCGCGCGGTCGTGATGGACCAGGTCACCCGGCTGGTCGATTACGGCCATCGCCTGGGGCTGGTGCCGCCTAACCAGGGGGCGGGGCAGATCGGGCAGCAACTGGTCGGCTCGCTCGGCAAGGTCACGGCAGCTCTGGGTTCCGCGCTAAGCGCGCTTTCCAGCCTGCTGGCGATCATCGTGCTCGGCCTGTTCATCGCGATGGAGCCGCGCCTCTACGAGCGCGGCGTCGCCTGGATGTTGCCGCTCAAGAACAGGCAGGATTTCTACCGTACCGCCGACAAGATGGGCCACACGTTGCGCCGGCTGATGGCGGGCCGCCTGGTCGGCATGGCTGTGGAAGGCCTGTTCGTGGGTATTGCGCTCAGCCTGATCGGGGTGCCGATGGCGCCTTTGCTCGGCGTGCTGACCGGCCTGCTCGCGTTCCTGCCGACGATCGGCGGTATCGTGTCGGGCGCGCTGATCGTGCTGGTCGGCTTTTCCGCGAGCACCAATATCGGGATCGGGGCGATCATCGTCTACGTCGCGGTGCAGACCTTCGATGGCTATGTCGTGGTACCGATGGTCGCGCGGCGCGCGGTCGATCTGCCGCCGGCTTTGGTGCTGGGCTGCCAGCTTCTGTTCGGGGCGCTGTTCGGTATTCTCGGCCTCGCGCTGGCCGATCCGATCGTGGCGATGGTGAAGGTGCTGCTCGAGGAGAAGAGCGAGCTGGCCGCGGAGGACGCGAAAGCGTCCTGACGCTTATTGGCCGGGCTGCGGGGCCTGCTGTTGCTGCATCTGCTGCATCTGTTCCATTTGCTGGATCATCTGCGGCGTGATCGGCTGAATGTCTTCCAGCGTCAGATCGAACACCAGCACCGAATTGGCCGGGATCGGGCCAGCCTCGTGATCGCCATAGCCAAGTTGCGGCGGAATCCAGACGCGGTAGGTTGCGCCTTTGGGCATCAGCATCAGCGCCTCAGCGAAACCGGGAACGACCGCAGCGACGGGGAGGTGCGCGGGATGGCCAGGTTCGGACGCGTCGAACTGCGCGCCATTGAGCAAGGTGCCCTTATAGTCGACCACCGCGATGTCGCTTGTAGTCGGCTTGGCGCCGTTTCCGGCGGTGAGGACCTCATATTCGATGCCCGAAGCGGTGGTCTGCACGCCGGAACGCTTGGCGTTTGCGGCCATGAACTGGTCGGGCGTCATGGCGGTCATGACCGCCTTTTCGCTGGTGATGTAGGCCGTGGCGACGCCGCCGGCCAAAAGCAGGCCAACGCCTGCCCATAATGCAACAATCCCGCTCTTGCCGACTGGGCGGAGCGGGACTGCAGTCACGTCTGACATGAAATCAGGCCTTACCGGGCCTGATCGCGCTCGGCGCGCTTGCGCTCCAGCTTGCGGGCGCGGCGGACGGCGGCGGCGCGCTCACGCGCACGCTTTTCCGACGGCTTCTCGTAATGACGGCGCAGCTTCATCTCGCGATACACGCCTTCGCGCTGCAGCTTCTTCTTGAGCGCGCGCAGGGCCTGATCGACATTGTTATCGCGAACGATGATCTGCATAAAAAACCAATTCTCCAGTACGACTGACGCGTCCGACAGCCGGCAATAAAAGAGTGACGCCGCGGGCAGAGCCTGCGTCGGGAAGCGGCGCCCCTAACAGCGCGGACCCGATTCGACAAGCGTATAAGGCCGTGGCCGTGCTTTTCGTTTCATCCGAAGCGATAGGCCGAGACGGTCCAGCCGATCACATGATCGCGATAAGCGTGCGTCGCGGGATCGTCGCCGCCCGCGCCGAGCGCGACCATCAGCGGGATCAGATGCTCCTCGCGCGGGTGGGCGAAACGCGCTTGGGGCAGGCTCGCCCAACCGGCGACGCGGGCACGGCGTTGTTCCGGATCGGGATCGGTGACGGCGGCGCTGAGCGCATCGTCGAACGCGTCGGCCTGGGCGGTCACGTCTTGGCCAAGGCTGCGCATATTGTGGAAGCTCATGCCTGAACCCACGATCAAGACGCCTTCGTCGCGCAATGCGGCGAGCGCCTGACCTGCGCGGATATGCGCCGCCGGATCGAGATCCTTGCGCAGCGAAAGCTGGACGGTGGGAATGTCGGCATCGGGCACCGCGACTTTCATCGGAATGAAGACGCCATGATCCCAGCCGCGTGTGTCGTTCTCGCCGACCGCGAAGCCCGCCGCCTCAAGCAGACCCTTGACCCGTTGTGCGAGCGCGGGCGCGCCGGGCGCATCCCATTCGAGCAAATAGGTGTGCGGTGGGAAGCCGCCATAATCGTACAGCAGGCCGGGCTGCGCGCCGGTATGGACGGTGAAGTCGCTCTCTTCCCAATGTCCCGAAACAATCAGGATCGCCCTGGGCTTTTCCGGGAGCGACGGCAGGATCGAGGCGAGATAATCGCGCATGCGTTCCCAGACCGGCGGGCACGAGCCGTCGGGATTGAGGAAGAAGCAGGGTCCTCCGCCATGGGGGAGGAAGAATGTGGGCTGTCGCATGGCGAGCGATATGGGGCGGCGTCCGCGCTTTCCAATCCACCCCCGCTTTTATAGGGTGCGGCCATGACCCGTTTCACCGTCAATGGCGAACCCGTCCACTACAAGATGGACCCGCAGACGCCGGTCCTCTGGGCGCTGCGTGACGCCTCCAACCTGACCGGCACCAAATATGGCTGCGGCACCGGTGATTGCGGCGCCTGCACCGTGATCGTCGACGGGGTCGCGCGCCGTTCGTGCCAGATCACGATCGGCGCGATCGAGGGCACGTTCGTGACCACGATCGAGGGCTTGAGCGACGATCGCAGCCATCCGCTGCAGCAGGCCTTCGCGGCCGAGAATGTGCCGCAATGCGGCTATTGCATGTCGGGCGTGCTGATGGCGGCGGCGGCCTTGCTCCAGCACACGCCCGACCCGACCGACGCGCAGATGGACGAGGCGGTCACCAATATCTGCCGCTGCGGGACCTATCCGCGCATCCGCCGCGCGATCCGCCGGGCGGCGCATGCGGGTAAGGACGATGAGGGGCTGGCCGCGGCGCCTCCGCCCGATATCGATCCGGGCGACGCCGCGGCGGCGGTGCCCGCGCTGACGCCTCCGCACAAGTGAGCCCTGGATATTGGCGAGCTTTCAGAACGCTGACGGATCAATTCAGCGAACAATCACGCGCGCGCGTTCAGGAAGACTTTAGTGGCGGGAGGTTGCTTGCCTCCTGCCGAGAGGAGAGAGACGATGAAGAGCATGAGGATGGCCCTGCTCGCCGCAGCCGCGCTGGCGGTCACGCCGGCGGCCGCCTGGGCGGACAGGCAAAACCAGCCCGACCAGAACAATAGTGGCGGGCACGCTGATCATGGCGATCGCGGAAATCACGGCGGCGGCGGTGGGGGCGACCATCCCCGACCCGCGCCTCCCCAGGGCGGTGGCGGTCACGGATCGGGCATGATGGTGATGCCGGGCAGCACACCCAACGGCTATCGTCCACCCCAGCCGCCGCAACCCCAGCCCCAGCAAAACCGGGGCGGCGGTGGCCGCGACAATTGGACGATGCCAAGCGGGCCGGACCATGTCCGCATGCCTCCGCCCGGCAATGTCGACACCGGCCAGGCGCGCGCGCAATGGCGTCAGGGCGGCAACGGTCAGCCCTATGCACAGCCCGGCCCCGATCGCCGCGACGATAACCATCGCGGCCAATGGAATGTCGGCGGTCGCCCCGGCGGCGACGACCGCCGTGGCAACGACAATCATGCCTCGTGGAGCGCGGGCGCCAACGGCGGCCAGTGGGACCGCGGCCCGGGCCGGGATGGGCACCGTCCGCCGGATGTCGGCAACGACCATGACCAACGCCGCTGGGACAATGGCAACCGCACCCAGTGGAACAACGACCACAGCTGGAACGGGCGGCCTAATCCGGGCGGCCCATGGAACGGCAATCGCGGCGACAATGGTCGTCCGGGCGCCAATAATGGGCGATGGGACCATCACTGGGATCCGGGCCATTGGCGCAACGATCATCGCTACGATTGGCGTGACTGGCGTAACAGCCATCGCAGCGTCTTCAACCGGCATTATTATGCCCCGCGCGGCTACCGTTATCGCTCGGTCTATGCCGGCTTCTTCCTGCAGCCGTTCTTCTACTCGTCGAGCTATTGGCTGGACGACCCCTATGACGATTACCGACTGCCCCCGGTCGAATGGCCGCTGCGCTGGGTCCATTATTACAATGACGCACTGCTGGTTGATGTAACGACCGGTGAAGTCGTTGACGTCATACCGAATTTCTTCTTCTAAGAAATTTTACAATCCTGTTGGCCGGTGTCGCTCTCAAGAGCGGTACCGGCCAAGTCTTTCCAGAAGCTGACAATCGCATTCGAAACCCGTTCAGCGACTCAGCTCTAGGTCTGATCGGGACGAGAGCGCGGAAGTGCTGTCAGTCTTGAAGGGACACGAAAGGAGTAGGATTATGCGTAGTGCCATAATTGCAGGCCTGTTGGCCGCCACTGTGGTGCCGACCATCGCGCAGGCACAGGATGCCGAACTGCGTCACGACCGCCGCGACATTCAGGATCAGCGGCGTGATGTAGCGCGTGACTATCGCAACGGCGCTTCGGCGCATCAAATCCGCGCGGACCAGCGTGACGTGCGCGATGCGCGGCGCGACTATCGCGACGACTGGCGCGATTACCGCAACCGCCACCCCGATTACTACCGTGGCCCCGCCTGGGTCGGCCCGCGCGGCTATCGCTGGCACCCGGTGACGGTGGGCTATCGCTTCGAACCGGCTTTCTATGAACAGCGCTACTGGATCGACCCCTACCGCTATCATCTGCGCCCGGTGCTCGGATACCAACGCTGGGTCCGCTATGGCCGCGACGTGGTGCTGATCGACGTCCGCAACGGCCATGTGCTGGAGGTCAATAGCGGCTTCTTCTTCTAGATTTTCAGCTTGTTGCGTAGCTTGTCGTGACAAGGGAGGCCTGGTGCGGGAGACCGCGCCAGGCCCCTTCTTGTTGCGCGGTCCGGCCCTCCGCCGAAACTTGCGGCCCCGGCCCACGCCCCCACCCGACCTCCCAAACAGGGTATTCTATGGAGGGTCGGGTGGAGGCGTGGGCCGGTGCCGCGCTACCCAATACGCCCGAACGGCAGATATTTGCGCGCGAGCAAGGCGGCCGTTCGGCCATCGCCATTTCGCAGGGGGATCAACACCTCCTGCGCGGCGTGCTTGGCGATGCGGTCGAGCGCGGTCGGGGCGGGGGCGATCGCGGCTTGTTCGGCCAGGGTGCGCGCCGCGACCACGTCGTTGGGATTGAGCCGGATCCGCATCAGCGCGGCAAAGCCCGTGAAAAAGGGCCGGCCGCCGCCGAGCGCGACCGCCTTGTCGAGTTCGGCCAGGCCGATGTCCTTCTTTCCGCCCAGCAGGGTGGCGGCGAAGAAGCCGGCGTCGACCGTGTCGAGATGCCAGGTCGCGATTGCGAGATGTGCTTCCGGATCGCGCGGATTGGCGGCGAGGAAAGCCTCGAAGATTTGCCGTGCGGCCTTAGCATCGCCGGGCGAGCGCTTGAGATGGCCGCGGTCGCCGATCGCCACGCCGCGCTGCATCTGGGCTTCCTTGTCCTGCGGATCGCGCGCGAGGATCGCGTTGGCCTCGGCGAGGCCCCGATTGATCAGTGCGAGTGCAGTCGCCTTGTCCGTCGTCAGGAACGAGGCCTGGGTCAGGGTTTCGCGGGGCGTTGCGGCGGTGGCCGGGCCGGCAATGGCCAGCGCCAGACCGATCAAACCCACCCTAAGCATACTCGTCTTTTTATCCATGGGTCTGGACAAAGCTTCGCGCCCCCAAACGATCCCTTAACCCCTGGAGGCGAGCGCCTCGGCGATCAGCTTACGGCTATTGTCGAGGCCGTAAAGCGCGATGAAGCTGCCCATGCGTGGCCCCTGTTCGGAGCCGAGCAGGGTTTCGTACAGCGCCTTGAACCAGTCGCGCAGCCGCTCCTGCCCGTAATGGGCCTTGCCGACCTCATAGACTTCGTTCTGCGCGGCGGCGCCGAGATCCTCGCTGCCCGCCAAGGTGGCGAGGCGCGCGTCCAGATCCGCGAGCGCGGTCGCTTCCTCCGCGGTCGGCGCGCGGCGCTTGAGCGTCGGGGCGACATAATCGCGATGGTAAGCGAGCGCATGGCCGATCAATGCATCGAGCGCGGGATGATGCGTGCCGGGGCGATAAGAGTGCAGGTAGTCCCACACCACCTGCTTGTCCGCCTCGCCGATCACGCCGACAAGGTTGAGTAGCAGCCCGAAGCTGACCGGCAGCACCTCAGCCGGGACATCGCCATTGTGGATATGGTGGACCGGGTTGCCGAGCTTCTGGGGCAGGCCCTGTTCGGGATAGTCGGCCACTGACTTCCAATAATCGTCGATCGCACGCGGGATCACGCCGATGTGGAGCTGCTTGGCGCGCTTGGGCTCGCGATAGGCGAAGTAAGCCAGACTCTCTTCGGGGCCGTAGGTCAGCCACTGATCGAGGCTGAGGCCGTTGCCCTTGGACTTTGAGATCTTCTCGCCATGCTCGTCGAGGAACATCTCGTAATTGAAGCCCTCGGGCGGCTTGGCGCCCAGCACGCGGCAGATCTTGGAGGATTGCGTGACCGAATCGATCAGGTCCTTGCCCGCCATCTCATAATCGACGCCCAATGCGACCCAACGCATCGCCCAGTCGACCTTCCACTGCAGCTTGGCGGCACCGCCGAGCGCGGTGGTGGTGTGGGTGTCGCCATCGGGCGTGGTGTAGCGGATCAGGCCGGCCTCGGCGTCGACCACCTCGACGGGCACCTGGAGGACAATGCCTGTGCGCGGGTCGATCGGCAGGACGGGCGAATAGGTCGCCTGTCGCTCGGCGCGGAGCGTGGGCAGCATTACGCCCATGATCGCGTCGTAATGGCGCAGCACGTTGCGGAGCGCGTCGTCGAAGCGGCCGGTGGTATAATAGTCCGTTGCCGAGACGAATTCGTACTCGAAGCCGAAGCGATCGAGGAAGTCGCGCAGCATCGCATTATTGTGATGCGCGAAGCTTTCGAACTTGCCGAACGGATCGGGGATGCGCGTCAACGGCTTGCCGAGATGCTCGGCCAGCATAGCCTGGTTGGGGACATTGTCGGGCACCTTGCGCAGCCCGTCCATGTCGTCGCTGAAGGCGATCAGCCGGGTCGGCACGTCGGACAAGGTCTCGAACGCATGGCGTACCATCGTCGTGCGCAGCACTTCGTTGAAGGTGCCGATATGCGGCAGGCCTGAGGGGCCATAGCCGGTCTCGAACAGGACATTGCCCTTAGCCGGCGCGCCGTCCGGATAACGGGCGAGCAACTTGCGCGCCTCCTCATAGGGCCATGCCTTGGACGCAAGCGCAGTATTGCGCAGTTCGTTTGCCATTTGTTCCTGGATCGCTTAACTCTACACATCTGCGCCTTTAGGGGCCAGAGTCGGCTGTGGGAAGCGGAGTCGTAGAGCAGACCATGGACATTGCCCCACCGGATAGCAGCCTGCCCGCCCCTTATGTCCGGCGGCTCGATCCGATCCGCGAGCAGACCTTCTACGTCGCCAGGCCGGGCATCCGCGCGATTCCGTCGGGCGCGGGCACCGTGACGGCCTTCGTCGGCTTGCAGGCTTTCACGCTGATCGGTTTCTTGTGGGCGATCTGGTGGCCCGCGCCGATCAGCACCGGCGATTATGTCTTCTCGATCAGCGCGACCTGCGTGCTTGCGGCTTTGGTGCTGCTGGTGGTCTGGATCCTGATGCGGCGCTATCCCGGCTTCGTGCTGGCGGTGCTGCGCTCGCCCTTCATCAGCCTCAAGGTGACGGACCGGCGCCTGCTCTGGACGCTGCCCTGGATGAAGGCGCCGCTGATGGAGATCGGGCGCGAGCGCGTGACCGGCGGCATCCTGGGCGTGCTCGATCGGCGCGGCAACGGCCCCGCTGCGGTGATGCTGGTGCCTGGCGATCCCTGCGCCGACATTGACGGTAATATCCATTTCGACCGCCTGCCCGACGCCGCCGCGTTCGTGGCCGCGCTCGGGCGTTGGTGAGCCCGCTCCCACCGCTTCCCGCTTTGCACGCAACGCATGGCGGGATCTGGCTCGCCACGGCGGAAGGTACGCGCGTGCTGGGGCGCGGCGAGGCGATTTCTTTCGTTTCCGAAACGCCGACATTGCTTCTGAATGCGCCGATGGTGGCCGCGCGGCTAGGATTGAGCGAGCTTTCAGGGCTCGACCTGCTTGAACTTTATGCCTTCGTGCATCCGGCGCGGTTCGCGGTGCCGACCCCGGCCGGCATGGCGCGCGCGCTTGGCCTTGAGCCGCCCAAGGAGGATGCGCTCGCCGCCGCCTTCCTGCGCGAAGCTGCGGGTGCATTGCTTGCGCGGATGGGGGAAAAGGATTGGCCTGAGCGTGAAGGCGCATGGACCAGTGCGCAATCGCTGGGGCGGCTGCGCTGGACCTGGGCGCCTTTGGTGGCGCCGTTGATCGCACAGCCCGCACAGGCCGAACGCTGGCTCTTCTCCAAGCTGCCGCAATGGGACGAAGCCGGCCCGCGCCCCGATCCGCGCCCCTATCGGTTGAACGACGAGGAGACGCTCCAACGGCTGGCGGATCTAGTCGGACAGAACGCGGAGGCGCGCGAAGGGCAGAAAGCCTATGCCGCTGCCGCGGCGCGTGCCTTCGATCCGCGCGATGCCGCCGGGCGGCCGCATCTGCTGCTGGCCGAAGCAGGAACGGGCATCGGCAAGACCTTAGGCTATCTCGCGCCCGCCTCGCTTCACGCCGCGCGTTCGGGCGGGCCGGTGTGGGTCTCGACCTACACCAAGGCGCTGCAGCGCCAGCTCGCGGCGGAAAGCGCACGCGTCTTTCCCGACGATGGGGTGCGGCGCGAGAAGGTCGTGATCCGCAAGGGACGCGAAAACTACCTGTGTCTGCTCAATCTGGAGGATGCCCTGCAGGGTGGCTTCCAGAACCGCGCGGCGATACTGGCGCAACTGGTGGCGCGCTGGGCGGCCTACACGCGCGACGGCGACATGATCGGGGGCGACCTGCCAGGCTGGCTGCCGACCCTGTTCCGGCGCGCGGGATCGACTGCGCTCACCGACCGGCGCGGGGAGTGCGTCTATGCGGGCTGCCCGCATTATCGGAAATGCTTCATCGAGCGCGCGAGCCGCGCCGCCGACCAGGCCGACCTGGTGATCGCCAATCATGCGCTTGTGATGATCCTGGGATCGCGGCGCATGGATGAGGGGCGCCCGCTCGCGCGGATCGTGTTCGACGAAGGGCACCATCTGTTCGATGCGGCGGATTCGACCTTTGCCGCCGCGTTGACGGGGCAGGAGGCGATCGAGCTCAGGCGCTGGATATTGGGCCCTGAATCCAAGGGGCGCGGGCGGCGCCGCGGGCTTGCCGCGCGGCTGCTCGATGTCGCTTCCTATGACGAGGAAGGGCATCGCGCGATCGAGCAAGCGAGTGCCGCCGCGCGCGAATTACCGGGCGATGGCTGGCTGGGGCGGCTGGCGGAAGAATTGCCGCTGGGGCCGATCGAGAAGCTGTTGGCGGCGGTACGCAGCACGACCTACGCCCGCGCCAGTGCGGCCGATGCGGGCTACGGGATCGAGACACATGCCGCCGAGCTCGACGTCGGGCTGATCGAGGCATCGGCGCCCGCGATCGAGGCACTGGAAGCCTTGGTCCGTCCGCTCGCGCGACTGCGGCAGCGCTTGCAGGCCGTGCTGGAGGATGCGCCCGATTGGCTCGACAGCGCGGCGCGTGCGCGGGTCGAGGGCGCGATCGCGGGTCTGGTCAGCCGCAGCCAGACGCTTGCCGCCTGGATCGCCCTGCTCGGGCGGCTGGGCGGGCCTGCCGATCCCGATTTCGTTGATTGGCTCGCCGTGGATCGCGTCGATGGGCGCGAGTTCGATATCGGGCTGCACCGCCACTGGCTCGACCCGACCCGGCCTTTGGCGGAGACCGTGCTCAAGCCCGCGCATGGCCTTATCGTCACCTCGGCGACGTTGCGCGGCGGGGAGGATTGGGAGGTGGCCGAGGCGCGGAGCGGCGCCAACCATCTCGACAAGACAGCGCTGCGCTTCGCTGCGCCCTCGCCTTTCGACTATGCCAATCAGGCCGAGGTGCTGATCGTCACCGACATCAAGCGCGGCGATACCGCGGCGCTGGCGGGGGCCTATGCGCGGCTGATCGAGGCGTCCGGTGGCGGCGCGCTCGGCCTATTCACCGCGATCCAGCGGCTGAAGGCGGTCCATGCGCGCATCGCCGACCGTTTGGCGCGCGAGGGGCTGCCGCTCTACGCGCAGCATGTCGATCCGATCGATACAGGCACTCTGGTCGACATCTTCCGCGACGATCCGCGTGCGAGCCTGCTTGGCACCGATGCGCTGCGCGACGGCGTCGATGTGCCGGGCGATTCGCTGCGGCTGGTGGTGATGGAGGGGATTCCCTGGCCGCGCCCGACCGTGCTGCACGGTGCCCGCCGCGCGGCGGGCGGCGGTACCGCGTTCGACGACCGGCTGATCCGCGCCCGACTGGCGCAGGCGTTCGGCCGGCTGATCCGGCGCGCGGACGACAAGGGCACGTTCGTCTTGCTGTCTGCGGCGACGCCGTCGCGTTTGCTCGATGCCTTTCCGCCCGGCGTCGCCGTGTCGCGGGTTTCGCTGGACGAAGCGGTGCGCCGGGTCGCGCAGCGCCTTCCGTCTGTCGCATCTTTGCGCCATCAGGAGCCCGGAGAGACAGAAGCGAGGTCCGAATGAAGCGGCTGACGCTGCTCCGCCATGCAAAATCGGGTGACGACGGCTCGGTCGCGCGCGATTTCGACCGGCCCCTGAATGCCAAGGGGCGCCGCGCCGCGCGCACGATCGGGCGGCACATGCGCGATGAGGCGCTACGTTTCGACGCGGTTATCGCCTCGCCGGCGGTTCGCGTCGCGGAAACGCTGGCCGAGGTGGAATCGGTCTGCGGGCTCGGACTCGCCCCGGATTGGAACAAGCAGCTTTATCTGGCCACCGCCGACGAATTGCTGGACGTGGTCCATCAGGCACCGGCCGAAGCGGAGAGTATCCTGTTGGTGGGGCACAATCCCGGGCTCGAACAGCTCGTGTTGCGGCTGGTGCCGCATGGCGCGGACGGTGCGCGTGGCGAGGTTGCGATCAAATATCCGACCGCGAGCCTGGTCGAGCTGATGTTCCCGGTCGAGCGGTGGGACCAGGTTGCGGACGGCAGCGCCGATCTGGTCCGGTTCGTACGGCCGCGCGATCTCGATCCCGAACTTGGGCCCGATTACGCATGATCCCATTGACCTTGCGCCGGGCGGTACCGGCGGATGCTGCGCGGCTTTCGCTGCTGGGCGGCGCGACCTTCCTCACCAGTTTTGCGCACGATCATCCGGGCGACGCGCTGGTCGCGCACGTCGCCGACTATCATTCGATCGACTGGTACGACTGCCTGCTCGCCGATCCCGGCTGCGCCGCTTGGATTCTGGAAACCGAACTCAAAGCGCCGGTCGGCTATGTCGTGATGACCCCGCCCGCGGTCGATTGCCCGACCGAGCCGGGCGATCTGGAACTCAAGCGCATCTACCTGCTCGCACCCTTCCAGTCGGGCGGCTGGGGCGTGAAGCTGATCGAGGCGGTCGAGGCCGAGGCGCGGGCGCGCGGTGCGCAGAAGCTCTACCTTTGCGTCTACAGCGCCAACCACGCCGCGCAGCGTTTCTACGCGCGCCACGGTTTCGCCGATGTCGGCTGCAAGCAGAATTTCCGGGTCGGCGACGTCGAATATGAGGACATGATCCTGGCGAAGCCGCTCGCCTGACATGTTGCGCCCCGCGCGCCCGAAGTGCGGCGGGGCGCTCCGTTGCCGGGGACCTTGGCCCGCACCAGGCAGCGGACCCCGCCCCATTCGTAACCTATATCAGGCCCGCGTCGTTCCCTGGCGGGTGAAATGCTGCCAGCGCGCGCTCTTGAGGCGGTCGCAAAAGAGGGTGGCCGAATCCCGATCGGGCAGACGCGCCTGCAAGCGATAGAAAGCGCCCGCGCGCACAACGGCGTAGTTGATCTGTTCGAGCCCGTTGACCCGCGCCGCCAGTACGCCCCACGCGCGATGCGCCGCGGCCGCCGAACGGAAAGCGCCCACCTGGACGCGGAATGCGGCACCCGGAGAGCGGAGCGACGTGAGAGCCTTTGTCGCCGCGGCGACCCGCACGATCGATTGCCGCGGAGCGTTCGGTGCAACTGGCGTGGCCCGTTGAGGCGGCGTCACGACAGCAAATTGTTGCGCTTGAGGCTGCATCGGAGGCGGTGGCGCGACATTGGGAATTGCGGTGGCGAGAAGCTCTTCGCCCCGATTCTGAGCAGCGTCCGACAGCACGGAGCGGAGCGTTGCGAGCCGTGTCTTGGCCTCGGGCAGGCCGGTGCGCGCGGCGCGGACCATCAGCGCATAGGCATAGGCCTCATCCCGCTCGACGCCGTCGCCGTTGAAGTATAGCGCGGCAAGCGAGCAGAGCGCGCGGGGATCATTGTGCTGCGCGGCCATCGTCAGCCACGGCAAGGCTTCGGCTTCGCGATGCTGGCCGGCAAGCATCAGTCCCAGCTCGGTCGCTGCGCCAACATGCCCCTGCCGAGCGGCGCGCGCATACCAATCCTCCGCCTGCGGGAAATTGGGATCGACCGAACGGCCCAGGCGATAGGCTTCGCCGATCATGAACTGAGCCTGGGCGTCGCCCCGGATGGCGGGTTCGATCGCTTCCGCGAAGGCGCCGCGATAATCGCCTTTGTCCCACAGGGCATCGGCCGTGGGCACCGCCGCGACAACCAAGCTCTGCCACAAGGCGAGCACAATCAGCCCCAGTACCGATCGCATCACCTCCGGAAAATAGGATCGGAAGGTTAACGAATTACGGATGTGCCACAATTTCGGCGCTATTTGGACAGCCAAGCGGACACGTCCGCCGAGGCTGGACGCAAGCCGGCCAGCAGATGGGAAGGTCGAAACGGATAGGGATTTGCCGAAAGATCGCTGGATGCCCCGTGAGGATTCGAACCTCAATTGACGGAGTCAGAGTCCGTAGTCTTACCTTTAGACGACGGGGCACCAATGAAGGCGCGCTCGATAGGCAAGCCGCCCTTGCCTGTCAACGGATCGGCGCCGCCCTTGCCGGTTGGGCCGCTTTCGGCCTAATCAGGCGTCAAGTACCGGCGGCCCCCAAGGGCCGATTCCCGGAGAACATAAGAGACGGCTTAATGGCAGAGCGCGCGCACAAGGCGGCGCAGGAATCCGGCGCGAATCGCCGGCCTGTGTCGCAATCGCCCCGCACCTCGCGGGCGCAGCCGATGCGCGGCACCTATGCCGCGCTCGATCTGGGTACCAACAATTGCCGGTTGCTGATCGCGCGTCCCGCGGGCGACGGCTTCATCGTGATCGACGCTTTCTCGCGCATCGTGCGGCTGGGCGAAGGTCTCGCCAAGTCCGGGCAATTGAGCGACGCGGCCATGGATCGCGCGGTCGCTGCGCTGTCGATCTGCGCGGAGAAACTGAAGCGCCGCAACGTGACACTGGTGCGATCGGTGGCGACGGAAGCCTGCCGCCGCGCCACCAACGGCCGCGAATTCGTCGCGCGCGTGCTGGCCGAGACGGGCATCCGCCTCCAGATAATAAGCGCCGAGCAGGAGGCGCGGTTGGCGGTGATGGGCTGTCATGCCTTACTCGAACCAGGCACCGGTCCGGCTCTGGTATTCGATATTGGCGGCGGCTCTACCGAATTGGTGCTGCTCGATGGCGAGAGTGGCGGCGCGCCGCATGTCGGCGACTGGTTTTCGGCGCCCTGGGGCGTAGTCTCGCTGAGCGAGAGCGAGCCGCACCTGGGCGATACCGAAGAGGAATTGCGCGAGGCTTATGCCCGGATGCGCGCGCGGGTGAGCGAGGCGTTCGCGCCCTTTGCCGCGACGCTCAAGACCCGGGGCGTCGGCGATGGCGGACGGCTGCTCGGCACCAGCGGCACGGTGACCACGCTTGCCAGCCTGCACCTTGCCTTGCCCAATTACGATCGGCGCGCGGTCGATGGTTTGATCGTGCCGGCGGAATCGATGCGGAGTCTCAGCCAGAGGCTCGCAGGGATGAATGTTGGACAGCGTGCCGAACTCGCCTGTATCGGAAATGAGCGCGCCGACTTGGTGGTGGCCGGCTGCGCGATCCTGGAGGCGATTTTGGATTTGTGGCCGGCCGAACGGCTGAGCGTTGCCGACCGCGGCATTCGCGAAGGCATATTGCGCACCTTGATGGCGCACGAGCTGCGCGGATGAGCCGCGGCGGTTCCGGCGGGCGCGTGCGCGTCCGCACCGGGCGCGGACGCACCGCCGCCTCGACCCGGTGGCTCGAGCGCCAGCTGAACGACCCTTATGTGCGCAAGGCCAAGGCCGAGGGCTATCGCAGCCGTGCTGCGTATAAATTGCTGGAGCTGGACGAGCGTTTCGGCCTGCTGAAGGGCACCAAGCGCGTGATCGATCTCGGCGTCGCGCCGGGCGGCTGGACCCAGGTCGTGCTGCGCCGCCAGCCCAAGACGAAGATCGTCGGCATCGATCTGCTGCCGACCGATCCGATCGAGGATGCGGTGCTCCTCCAGATGGATTTCATGGACGACGCCGCGCCCGCCATCCTCGCCGAGGAACTGGGCGGCAAGGCGGACCTCGTCCTGTCGGACATGGCGGCGAATACGGTCGGCCATCAGCAGACCGACCATCTGCGCACGATGGGACTGGTCGAGGCGGCGGCGTATTTCGCGGGCGACGTGCTCGCGCCGGGCGGTGCGTTTGTCGCCAAGGTGCTGGCGGGTGGTGCAGACCATGATCTGGTCGCCTTGCTCAAGCGCATGTTCGCGACCGTGAAGCATGCCAAGCCGCCCGCGAGCCGCAAGGATTCGTCCGAATGGTATGTGATCGCGCAGGGGTTCAAGGGCGTGCCGGCTGAGCCGCGCAATCTCGATCCCGAATTGACATGACCGAGGTGGATAGAAGCCTGATCTGAGGCTTTGTGCGGAAAGGACCGATTATGGAAAACGCCATCCACGATCCGGTTGTGCGGCGCCTTCTCCGCTCAAAGACGGGCCTTCGGGCCGGTGGGGCGCCCTCGGCACATGATGTCCTTGCCACTTATCATAGCAAAACGGGCGAATCCGTATTTGCCTTCTGCCGACATGGGTTGTTGCTGCGTCCGGGACCTGACGAGCGCTATGTCCCGTTCGTCGATATAGACGATGCCGGATATTATAACCGCGAGATGGTCGAGCGGGCGAAGGAGGCTCGGGTCACCGGTGCGCCTGCGCCTCTCAAGATTCGCCTCAACTCCGGTGAAAAGGTCGAGCTTCCGCTGGAGCGAAGAGATGAGGCGATCCCGGATTTGCTGACCATTGCGGCGCTTATTCACCAGCGCGTCGTCATCGATCGGGCCGAACAGGGAGAGCATTGGGACGGGCAGGGCTGGCTTCCCCGCGCGAACTAAAGGCTATTCCCCGATCAGATGCAGCACCACGCTCCGCCGGTGGGGATGATGGCGGTGTTCGAATAGGTAGATACCCTGCCAAGTGCCGAGCACCATCCGGCCGTTCACCAGCGGGATCGTTAGCGAGACCTGCGTCAAAGCAGTCTTGAGGTGGGCGGGCATGTCGTCCGGGCCCTCGTCGTCATGCTCGTAGAGGGTCCGATCCTCGGGCGCGATCCGGCCGAAGAAGGCGATGATGTCGTCCTTCACCTCGGGCGCGGCATTTTCCTGGATCAGGAGCGAGGCGGAGGTGTGGCGGCAGAAAAGGGTGAGCAGACCGTCTTCCATGTCCTGATCGGCGACCCAGCGCGCAACTTCGTGCGTGATCTCGTACAAGCGCTGGCCCGATGTCTGGAGTTCAAGCGCGGTCGAAGCCTGGCGCATCCCGTGCCTCAGGCCGCGGCCAGCAGGGTCGCGCGCACGCCCGAATGAGTGGCGTCGTAATCGACCGCCGACTTGAGCGTCGCCGCCATCGCGTTGATCAGTTTGGAGCCGAGGCCGGTACCCTTGATCGCGCCGTCGGCAGGCATGCCGCAACCATCGTCCTCGACCCGCAGCAGGAACTTGTCGCCTTGCGCCTTCAGTTCGACGCGCACCTGTCCGGTAGCGTTGGGGCCGTAGGCATATTTGCAGGCGTTGGAGACGAGCTCGTTGACGATCACGCCGACAGCGACCGCCTTGTCGGTCCCGAGCTCGACCGGTTCGGCGACGAGTGACAGCGCGCGCGGGCCTTCGGGGGTGGACCAGGTTTCCTCAAGGTCGCTGAGCAGCGAACCGAGATAGTCGGCCATGTCGACCTTGTTGACCGAATCGCCGGTGTAGAGCCGGCGGTGGATCTGCGCGATCGCAGCGATGCGGCGCTGCGTGTCGCCAAGCGCGGCGCGCGTCTCCTCGTTCCCGGCGCCGCGCGCCTGCATGTAGACGAAGGCGGAGACAAGCTGAAGGCTGTTGGCGACGCGATGGTTGACCTCATGCAGCATCGCCTCGAGCCGTTCATTGCTTTCGCGCAAGCGCTGCTCGGCCTGTTCCTTCTCGGCGCGCATCCGCACGCGGACGATGCCTTGTTCGATCGCGCGAGCCAGCAGGTCGAAGAATTCCTCGCCGACCGTCTTCACGACATAGTCGATCGCGCCGGCCTTCAACGCGGCGACCGCGACGCGGCTCTCCTCGGATCCGGTGACGTAGATCACCGGCGGCGGATCGGGCAGCTTGCGCAATTGCTGGAGTGTGGTGAGCCCGTCCTGGCCGGGCATGTAGTGATCGACCGCGATCAGGTCATATTTGACCTCCGCCGCCATATCGACGCCTTCCTTGCCGCCGAGAGCGCAATCGACCTGGAAGCCGCGCCGTTCGAGCGCGCGCGAGACCAGCCGGCGAAGACCCTCGTCGTCGTCGATATAGAGGATGCGAGGCGCGTCTTCAGCGTCGGCCATCAAGCCTCGGGCAGGTCCGGTACCTGGATTACCGACAGGAACAGGCCGAGCTGGCGGATCGCATCCGCGAAGCTTTCATAATTGACCGGTTTGGTGATGTAGACGTTGCAACCCAAGTCATAGCAGCGCTGGATCTCGACCTTGTCATCGGTTGTGGTGAGCACCACGACCGGTGTGCGCTTCAATGGATTTCCGTCAGCCTTGATTCGGCCGAGGATGTCGGTGCCGCTCATGTCGGGCAGGTTGAGATCGAGCAGGATCAGCGCAGGACCATTGTGGGCGGGGCCGTCGGGCGCCTCCTGCAGATATTCGAGCGCGGTGGTGCCGTCGGTGAAATGGTGGATGTCGTTTGAGATACCCGCGCGGCGGATATTCTTCTCGATCAGGCGGGCATGGCCCTCATCATCCTCGATCATGATGATGGTGACCGGTTGCTGATTGTTCATGCGATTGCCCCTTGCTCAGCCATGAACGCAACCGGCAGACTGATCCGGAAGGTTGCGCCTCTACCTAATTCTGATTCCACGTTTATCGTCCCGCCAAGGCGATAGGCCAATGCGCGTGTGTGCGCGAGCCCGATTCCTTCGCCGGGCTGGTCCTGCATGCCCGATCGGCGGAAAAGATCGAAGATGCGGTCGTGATCCCTGGGGTCGACGCCGCGGCCGTTGTCGGCCACTTCGAACACCGCGCGCGGTCCCTCGACGTGGCCGCGCAGTTCGATCCGGCCGCCACTGCGGTCGGGCGGCATATATTTGATCGCATTCTCGACGATGTTGCCGACGATCTGCTCGATCGCAAGTCGGTCACTGGTGATGTTGGGCAGCTTGCCCACCACCGAGAAGTCTATGCCCTTTTCATCAAGCCGATGGCGGTGCGTGTCGGCAATGCCCTGCGCGACCACATTCATGTCGAGTTTTTCGGGCGTGATCGGGCGACGGCCTTCGCGCGACAGGCGCAGGATCGCGTTGATCAGCCGGTCCATCTTCTGGGTCGAGGTGCGGATGAAGCCGATCGCCTCGGGCAGGTCCTCGCGTGCTGCGAGTTGCGCATCCTTGTCGACCAAGTCGGGCGCAATTTCCTCGACCTTGTCCATCATCGCGCCGAGACGCTTGGTTGCGCTTTCGAGTTCGGCGGTGAAGCCCATCACATTGACCAAAGGCGAGCGCAAATCGTGGCTGACGATATAGGCGAAGCGCTGGATCTCGTCATTGGCGCGCTGCAGATCGGTAGTGCGCTCGCGCACCGCGCCTTCGAGGTCGGTGTTGAGCAGCCGTAATTCGTCGCGCGAGGCGGTGAGGTCGCGCGTGTACATCAGGATTACCCAGATCGACCCCGCTGCCACCAGCAGCAGGATGATCGCGGCGAAGGTAACCGTCACATAGAAATTGCGGAGCGTGTCGGTCTGCGCGTTGTCGCGGATCGCGAGCAAGCGGCTTTCCTCTGCGCGCATCTGCCCAAGCTGCGCGCGGATTTCGCGCATCATCTGCAGCGGAATCGTGTCCTGGAAATATTTGACCGCCTGATCGCGATGGCCCGCACGGACCTGCGCGACCGAGATGTTCATCATCTTGAGGTCGCGCTGCGTAAGCTGGATCAAAGTCGCGAGATTGGCCTGCTGGCGAATATTGTCACGCGTCAGGTCGCGCAGCCGGTTTAGCGCTGGGCCTAGCTGCCTGCTGGCTTCGTCATAGGTGCGCGCCGTGTTGGGGGCGCCGGAGAGCAGGAAGCCGCGGCGGCCCGTTTCGGCGCGTTCGATCAGCGCGTCGAAATTGGCAATCGCGCGCTCGACCTCGAACGTGTGGTTGATCCACTGATTATGATATTGGCTCTGCCGTACCGCCTGGAAAGCTGCGCTGCCGGCAGCCAGCAATGCGAAGAAACCGAGCGCAATTCCGCCGACCACGAGCCGGTTGAACCAGGCTTCTGTCACGGCGATGTTCTTCAGCGTCAGGCGCACCATATGTTCGATACTGGCATGGCGCGCATTTTCAAGGGCTTGACCATCCGGTTTGGGATCAAAGCACGATCTCGAAGCAGGCGCCCTGCTCGCTTTCGCCAAGCGCGATCGTTCCGCCATGCGCGGTGACGATCCGGCGCGCGAGGCTCAATCCCACGCCGGTTCCGCCCGCCTTGGTAGTGAAGAAGGGCAGGAAGATCTCCCCGGCGAGATCGGGCGGGATGCCGGGGCCGTTGTCGCAGATGGTGATCATGGTTCGGCCACCGGGCAATAGCCGGACGGATAGGCTCATTGCGGGCGCATCGCTATGCGCCGCCCCAGCCTCTGCGCCGTTCTTGAGGAGATTGATTGCAACCTGCGCGAGCAGATCGGGGTCGGCGTCGAGATGGACGTCATCGGGCTCGATCGTAAGGGTCAGTGGCACGTCGCGGCCGGCGTCGGAGGCCGCGAACAGGCGTTGCAGTTCCTCGGCCCAGGGGCGTGCCGGGAAGTGGCGTTGCTCGATCACGGGTGCGCGGCTGAAGGCGCGATAGGCTTCGACGAAATGCATGATGCCCGCCGCGCGGCGGGCGAGTGTCTCGATGGCCATGCGTGCGTCCGCCACATCGGGATTGTCGCCCTTGACCCCGGCCATCAGCCGCGCCGCGCTCTCCGCAAGGCTCACCACGGGTGTCATCGAATTCATGATCTCATGAGTCAGCACGCGCACCAGATCGGCCTGCGCGGCAAGCTCGACCGCGGATAATTCCTGCTGGATCGGTTGGACCGCAACGATGGTGAGGCTGCGCCCCAACCGGTCGAGCGCGGCCCGCGATACCATCGCCCGCTGCACCATGTCGTCGACGCGAAGCGGCACGACCTTGCGCGCGCTCGGCCCGCCGGTGCCGCGCAGCGCCGCGACCAGATCGGCGCCGTAGCGCGCGAAATCGTCGATCCGCGTGCCGTCGAGCCGGTTGAACAGCTTGCGCGCCGCCTTGTTGGAGAGGGTGACGCGGTCGCCTTCATCGACCAACAGCAATGCGGCGGGAGATTCGTCGGCGAGCGCGCCATGGATGCGCGCTTCCTCATTGGCTTGCGCGCGTTCGGCGCGGAGCTGGCGCATCGCATCGCCCAGCGCCTGGCCAAGCTCGTCGAACCCGCCGCCTCCGGTTCGGCTGAAGCCCTGGTTGAAATCGCCGTAGCGCAGGCCCTCGACGAAGCGTGCCACCTCGCGGTTGGTGCGGCCGATATAATACCAGAGGCCCCAGGTGGTACCGATGGCGGCGGCGCCCGCGACGATCCGCGCGGCGCGCAGATTGGGCACCCACAACGTGTAGGCCAGCGCCCCGACCGCGACGATCAGCAAAAGGAGCCGCCAGCCGAAGCCTAAAGCGAAGTTGCGTTCAAAGGCCATGCTTTTCCATGCGCCGGTAGAGCGATCCGCGCGTCAGGCCGAGTTCGGTCGCGGCCGATGAGATGTTGTAAGCGTGCTTCTGGAGCGCGCGCTCGATCATCTGTTTTTCCGCCTTGCCGAGGTTGAGCCCGGCATCCGCGGGCGCCGCCGGGGGCAAGGCCTCGGGCGCGATCCGGACGGCAGGCGCGGCGCGCGAAAGCGGGAAGTCGGACAAGGCATAAGCCTCACCCTCGGCCAG
>Ga0209455_1000613_pt1 | contig 22668 bp, 25 predicted proteins | sample AraplaCol_mCL_r2_FD_184275 | JGI IMG/M metagenome (GOLD analysis project Ga0209455, IMG submission 184275) | Arabidopsis root microbial communities from North Carolina, USA - plate scrape CL_Col_mCL_r2 (SPAdes) (version 2) | ecosystem: Host-associated > Plants > Roots > Endosphere | place: USA... | reverse complement strand
ATCATGGCCTGGTTCATCAAACGCTTCGCCGCCCTCGCCCTCGGCGGCATGTTCGCCTTGAGCGCCGTCAGCTTCGCCGATTTCCTCGCCTGCAGTTATGGCAATGGCGTCGGCATCACCGATAACCGCAAGGTCCAGCCCCGTCGGCGCGGCTTGCCGGAGTGAAGCGGCCCCTACCTAGCCGTCATGCGCAGCCGCCCAGATAAGGAATGATCACATGTCACAGCCTACGCAGCAGCCGACGCTTGAGATCGGCACCATCGCGATCGACGCCGATATTACGCTCCGACACATGGTGGCCCGCCCTGTCGGCGCGTCTCACGGCAACACGCGGCAGACCGTGCTCTTGCTGCATGGCTTCCCGGAAACCCTCCTTGCCTGGAAGGAAATCGCGCTGGCGCTTGCCGTGGACAGCGAGGTGCATGCTTTCGACTGGCCGGGCTTCGGGCTCTCCTCGCGCCCGCCGGCCGAGCGCTTCGCCTATGCGCCCCGCGACTATGCCCGCGTCCTGAAGGCCTATATCGATCAGGCCGGCATCGACCGCGCGACGCTGACGATTTATGCGACCGATATCGGCGCCCTCCCCGCGCTCCTGCTGGCGCTGGAGGAACCGGGGATCGCCAAATCGATCATCGTCGGCGACTTCGCGCCGTTCAACCGCCCGGCGCTTATGTCGGAAAACCTGCAAAAGCTGAAGGCGAAGGCCACTGCCGATCAGGTGCGCGACTTCATGAACGCCCATCGCGACGAAATTCTCGCCAACATCTTTGTGCGTGGCCTGCCCGAAGCAGCGTGCTATGAGGTCTCCCGCGATTTCCGCGACGACATGGTTCTTGCCTGGAGCCAGGGCGATATGACGGTGATCGATGCCTTCTATCACTATTACGCCCATTTCACCCGCGACCAGGAATACTTCGAAGCCAAGCTGGCGAAGCTTGCGACGCCGGTGACTGTGATCTGGGGCAGCGAGGATCTCTATATCAAGAAGGAGATGGGGATCGAACTCGCGGCCGAGATCGGGACAGAAGCCAAGCTGCTGCCCGGCATCGGACACTTCCCGCATCTGCAGGCGCCGGATCGGACGATCGCGGAAATTCGCGCCGCGATGCGATGACGCCGATCGGTTCTTCATAATACGGGAGAGGAAGGTGCTCCGCACCGACCTCATACACGCTTGTCACCCTCGGACTTGATCCGAGGGTCCATGCCGGCGGCAGCGTGGTGCCTGATGCCCCCTCTCCCTAACCCTCCCCCGCCCCGCCGACGAATGTCGGCCTACGCCGACGGAGGCGGGAGGGAATCACAGAGCGTCGCCATTTTCTCCCTCGCCCCGATGTCGACGAATGTCGGCCTACGCCGACGGGCGGGGAGAGGGTTATGGTGAGGGGGTAACTGCGCGCGGCTGGTCAGGCTTTCTTCGTTGTTGCTTTCTTTACGGTCGGCTTCTTCTCAGCCGCCTTCTTGCTCGCGACTTTCTTCGCCGCTGCCTTCTTTGCCGGCTTCTTGGCGGCGGTTGCAGAAGCGTTGAGCGCGGCGGCGGCGCGGAAGAGAGCCTTCAGCGCTTTCTCATCGAGCTTGTCGCCATCGCGGATGTCGATCGCGCGCCGCGTATTGCCTTCGACGCTGGCATTGAAGAGGCCGGCGGGATCTGCCACGGCGGCGCCCTTGGCGAAGGTCAGCTTGACGACGTCCTTATAGGTCTCGCCGGTGCAGATGATGCCGGCCTGTTCCCAGACCGGCACGCCGCGCCACTTCCATGCCTCGGTGACATCGGGCACCGCTTCATGGAGCAGCTTGCGAATGCGCGCGAGGGTCGCGCCGCGCCAGTCGCCGAGTTCCTTGATGCGTCCGTCGATGAGCTTGGCGGGCGTATCGCTTGTTGTCGCCGTCGCGTCGGTCTTCGCCGTCTTCATGCCGCCTGCCGCTTTCTTTTTGGTTGTCGTCATCGGTGACGTGATGACGGCGCATCCTGGGACATTGGCGCCGGTTTGTCGAATGTCGGCTCAGGTGTCCGCTTGCTGACCTTCCAGCGGTTGTACCATGGATGCCCGGATCAAGTCCGGGCATGACAATAGAGAGAGTTGTAGAGCGCCGGCTTCGTACCCTTTTGTCATTGCCGGGCTTGACCCGGCAATCCATGGCAAGTGCAGGCGGGCTGTCTCCCGAGGGTGACGGCTGAGAGATCGCGAACCGCCTAGCGCGGCGGCATGGTGTCGAACTTCACGAGTGCTGGATCGAGGTGGTCCCAGGCGTAGCCGCGCACGGCATAGGTCACGGCCTGGGGCTGGAAGCGGGCGGGATCGTCCAGGCTGGCGGCGCGGATGGTGAAGAGCTGGGGCATGGCGGCGAAGGTCATGTAGACCGGCGAGCCGCAATTCGGGCAGAAGTGGCGCGACTTCTTGTTGCCGCTATCGGCCGTCATCTCCCAGGAGGCGGCCTTGCCGCTGACCTTCACACCCTCGCGCATGAAGGTGAGATGCGAGAGATGGCCGGCTCCGCTTTCGCTCTGGCAGTCGCGGCATTGGCAGTGATTGCTGAAGACGGGTTCGCCGCTGATCTCATAGCGGATCGCCCCACAGGCGCAGCCGCCTTTATAGGCGGCGGTACTGGTCTCGCTCATGACCTTGCTCCCTTTGATTTTGGACTCGTTACGAGATTGGACGCGGTGATATCTGCGCGCAGGCGCCATGCCCCCGCCCTCACCCTCCCCCGCCCGCCGACGACTGTCGGCCTACGCCGACGGAGGGAGGGGATTACTGGGGGTCCATGGCACGCGTCGCGCAGCGTGGCACTGTCCGATTGCTATTGGGTCGATGCACTCTTCATTCCCCTCCCCCAAATTGGGGGAGGGTCAGGGAGGGGGGCTCCAGCCGCTCAATGCTGCGTCGTGCCGCCCGCGTCTTCGCCACCGCTGAGATCGCCACCACTCAGCTCACCAATGGTGTGGACGACCTTCTTCCAGCCATTGCCCATATTGGTGTAGGCGGTCGCGTTGCGCGGCAGGACGAAGCCGGCATGGACCAGGCGCAGGCGCGTGCCGCCGGCCTCCGGTGTCAGCGTGAAGGTGACGACCGTTTCCAGCGGCGCGCCATAGCCCTCATTGCTTTCATGCCCGCCCTTCCAGGCATAGGTGAAGCGGCGGTTCGGCACCACCTCCAGCACCTCGCAGCGAATGGTGCCGTCCCAGGCGCCGGCCGCCTTGGTCTGATAGGTGAAGCAGTTACCGACCACGGGTTCGAAACCGGTCGGCGCCATCAGCCAGCGGCCCATCAGCGCGCCAGTGGTAAGCGTCTTCCAGATCACCTCCGGCACATGCGGGAACAGTTCGTCGACGACGATCTCCCCCTCTCGTTTCTCAGGCGTGTCGGGCCGGCCGGCATCAGCTTTAAGGGCGGCATCGCTCATGGATCGATTTCCTTCAGCAGGCTGCGGAGATTGGCGAAGCGTTCGCGCCAGAAGACGCCGTAATGGTCCATCCAGTCGACCAGGGGGGCGAGGCCGTCCGGCCGGGCGCGGTAATAGACGTTGCGGCCCTCCGGCCGTTCGGCGACGAGGCCGGCCTGGCGCAGGGATTTGAGGTGCTGCGAGATGGCGCCCTGCGTCACCCCGCTGCCCCGGGTCAGATCGGCGACGGTGATCTCGTCGCTGGTGGCGATGCGCTCGAAGACCGCGCGGCGCGTCGGATCGGCGAGGGCGCGCATGACGGCGTCGATGGGGGATGGGTCGGTGGAGGTGGTTTGGGTCACGGGAATAGATTAGCTGCGGCTAATTAATTAGTCAATGCTAATTCTTTGAGCGGTACCGTCTCCAGCTGGCCAAATTCACCTCATATCAAAGCTAACACCTAGCAAATTGCTTCAGCCTAGCTAATCGCCAAGCTCTTCACTGACTGGTTCGACTACTGAGCCTTGCACTAGTTCTGATACCCAAGACGAAACATTCTCGATGCGCACCGTATTTCCTTGAGCCGCGTAATACTCGCGCACGGTCCGGAACTGATTGCCAAAGCGCTCAAAGAAGAGACTTTGCAGCTTATTATCTCGACTAAGGACGCTCGAAAGTGCTCGGCCACCTTGAAAGAACCGCATCGCATGCTCAATGCCAAGCAGATAAAGGTACTTTCGTTTTGGAGTTGGATGCAGCGCCAGCAATACGTGGTCTTTAAAAATGGAATTTTGGCGAATGGATTCCGGCCCGCCGCGCCAGCGTATAAACTTGAATTCGGCAACACGCAAATTGGTCTCGAGATCGAATGCTCTGCCGGTGTTGCCTGCCCCGAGAGAAACAGACTCAACCCTTTCGCTAGTTTCCAGAATGTGCGGAAGACACAACAGGATACCAAGCGCGTGGATGGTCACATTAATTTGCCCTGCGAGGCGCTTCATCTCAGCAGCTGCAGCCAGCACATCGTGGCCAGCGCTGGCACTTTTCAGAAAGCTGGCACAATCGCCAGCGGTAACACCGCGAACAGCGCCTTCAAGTTTCGATAGCTTCCGAGTTAGATCGTCCCCTGTAAACCGCATAAGCAACTCTACAGTTTCCGCTGACTCCATATTCAATCGGCGCCTCCTATTGCCAACCGCAGCCATTCCGTTATGTCTTCTTTCCACTCGGCGTCGATATACACATCGCTTTGAGGCACAAGACCATTCGTTATGTCGACTACTAGGTGTACACCCACCGCATAAGCATAGGCGCCAGTCAACTCAGTCATACCTTTTAGCTTCCAGATATCGCCTTCGAAATTCCTGTTTTCGGCCTTCTTGACCTCGACTACCAGAAGGTTTTCTTTCTTTCCCACTCGATGCACTATCAAATCGGGTACGATCGCGCCCTCTTTGATTAATTGACTTCTATTCAAGGCGTACGTTAGCCGTTTGATCACGTCCTCACGACGGTTCCACTCGAGGTCAATTGACCAACCCTCATACTTTCCTTTGAGCAACTCGGCCAAACGCGCCACAATCGCTCGCTCTGACGGGTCGGCGTATGCGAGTTCTTTGTCGCCAAGCAGCTGGGTAACTGCGACCGCAAAAATTCGAAGTATGTCTTTGGTATCCTGCGTCACATCGATAGTCCGATCCGTGGCGCTCTTCACGAGCGGTGATCAGTTGTCAATTATGCAAACGCTTTTCCAGTGGACAATCGAGATAATTGGCCTCGTAGCTATACCGGCAAAGGCAGGAGCCTAGCCGCGATAGGTAGTGGTTACTTAGGTCCTTCAAGTAACCGAAACCAATCCTTCACGGTAAGCTTAAGTCGGTCGACTTCGTCTTCCGCAAGAAGACCACAGTGAGCTATTGGTCCCCGAAGGTTATTGAGGGAATACATAACTCGACCCATTGCCTTCTGGTTGCTCAAAATGCCTCCGAACAAGGTCCAGTTATGCCGGATAATATCTCCAAGATGTCCAAATGTAACGTAGTCGAGTTGACTGTCAGATCGCGGTGTAAAGCCGGCTTCCTGCTCTCGCTGTTGGTTAGCCTTCCATTCTTCTTTAGCGCTACTGGGTGTATGCGTGTCCCACCAATTTGCTCCATAGGCCTCTGTCAATGTCTCATCTATCAACTTCCGAATGTCGTTTTCGAGCATGTAAAATAATTTGTAGTGTTCCGCCATACGGACTGCATTGTCGCGCACTTCTGCGGAAAACTGAGCAACCGAAGACTTAATCGTGGCTTCATCGTCGGAAGGGAGTGATATCAAAAATGTTGAGTTCGGATTCACCTTCTCTACGGCAAGCCTGAGAGAAGCGCATTTGAGCACAAATAGCTCGATTTGATCGTCAGTAGTCATTGCATCAGATTCTCTTTGATGCTTCGGAATATAGCGTTCAGAACTTTAAGATCTGATGTTTCAGGGAGCACTATATTGATGTTGTAGGCCAATCGAATTTCACCTCCAGATTTTCCCTGCCGGCCTAAGCCTTGAGTGTTTCCGGTGGTAGTTCCTCCGATATTGCTGCCTATCGCCCCCCCTGCTGCTACACTAGTTTCTTCCGTTGCCTCTTCTTCGTCGCCGCTAGTTCGATCGAAGTTAGCTGGAATGAACGATTTAACTACATTAAAGGTGCCTCGGATCGCGAGGGCCACGGGATCGCTCGCCTTGAGCCCAGTGATCTCCATGATTATGTCGCGCATCTTATTGTCATCAACGGTGTGCGCATATTCGCTTCGCTTGAATATCTCCGGAAATCCGTTTCGCAAAGCGTGAAAGGCCGCTTCCCCGCGACCGCTTTCAGTACGGAACTTTGCATAAAGGTCCGTGGGAGCACCGTCACTTGTTAGTAATCCCATGCGCTTCAGAATCGGGATCGTACCCCTCGCAGATCCACCCTTAAGCTTCAACACGTTTTCTAAAAAATCGGCGTTAAACTTCGGAGGCCGAGATGCCTCGATAAGACGTTCCAGCGCTTTCTTCAGAGTGCCACTTGCCGGTAGGTATGGTAGGTTTCCAGGGATCTTTCGCGGCGGCGAAGTCGTCTTCTCGGCTTGAGCCTGAACCTCTTCCACATGTACCGATTCTTTAGATGATGACTTTCCCGCCATGTCCCCCTCCTAGGTGATTCCTGTAGGCTGCCCCCAGTTGATATGGGATGCAAGGCTCAATGGTAGGAACGTACTTATGCTTGAGGTCTAGCTAGAATCAGCGGGGCCTACCGGACTTAGGCGAAATCGCTAATTGAAGCGCTCTCCCTCAACGATTGATTCAAAAGCGAAAGAGATGCTTCACAGGTTGGCTACATATACTGATATGTGGCCCTTACCTATAGTGACAACCCTTCTCCCTGGCAGCATCACATGGAGCCCGCCATGCCCAAGATCGACATCGCATCCGTGCCGGAGCGCAAGGGCACGGGCTATCCGCCGCCATTCAACGCGCCCTGTGCCGATCGTATCCGGCAGCGTCTGGGCAATGCCGGCGGCCTCTCCGATTTCGGCGTCAATCTCATGCGCCTGCCGCCGGGCAACTGGTCGAGCCAGCGGCACTGGCATTCGCATGAGGACGAATTCGTCTATGTGCTGGCGGGCGAGCTCACGCTGATCGAGGATGATGGGGAGACATTGCTGCGGGCAGGCGATTGCGCGGCTTTCCCGAAGGGCAGCGGCAATGGCCATCACATGATCAACCGATCGGATGCGATGGCGGTCTATCTCGAAGTCGGCTCACGCCACCCGGACGACCTCACCACCTGTTCCGACATCGACATGATGAGCGCCAATGCCGATGGGCGCTTCACGCATAAGGACGGCACGCCTTATCCGGACTGACGGAGATGCGGCTGGCCCGAGCGGTATCGTTCTTCAGTCGCCCCCCTCACCCCTACCCTCTCCCTCGGGGGGAGAGGGAGTTCAGCGAGTTCGATCTGAACACCGCAGCATGTCGGCGACAGGCCAGGGCGTTCAGCGTGTTTCGGACCGGGCTGTCGGTTGGCACTTGTCCCGATAGCCTGGCAGCCTGGCGCGCGGCCTGCGGTCTTTATCCGCCGGGCCGTTGTGCGCCGAGCAGCAGGGCGTCGGCGGTCACCAGCTGGCCGGCGAAGAAGGCCGCTTCCTTGCTGCCCGCCAGGCGCAGGCGGTCGATGATGTCGTCCAGCAGCGCAGCCCCCTGCGCCCGTGAATGCGGCTGGGCCTTGCGCGCGAGCGCCCCATAGCCTTGCGCCAGGAGTACGTTGGGTGCAGTCGGATCTGCGGCGATGAAGGCTGCCTCGGCGCGGGCGAAGGCCTCCCCGGCGGCGACGGGACGGCCGGCCGCCAGTTCGAGGGCGCCGACCAGCCAATCGGCGGTGCCCCGTTCACGCGGGCCCAGCGCCAGTTCGCGGGCCAGGTCGCGGCTGGCCAGCGCCAGCTGCAGCCCGCGGGCGATCTCCGCCGCGGTGATGACGATGCCGGCATCACCCCAGCCCGGCCAGCAATTGACGGCCGTGTTGAAGGCAATGGCCTTGCCCAGCATCTTCAACTCCATCGCCTTGTCGGGCACGAGCGACGCCTGATCATGGCAATAAGCGAGGCCCATTGTGCCGGCGATGATCATGTTCACCACGTCATGATGCTGGCGATAGAGGCACTTCACGGTGGTGTTGAAGGCGGCGGCCGTCGCGAGCGGGTCCGGCCGTGCTGCAACGATGGATGGCACCTCGCTGCCGCGCCCCTGGCGCAGCAACTGGACCAGCCTGTCGACCAGATCCTCTGACGCGCGATCGGCGGGTGACTGTGTCATGATTCCTCCAGGCATGGTTCCTCCAGGAAGGCTGCGGGATGCGGGAACGGCCGCGGCTGGATGGCCACGGTTGGATGGTCGCGATTAGCCTGCCACGGATGGCTGGCTACGGTTAGCCGCCGGCGCGGCTTGCGGTGATGCAGAGGTGATCCGCCGGCAGCCGGAAAAATTCTCTGTTTCCGTCGGCGGCGGCAAATTCAGCCTGCATGATATAGAGTGCCGCTGCGGAACGGTCCCGCCCGGCTGTTGCCGGTGGGCTGTTACCGATGGAGAGAGACCCATGACCGACCACCCCCTGAAGGCCGTCATCGCCGCCGCCGATCGCGCGATCACCGCCGAGGCCTTCGACGAGGTGATGGCGTTCTATGCCGAAGAGGCGAGCCTGGTCATTCGCCCCGGCCTGGTGGTGAGCGGAAAGGCGGCCATTCGCCGGGCCTTTGTCGCCATCGCCGAGCACTTCAAGCACAGGCTGGTCGTCAAGCAAGGCGACATGACCGTATTGGAGGGCGCCGATACCGCATTGGTGATCATGGACTCCATCCTGGAGGTCCCCGACGATGACGGCAATATGGAGACCGTCACGCGCTGCGCCACCTATGTCTTCAGGAAGACAGACGAGGGCGACTGGCTCTGCGTGATCGACAACTCCTATGGAACGGCTTTGCTGGATCCAGCTTAGCGGTGCAAGGCCGCCTTGGTTGCGGCTCGCGTCCTTGTCAGCTTCCTGAAGCGTTTCGCATCTCCGCGCTGACAGGTTTGCCCGGCAAGCGCATCCTGGCAAGTCCGCGCTTATAAATCACCCTGGCAAATCCATCCTGACAAGTTCCGTCTGGACCGCCTAGACTTCACCCATCACCGCGCCCATCGCCCGGATGGGTCCCGCCCCTGAATGGTCCAGACGCAGAGGAACTGCCCGATGCCGCAAGCGCATGATGTGACGCCGGCCGCCATGCCGGACTCCGATTGGGATTTCGCCTCGATCACAGAACTCTCGACAGCGTTGCGGGCGCGCAAGATTTCCGCCGCCGCGCTGCTGGAACGGGTGATCGCGCGGATCGAGCGGCTGGACGGCGGCATCAATGCCATCGTGGTGCGCGATTTCGAGCGGGCGCGGATGGCGGCGAAGGAAGCCGATGCGGCACTGGCGCGCGGCGACACGCGGCCGCTGCTCGGCATTCCCGTCTCGCTGAAGGAGCCGTTCGATGTCGCCGGCCTGAAGACCACCTGGGGCTTCCCGAAGTTCCGCGATTTCATGCCGGCCGAGGATGCGCTCGCCGTCACGCGCCTCAAGGCGGCGGGCGCCGTCATTTTCGGCAAGACCAATGTGCCAATCGGTCTCCGCGAATTCCAGAGCTATAACGAGATCTACGGCACCACCCACAATCCCTACGACCGCACGCGCTCGCCCGGCGGTTCCTCGGGCGGCTGTGCGGCGGCACTCGCGGCCGGGTTCGGGCCGCTCTCGATCGGTTCGGATATCGGCGGCTCGATCCGCGTGCCGGCACATTTCTGCGGCGTCTTCGGGCATAAGCCGAGCCTCGGCCTGATCCCGCTGCGCGGCTACAGCCTGCCGCCCGCACCACCCGTGCCGGGCCAGGGCGATCTCGCCGTGCTGGGGCCGATGACGCGGAGTGCGGCCGATCTCGCGCTTGTGCTCGATGTCCTCGCCGGGCCCGATGAGATGCGCGACGGCATCGGCTATCGCCTCGATCTGCCGCAGCCCCGGCATCGCAAGCTCACGGATTTCCGGGTGCTCGTCATCGACACGCATCCGCTGATGCCGGTCGACAGCACTGTGCGCGGCGCCATCAACGATCTGGCGCAGCGTCTCGCCAAGGCCGGCGTGACGGTCGCCGACAAGAGCCCGCTGCTGCCGGACCTGGCCGGGTCGGCGCGGCTCTATATGAAACTGGTCAATGCCGCCCGCAGCCCGCGCCTCACGCCCGAGGCCTTTGCCGCGGCGGCAGATGCGGCGGGGGGATTTGGCGCCGATGACCACAGCCTCGCCGCCGAGATGGCGCGCGGCTGGGTGATGAGCCATCGCGACTGGATCATCGCCGATGCGGCGCGCCTGCAGTTGCAGCAGCAATGGCGGGCACTGTTCCAGGCCTTCGACGTCGTGATCTATCCCGCGGCCTCCGTGCCGGCCTTTCCGCAGGACCAGTCGGAGCCGATCGAGGCGCGCAAGATCGCGATCGACGGCAAGCCGCAGAACTACCTGGAGGCCTTCTTCATCTGGGCCGATCCCGCCACCACCTGCGGCCTGCCCGCCACGGCGGCGCCGATCGGGCGCACACCGGCCAGTTCATCGCTGGAAGGATTGCCCATCGGCGTGCAGATCATCGGGCCCTATCTCGAGGACAAGACCACGATCGCATTCGCCGGCTTGCTGGAACGGGAATTCGGCGGCTTCGTGCCGCCGGCGCTCTGACGGCGTCTCTTCTAACAAGTCCTGTGAGCGGATTTCATCGGCTCGGACCTTATCTCGCTTTGACACTTTCGCGCTTTGACACTTTCACGCTTTGGCACTTTCCCGCTTTGACAATGGCGCCCGTGTCCCTATCTTTTGCGGGATGCGTCCGCGCAGCCGGATCTCCATTTTCCTTTCGTGGTCTTTCTGACCTCTCTTCCATAGCGGCTCCCTTCCGCCGCGCTTCAAGCTGGAGTGCCCCCATGAGCGACCAAGTGACCGACCAAGCCGACTATACCCCGCCAAAGGTCTGGACCTGGAACAAGGCCAGCGGCGGCCAGTTCGCCAATATCAACCGGCCGATCGCCGGCCCGACCCATGAGCAGGAACTGCCGGTCGGCAAGCATCCGCTGCAGCTCTATTCGCTGGCGACGCCGAATGGCCAGAAGGTGACGATCATGCTGGAGGAGCTGCTGGCCGCCGGCCATCGCGGCGCCGAATACGATGCCTGGCTGATCAAGATCGACGGCGACCAGTTCGGCAGCGGCTTCGTCGAGGTCAATCCCAATTCCAAGATCCCCGCACTGATGGATCGCAGCGGCGCGACGCCCATCCGCGTGTTCGAATCCGGCGCGATCCTGATGCATCTCGCCGAGAAGTTCGGCGCCTTCCTGCCGACCGAGACGGCGGCGCGCGCCGAGTGCCTGTCCTGGCTGTTCTGGCAGATGGGGAGTGCCCCCTATCTCGGCGGCGGCTTCGGGCATTTCTTCGCCTATGCGCCGAGCAAGATCGAATATGCGATCGACCGCTTCTCGATGGAGGTGAAGCGCCAGCTCGACGTGCTCGACCGGCGCCTGGCGGTCAGCGAATACATCGCCGGGCCGGATCTCACCATCGCCGATTTCGCGATCTTCCCCTGGTATGGCGGCCTCGTCAAAGGCTGGTCCTATGAACGCTCGGCGGAGTTCCTGAGCGTGCATGAATACAAGCATGTCAATCGCTGGGCCGATATGCTGGCGGCGCGGCCGGCGGTGATCCGCGGCCGCATGGTCAATCGCCGCAACGGCGACCCGGCGATGCAGCTGCATGAGCGCCACGACGCCAGCGACTTCGACACCAAGACGCAGGACAAGCTGCAGGCGGCGAAGTAAGCGGCAGGCCGCGGGCTCAAAAAAAGGCGGGACCTGATCGGTTCCGCCTTTCTTCATGCGCAGCTAAACGCGTCAGCCGTTTGGATGCAGGCCCGGGGCTTCCTGGCCGGTGCGGGCGACGTATTCGCTATAGCCGCCGCTGAACTGGTGCACGCCCTCGGGCGTCAGTTCGAGGACGCGGTTGGAGAGGGCGGCCAGGAAATGGCGGTCATGCGAGACGAAGAGCATGGTGCCCTCGAAATCGGCGAGGGCCGCCACCAGCATCTCCTTGGTCGCCATGTCGAGATGGTTGGTGGGCTCATCGAGCACCAGGAAATTCGGCGGATCGAACAGCATCTTCGCCATGACGAGGCGCGCCTTCTCGCCGCCGGAGAGGACACGGCAGGGCTTCTCGACATCGTCGCCGGAGAAGCCGAAGCAGCCGGCCAGCGTCCGCAACACACCCTGCCCGGCTTGCGGGAAGGAGCCGTCGAGCGATTCGAAGATGGTCTCGTCGCCGTCGAGGAGATCCATCGAATGCTGGGCGAAATAGCCCATCTTGACGCTGGCGCCGATATTGACCGTCCCCTCATCCGGGTCGGTTGCACCGGCCACCAGCTTCAGGAGCGTCGACTTGCCGGCGCCATTGGCGCCCAGCACGCACCAGCGCTCCTTGCGCCGTAGCTGCAGATCGAGGCCCTGATAGATCGGCTTCTCGCCATAGCCCTTATGCACATTCTTGAAGCTCGCCACATCCTCGCCCGAGCGCGGCGGCGTCCTGAACTCGAACTGCACCGTCTGGCGGCGCTTGGGCGGTTCCACCCGCTCGATCTTGTCGAGCTTCTTGACCCGGCTCTGCACCTGGGCGGCGTGTGAGGCGCGCGCCTTGAAGCGCTCGATGAACTTGATCTCCTTGGCGAGCATCGCCTGCTGGCGCTCGAACTGCGCCTGGCGCTGCTTCTCGCTCAGCGCCCGCTGCTGGTCGTAGAAATCGAGATCGCCGGAATAGGTGATGAGCGACCCGCCATCGATCTCCACCACCTTGCCGATGATGCGGTTCATGAAGGCGCGGTCATGCGAGGTCATGAGGAGGGCGCCGTCGTAATTCTTGAGGAAGGCCTCCAGCCAGATCAGGCTCTCGAGATCGAGATGGTTGCTGGGCTCGTCCAAGAGCATGCCGTCGGGGCGCATCAAGAGAATACGAGCCAGGGCGACGCGCATCTTCCAGCCGCCGGAGAGCAAGCCGACATCGCCGTCCATGCGCTCCTGGCTGAAGCTCAGCCCCGCCAGCACCTCGCGGGCGCGGGCCTCCAGCGCATAGCCGTCCAGTTCCTCGAAGCGGGCCAGCACCTCGCCATAGCGCTCGACCACCGCATCCATGTCGGGCTGGTCGGGATCGACCATCGCCGCCTCGAGCTGCGCCATCTCGGTCGCCAGCGCACTGACCGGGCCGACGCCATCCATCACCGCGGCGACGGCGCTCTGGCCCGACATCTCGCCGACATCCTGGCTGAAATAACCGATGGTCATGCCGGGATCGATCGCGACCTGGCCGTCATCGGGCCGCTCCTCGCCGGTGATCATGCGGAAGAGCGTCGACTTGCCGGCGCCATTGGGGCCCACGAGACCCACCTTCTCGCCCTTCTGGATGCCCATCGAGGCGTCGATGAAGAGGATCTGATGGCCGTGCTGCTTGCTGATGTTATCGAGGCGAATCATGTGGTCCGTACTGGCTGGAGGGAATCGATGCGACCGAAGCAGTCCGCGCATGGCGGCGAAAGTCACAGCCAGATGGACGCAATCGGCGCCGCTTTTACCCTGACCTCCCGCATTGATCAATCAGACGATCAGCACTTTGATTTATCTGTGAAATTTCGAAGATTGCCGCCAGGGGCGACGCTTATGGGCAGTTGAAGCGGACGGGCTCATCCCGGGACGGCAATTCGTCGCCCCTTTCCCTCGCCCGCCCTGCTCCGATCCTGCCCGCGATAATGCTCCTGACAGGTCAAGACGAGCAGGTTGACATCCATCCTACTAGTTGGTAGGAAGACACATGAGCAATTTATCCAGCAAGGCCGACGACATCCTTCGTTGTGCCCGCACCTTGATCATCAAGGGCGGCTACAACAGCTTCAGCTACGCCGATATTTCCGCTGTCGTCGGCATTCGCAAAGCCAGCATTCACCACCATTTTCCCGGCAAATCGGACCTCGTCCGCACGCTCGTCTTACAGTACCGGGAGGAGGCCGAAGCCGGGATCGCCGCGCTGGAACGCAATGTCCCCGATCCGTGGGAACAGCTCCGCGCTTATATCGGCTATTGGGAAAGCTGCATCGTCGAGGCCTCGCACCCCTTCTGTGTCTGCGCCTTGCTCGCCAGCGAGATCCAGGTGCTCCCCGAAGAGGTCGCGCTTGAAGTGCGTGGGCATTTTCGACGGCTTTCGGACTGGCTCACCTCCGTCCTCGAGCGCGGCGCCCGGGAGGGCCGTTTCGCGCTGGTCCGGACCGCCCGGGAAAATGCCGAAATGTTCTTGGCCACCGTCCATGGCGCCATGCTCTCGGCCCGCGCCTATGGCGACGCTACGGCCTTTGGCGCCATCACCCGTCCCCTGCTGGAACGCTTCGCCGCCTAGAACGTGAACCGCCCTCTGTCCTGGTGAAGAGAGACGCATGACCTCAACATCTACCAACTAGTAGGTAGCACCACCCCCCTCCTTGAGCTTCCCTGAAATGAGAAAGGCAAATCTGATGTTCGGCATTTCCCCGCTCGGCTGGATCCATACGCTCGGCAGCCTGCCGGCTATTCCCGCCGCCGTTTATATGCTTGCCCGGCACGGCCGGATCACGCCCCGATCCCGGCCGGGTGTGCTCTATCTTGTGTCCATGCTGATCGGTGCCGTAACGGTGTTCCTGGTCGCCCATCAACCGGTCAGCAACGTCATCGGCGCGGTCACCATCCTGTTCCTGCTGGTGGGTTATGGGGCCGGACGCCTGCTCGGCGCGGCGCGCGCGGCCGGGTATATCGAAACCATCTCTCTCAGCGTCAGCGTCTTTCTGCTGATGCTGCCGACCGTCACCGAAATCCTGCGCCGCGTGCCGGACGGCCATCCCCTGGTCACCGATCTGAAATCGCCGCTGCTTCTCGGCGCCCAAGGCACGCTGCTGGTTCTTCTCGTCATCGGCCTCGCCGCCCAGATCATCTATCTGGCAAGGCGCGGCAACAGCGCCGCGAAGTAGTCGATGACCATGCCGGAAGAGATCAGGCTGTTTCGGCGCGGACGCCAGCCTGATCGCCCAGGAAGGACGAGAGAGCGGACAAAAGTCTCTCGGGAGCTTCTTCGGCCACATAGTGCCCCGATGGCATGGCATGGCCGCGGACATCCCGGGCATAGGTCTTCCAGACTGCCAGCATGTCGAACTTCGACCAGACCGGATTGCGTTCGCCCCACAGGACCAGCAGCGGGCATTCGATGCGTTTGCCGGCATCCGCTTCGTCATGGACGAGATCGATGCTGGCGCCCGCCCGGTAATCCTCGCACATCCCATGCATGGCGCCCGGCGCGCTGAGCACGCGCAGATATTCGCTCCAGGCAGCCGGCGTGACGGTCCCGGCGTCGCGCAGATCGCCGATTTCATAGCGGAGAAACGCTTCCGGATTTGATGACAGCAAGGTCTCAGGCAGGCCCTGTCCCTGCAGGAAAAAGAACCATTCCCAGTAATTTGTCGCAAAATTCTTGTCGGTCTGCGCGTACATGTGCCGGGTCGGCAGGATATCGAGAATACAGAGCTTTTTAAGCGCCGCCGGGCGGTCGAGCGCCATCCGGTGCAGCACCCTTGCCCCGCGATCATGGCCGACGGCCGCATAGCTGGCGAAGCCCAGGCGCGACATCAGCTGATACTGGTCTTCCGCCATGGCGCGGAAGGCGTAGTTGGAATGGTCGGGCAATCCCGCCGGTTTGCTGCTGTCGCCATAGCCGCGCAGATCGGGAACCACCACCGTGAAGTCCCTCGCAAGCGCCGGCGCTATCTTATGCCACATCACATGGGTCTGCGGGCAGCCGTGCAGCAGCAGCAAGCCGGGACCGCTTCCGCCGATGCGGAAATGGATGTCGATTTCCTCGATCCGCATCGTGTTGATCTGAAAGCCATCGAATAGCGTGTTGTCCGACGTCATGCTGCGATCTCCGTCTTGCGCTCCGGCGAAGGTAGCACCGCCGGCAGCCTGGGATGGTATCTCAGTTAGCCCATGATGTATTGTTTTCAGCCATCGAATGGGCATGATGAGGGCTGGGAATGAGCCTCGGGATCGACGCCCGCCGGAAACCACGGACCCTCGATGCGTAAATTTGCTTTCTATCTCTCGCCCAGATTCTCGATGATGAGCCTGCTGTCGATGACGGAGCCGTTGCGGGCGGCCAATGAAATCGCCGGCAGCGATATCTACGCCTATGCGTTCTTCGGCGATGCCGCCGGGACGACGGCCGTCAACGGCATGACGATCACGACCGAAACCGTCATGGCGAAAAAGAAGAATTTCGATGCCGTCATCGCCTGCGCCTCCTATGACGCCGAAAAAGGCGTTACCCGGAAAGGCGTGGATTGGTTTCGCTGGCTGGGCGCCCACGGCGTCACCCTGGGTTCGGCCGATACCGGCGCCTATCTGCTAGCCGCGACCAGGATATGGGGCAATACGCCCGTCGCCATGCACTGGTTCAGCCGCCCGGCATTCGAGGCGCGATATCCGGAAGTTCCGCTTTCGCGCAAGACCGTCGAGTTTGCCGATAGGCGGATTTCCTGCGCCGGCGCGACCACCGGCATCGACATGATGCTGCATCTCATGAAGGCCGACCTTGGCGCCGAATTCGCGGGCAAGGTCGCGAACCACTTCATCTACAACAATGGGAAGGAGCGCGCGTCGATCGAGCAGAACGCTTTGTCCGAATTGCTCCGGGGCATCAAGGCACCGGAAGTGCGGCGCGCCCTGCAGCTGATGGAGAACCATGCGGATGCCAGAATAACCATCGTCGAGATCGCCGAGAGGGTCGGGCTGACCACGAAGCAGCTTGAGCGGCATTTCAGGGCGGAGATGAACGACACGCCGGCAGCGGTCTATCAGCATCTCCGCCTGTCGCGCGCCTATAACCTGCTGCAACAGAGCGATCTTGCGGTGGAGGCCGTCGCCAATGCCTGCGGCTTCACCAGCCGCACGCAATTCTCGGCGGCCTTCCGGGCAAAATTTGGCGCGCCGCCAAGCGCTGTCCGCGCCTTGTAAGGGCGCCGTGGCTTTCCATTGCTTCGGAATGTGCTTGCAGAACATCTTTGACCGCTGACGGAGATAGGCCCCGTCATTCGGGCGATTGCAAGACGCATTTGTCGGATTTCGAGACATGCTTTCCGGCGCCCGCTGCTAGCCTTGCCCCCGGACACATTCCGACAGCGGAGCAGCAAAGATGGACGACATCCATGACGACGACACCGTGCGGCGGCTGCGCGTCGATCTGGCCGCGGCCTTTCGCCTGACGGCTGAATTCGACTGGCACGAATCGGTCGGCAATCATTTCAGCGCCGCGGTATCGGCTGACGGCAAGAGGTTCCTGATGAACCCGAAGTGGAAGCATTTCGCGGAAATCCGGGCCAGCGATCTCGTGCTGCTCGATGCCGATGATCCCGATGTGATGACGCGGGCGGACGCGCCGGATCCGTCGGCCTGGACGATCCACGGCACCATTCACCGCGAGAACCCGGCGGTCCGCGTCCTGCTTCACTGCCACCCGCCCTATGCAACCGCCCTTGCCGGCCTGAAGGATCCGACGATGCTGCCGATCGACCAGAACACGGCCCGCTTCTTCGGCGGCATGGGCATCGATCTCGGCTTCGGGGGAATTGCGGACGATGCGGAGGAAGGCAAGCGCCTGGCGGGCGCCTTCGGCAATCATTCGGTCCTGCTCATGGGCAATCACGGCATCACCATCAGCAGCAGCTCGGTCGCCGAGGCCTTCGAGGATCTCTATTTCTTCGAGCGCGCCGCGAAGACACTGATGCTGGCCTATGCGTCAGGGCGGCCCCTCAACATCATGCCGGACGCGCTCGCCGAAAAGACCGCCGAGGATTGGCGCAAATACAAGGACATGGCCTACGCACACTTCGACCATCTGAAACGGTCGCTGGATCGCAAGGATCCGAGCTATCGCGACTGATGGTCCAGGACTGACAGAGGCGCTTCGACACCCCGGCGCGCATCGTCTTCCAGGCCTGGACCGCGCTAGTTCTGTTTGCTCTGGCAACCTTGAATCATCTCCGGGCCGCACATCATCCGGCCGCGTTCACGAGATGGTGCGATACGGTCGAGATGAACGCGCGAAGACGCTGCAGACGCCGTAGGTCACGGTGATATCCCACCCAGATGTCTCGCGCCGGCGGCAGCATCGGCAGTTCCAGTCTGCGGATACCCGGGATCTGGTTGCCGACCACGCGGGGCAGGACTGCGATGCCGATTCCTTGCCTGCACATGCGCCCCTGGACGTTGCGATTGTTCGATCGCAGGACCGGTCTCGCATTGGGGAAACTCTCGATGAGCCAAGCGATATCCGGGAACTGCCCAGTCGACGTATCGTGGGTGATCAGCCGGAAGCCGGTCCCATCGCCATATTTGGGATCGGGCGATTCCTCGGCGATGTAGACGCCGTATTCCAGCCTGAAAAGTCGCCGCTGAACGACATCGGCGGTGTCGAACGGAACGATACGAAAAGCGACGTCGGCCTCACGCTGGGCGAGATTGAACAGGCGCGTGCCGGTCAGGATCTCGACGTCGACATTGGGATAGGCTTTCGAGAAATCCGCCAGGATCGGCGGCAGGACATAGGCCCCGAACCAGTCCGCCGATGAAATGCGCAGACTGCCTTTGAGATTCTGCTCCTGCCCCGCAAGCCGGCGCTCCATGGCCAGCGCGCCTTCCTCCATCTGCTCCGCCAGCGCGATGATCCCGTGGCCCTCTTCGGTCAGAACAAGACCGTCCGCGGTCCGCTGGAAGAGCGTGTGACCGATCGCCTGCTCAAGAGCGAGGAGGCGCCGGCCGACGGTCGGATGGCTTATGTGCAGAGAACGTGCGGCAGCGCCGAGGGTGCCGGATCGCGCGATCGCAAGAAACACTCTGACGTCGCTCCATTCCATCGCGCCCCCCACAAAACTGAACGCCGAGAGTACAATTATGTCAGTTAAAGAACAAATCTAAACACCTAGATTCCCACCATCGGCTGGAGATGCGTCCCTCTACGGGATTCCCCCGACCCATGAGGGCGGCTGCTTGGGTGACCCTGGCTGTGGAACCCAAGGGAAGCTCGTCCGGGTTGAGCAGAGAAATCTTTCGGAGCGGCCGCAGAACGCGGCGGCCCGCTCCGATGGTGGCAAATGAGGACTTCGATGATGATCACGATGCTGGTGACCTATGCGGGCGATGAGCAAACGCCGTTCGACCGCGACCACTGGATCAACGTGCACTTCCCGCTCGTGCGGAAAAGCTGGGGACCCCATGGGCTTATCAGCGCCGGCGGGTTTTTTCCGCCAGAGGATGGCGCCGGACTGATCGCAGTTGGCGTCGTCAATTTCCGCGACGAGGCCGCCATGGAAGCGGCGCTCAATTCGCCGGAGACCGCCCAGGTCATGGCCGATGTCGACATCGTCACCGCCGTCAAACCGCAGCGCAGCATCGTGAAGCCGCTCTGAGCGGCGCATCGGCGCCTGTCGATCGCCCGGCAGCCTGCCGATCCAGCGACAGCTCGCATCCGAACAACAGGAGACAGAACATGCAGATCGGATTTATCGGTCTCGGCAGTATGGGCGCGGCAATGGCCCTAAACCTGGTGAAGGCCGGCCATGACGTGCGGGCCTGGAACCGGAGCAAGGTCGCCCAGGACAGCGTCCCCGGTGTGACGCTTGTCGAACTCCCCGCGGACGCTTTCCAGGCTGACGCCGTCTTCACGATGCTGTCCGACGACCCTGCCATTCGCGAGGTGATCCTCGATGCCGGCTTGCTCGCAAGCGCGCGGCCAGGGCTGACCCACATTGTCACATCGACGATCTCGGTCGCCTTCGCGCGAGAACTGGAGCTGCTGCACGACGAGGCGGGGCTGGGCTATGTATCCGCGCCGGTTCTCGGGCGACCCAACGTCGCGGCGCTCGGCCAGCTTAACATTCTGGCGGCCGGGAAGGCCGACGCAATTGCCGCGATCGAGCCGCTGCTCGCTCCGCTCAGCAAAAAGGTCTGGAAGTTGGGGGAGAACCCCGCTCGGGCAAATACGGCGAAGCTCGCCTGCAACATGATGATCGCCATGGCTATCGAGGCGATGGCCGAGGGCGTCGTGCTGACCGAGAGCGTTGGCCTCGACCGTGCGGATTTCTTTGAACTCATCCTGGGCACCCTGTTCTCGGGCCGCGCCTATGAGAGCTACAGCGCGCAGATCACGGAACGGTCCTTCGAGCCGGGTTTCAAAGCGAAGCTCGCGCTTAAGGACATGCGCCTGGCGACCGAGGCCAGCAACGAGATCGGGCGCAAGCTCCCGATGCTTGAAGCTGTCCGCGAGGGGCTCAGCAAAGCTGTCTCGGCGGGCCTCGGCGAGAAGGACTGGTCGATCATGGCCGATATGACGGTTCGCGGCGATGTCGGCGTGGCGTCGTCTACAAACAACGCGGAGGAAAGATCATGAAAACTTGGTTCATCACAGGCTGCTCAAGCGGCTTCGGCCAGCGGCTCGCGCTCGCCGCGGCACAGCGCGGCGATCAGGTCATCGCGACGGCCCGCAATGTCAAGACGATCGAGGAAATGGCCGCGCCTTTCGGCAACCGCATGATCACCTTGCCGCTCGACGTGACCGATGCGGCGGCGGCCAAGGCCGCGGTCGCAAAGGCGGTCGAGAGCTTCGGCGGGTTTGACGTGCTCGTGAACAATGCCGGCTACGGACTGTTCGGTGCGATCGAGGAAGGCACGCCCGAAGAATATCGGCCGATGTTCGAGGTGAACGTCTTCGGTCTGATCGAAACCACCAGAGCCGCCCTGCCCGTCCTGCGACGTTCGGGCGGAACGATCGTTAACATGTCGTCCGGCGCGGGCATCGCGGGTGGCGGCGGTGGCGGTTACTACAACGCCGCCAAGTTCGCCGTGGAAGGGATTTCCGAAGCGCTCGCCGGCGAGCTGGAGCCGTTCGGCATTCGCGTGCTGATCGTCGAGCCGGGGCCGTTTCGCACCGACTTCCTCGGCCGATCGATCACGGTGGCGGCCAATGAGATGCCGGAATACGCCGCGAGTTCGCGCAGGCACTATCGCGAAGCCAACAACGGCAACCAGGCGGGCGATCCCGACAAGGCGATCGCGGTCATCCTGCAAGCGGTCGACGCCGATGACGCCCCGCTTCATCTGCCGCTTGGCCCGGTCGCGCACGCGATCGCCGAGCGTAAGCTGGCCGCCTTCCGCAGCGATATCGACGCCTGGCGCGACGTCTCGATCGCCACCGATTTCGACCAGCCCTGAGCGCTGACCGCGCACTTTGCTGAACGTCAACATCTGACTGGAAGGCGATGATGATCGCAGCTTTGAAGGGATTTACCCAGCAGCTGGTGCCGGTGAACGGCATCAAGATCAACGCCGTCACGGGAGGCTCGGGCCCGCCGATCCTTCTGCTCCACGGCTGGCCGGAAACCTGGTGGGAGTGGCACGATGTGATGCCGCTGCTCGCCGAGCATTTCAGCGTGGTGGCCATCGATCTGCGCGGCGCGGGATTTTCCGACTGCCCGCTCGACGGCTATGACAAGGCCACGATGGCGCGCGACGCACACGCCGTCATGGCTGCCCTTGGGCATGAACGCTACGCCGTGTGCGGCCATGACATCGGCGGAATGGTCGCCTTGCCGCAGGCCGCCATCCATCGGCAGGCTGTCACCCACCTGGCCGTCCTCGACGTGCCGCTTCCCGGCTGGAGCGGATGGGAGGCGACGACCGCCAGGCTCTGGCACTTCGGCTTCCATATGAACCGGGATCTGCCCGAGCGCCTGATCCATGGCCGTGAATACGACTATGTTTCGACCTTCATGGCAGAGCGGTTCTACGATCACAGCACCTTCAATCCGGCGAACATCGAGATCTACGCCAAGGCGATGGCGCTTCCCGGCCGCACACGGGGCGGGATGGAATGGTATCGCGCCCTCACCGCCGATCATGCGGCTGCGCTCGCGTACAAGAAGCAGCCGCTCGGGATACCGGTGCTTGGCCTGGGTGGGGACCAGCGGTTCGGCGCGCAGATGGTGCCGATGCTCAAAGAGTTCGCCACCGATGTGACCGGCGGCTCGATCGCGCGGTGCAGCCACTATGTCGCGGACGAGCGGCCGGATGAAGTCGCAGCCGCTCTGATCGAGTTCCTCAAGGCCAATTGAAACCGCGCGCCCGGGCCGTGGTGGGCCGGGCGAATCCACTACATAAGAATGGAGACTGTCATGACCGCACCCGTCATTCGCGGCGTCAATCATATCGGCATCACGGTGCCCGACATCGAAGCAGCGAAATCGTTCCTGGTGGAAGCTTTCGGCGGCCAGGTGATCTATCAGTCCTTCGGACCGCAGGATCCGCCGCGGCAGGGACCCGAATTCGAGCGGGCCGTCGGTGCTTTCCCCGGAACGGTCGTGCGCGCGCAGGCGATGGTCAAGATCGGAACTGGACCCGATATCGAGCTCTTCGAAATGCACGGCCCCGAGCAGGCCCAGCCGATCCGGGCGAGCGATTTCGGCATCACGCATTTCGCCCTCTACACCGACGATATCGACGCATCGGTCGAGCGCTTCGAAAAGGCGGGAGGCACCCCTCTCACCGCGCCGCGCGCCATCCCCTATGCAACCGAGAAAGGCCCTGGAAACAAGGTCTGCT
>Ga0209455_1000611_pt1 | contig 22708 bp, 22 predicted proteins | sample AraplaCol_mCL_r2_FD_184275 | JGI IMG/M metagenome (GOLD analysis project Ga0209455, IMG submission 184275) | Arabidopsis root microbial communities from North Carolina, USA - plate scrape CL_Col_mCL_r2 (SPAdes) (version 2) | ecosystem: Host-associated > Plants > Roots > Endosphere | place: USA... | reverse complement strand
GCGAGCCTGCCCGGCGTCTATGCCATAGGCGAAGTCGCCAACCGCATGCATCCCTGCGTCGTCACATCCATGGCCGACGGCGTCGTGGCCGCCAAGGCCATACAGCGGCGCCGCGAACAGCAGGCGTGACGTCTACATCCATCCGATTCGCTTCTATAGTGAATTCACCCGGGGCTTTTCGCGTCCAGCCCATGCCTGCTTTCGATACGCTCAAGGCGGCGGGGGTTTCAGAACCTCAGGCCAGAGCGCAAGCCATTGCATTGGTCGACGCCATCGAAGCGCATTTCGATCGGCTCGCCTCCAAGGACGATCTGCGCTTGATGAGCATCGACCTGCACGGCCAGATCGGTCATCTCAAATGGATGTTCGGCATCATCGCCACCGCGGCTCTGCTGTCGGTCGCCAAGCAGTTCTTCGGCTGATCAAGACAGCACGCAGTCCAGCGCCGCCGGCGCGCTCAACCGAACCGTGAACACGCGCAGCTCGTCGCGCCGGAACACGTGCACCTGCACGCGCTCGCCCGCCCGGTATTGCGACAGCAGCACGTCCAGCCCGGCCGGCGCATCCACGCGCAATCCGTCCACGGCCACCAGCACGTCGCCCGCCGACAAGCCGGCCTTGTGCGCGGCGCCGCCTTCGAGCACCGTGGCCAGCGCCAACCCATCGCCCTGCTTGCGCACGCGCGCGTCGATGGAAGGAATCGGCGCGGCCGCCTTCCATTGCATCGTCACGCCGGCCGTCGCCAGCAGCTCGGCCAGCGGCACGTCGGCCGTGCCGTAGGCATGGCGCGCCACGAAGCGGCGCACGTCCACGCCGGTCGCTTCGCGCACCAGCGCGGGGAAGGCCTCTTCATCCAGCCCCTGCTGCTTGCCCCGATAAAAATCGCGGCCATAGCGCTGCCACAGCAAGCGCATCACGTCGTCCAGCGAATGCCGTCCGCCGCTTTGCTGGCGTATGGTCAGATCCAGTCCCAGCGCCACCAGCGAGCCCTTGGTGTAGTAGCTGACGATCGCGTTGGGCGAGTTCTCGTCCTGCTTGTAATAGCGCGTCCAGGCATCGAAAGAGCTCTCGGCCACCGACTGCTTCTTGCGGCCGGGCGCGCGCGCCACGCCGGTGATGGTCTTGGCCAGCATGCGCAGATAGTCCGCGCGGGTGATGCATCCCGAGCGCAGCAGCAGCAGGTCGTCGTAGTACGAAGTGAAGCCTTCGAAGATCCACAAAAGGCGCGTCAGGCCGGGCCGCGACAACCCGTAAGGCACGAAGGCCGCCGGCTTGATGCGCTTGACGTTCCAGGTGTGGAAGTACTCGTGGCTCACCAGGCCCAGGAAGGTGCGGTAGCCCTCGCCCTGGCCCTGCTGGCCGATCACGGGCAGGTCCTTGCGCGTGGCCATCAGCGCCGTGCTGGCGCGATGCTCCAGGCCGCCGTAGCCGTCGCCCGTGACCATGGTCATGAACACATAGCGGGAGGTGGAGTCGAGAAAGGGCGCGCGCTTGGTGCGCGGCTCGAAGAGGGCGATCTCGGTTTCGCAAATGGCCTGCACGTCCTTGGCGATGCGCTTGAGATCCAGCCGCGGAATCTCGCCGGTGAACACGAGTTCGTGCAGGGCGCCGTGCGCGGTGAAGCTCGCGACCTGCGGCGTGCCCATCTCCACCGGATAGTCGATCAGCGCGTCGTAGTCGGGCGCGCGATACAGGCCGAAGCCGTGCCGCCGCGCCGCGCCCTGCATGCCGCGGGCTTCAGGCAGCGCGGTATGGACCTTCCAGTGTTCCAGCCCGGGCGGGGCGACCAGGTCGAGCAGGCAGGGCTCGTGCTCCTGCCCTTCCACGCGCAGGAACACGCTGGTGCCGTTGAAGAAGGCATGCGTCTGGTCCAGGTGCGCGCCGCGCACGGACAGGTCCCAGGCATAGACGGTGTATTCGACTTCGAGCGGCCCGTCGCAAGGCGCGGCCCGCCAGGTGTGGTTGTCGAGTTTTTCCACGCGCACCGCCCGGCCGCGGCTCCTGGCGGCGAGCGTCTCGATCTGGCGCGAGAAATCGCGGATCAAGTAGCTGCCGGGTATCCAGGCAGGCAGGGAGAGTTTCTGGCCCTGGGGGTCGGGCCGCGCGACGGTGAGCGTGACGCGGTAGCGATGCCCAGCGAGGTCGTGGGGCTGCAGGCGATAGAGAATGGCGCTATTGTTCATGCCTCATATTAATTCTGACCGCCAGGAGACACACCCATGAGCGAATCCTTTGTTCTGGCCGAGACCCGCGGCCGCGTGGGGCTCTTGACCCTGAACCGCCCCAAGGCCCTGAACGCGCTCAACGACACCCTGATGGACCAGCTCGGCGCGGCCCTCCTGGCCTACGACGCCGACGACGGCATCGGCGCCATCGTCATCACCGGCAGCGAGAAGGCCTTCGCGGCGGGCGCCGACATCGGCGCGATGAAAGACTGGTCGTACATGGACGTCTACGGCAGCGAATACATCACCCGCAACTGGGAGACGATCAAGCGCGTGCGCAAGCCGGTGATCGCCGCGGTGGCGGGCTACGCCCTGGGCGGCGGCTGCGAGCTGGCCATGATGTGCGACATCATCATCGCCGCCAATACGGCCAAGTTCGGCCAACCCGAGATCAAGCTGGGCGTCATTCCCGGCGCCGGCGGCACGCAGCGCCTGCCGCGCGCGGTCGGCAAGGCCAAGGCCATGGACATGGTGCTCACCTCGCGCATGATGGCCGCCGAGGAAGCCGAGCGCGCGGGCCTGGTGTCGCGCGTGGTGCCTGCCGACAAGATGCTCGACGAGGCCATCGAGGCCGCCACGATCATCGCCTCCATGTCGCTGCCTTCGGCCATGATGGCCAAGGAGTGCGTCAATCGCGCCTACGAAGGAACGCTCGCCGAAGGCATCCTGTTCGAACGCCGGGTGTTTCATTCGCTGTTCGCCACCGAAGACCAGAAAGAAGGCATGGCGGCCTTCGTCGAAAAGCGCGCGCCATCGTTCCGGCATCGCTGAGCGTTGTTTTTTTGCGCATGTCAGCCGCCAGGCGGTGGCTGACAACGGGCTTGCTGATTTGCGATACGCTAAAAAAACAAGCTATACTCGATGGGCTTGATGCTTAGCGAAACACGACGAATTTCGCGTGCAAAAATTACAGTGAGTTACAGGTAAGATGCAAGCAGAGACGCCCTCATCCTGGGGTTCCAGGTAAGGCGCCTGAAATCACAAAGGCTGGAGCCGAGCAATCTGGCGCCGCCTTTTGTTGTCTGTAGCTCCGAAAGCAATGATTGCGCGTGCAGGGCCGTGGACAATGCGGGAAAACACCACCGGTATCGAAGTAGAGGATGAAGAGCCAGCGCCGATAGTCTTGTCGGCCGAGCAGCGACTCGCACTCGATAGGGAGGCCAGCCGGGACATGACGCTCGTGCTGGTGGCCCAGGCCGTGACGGGTCTTCTCGTGGTGGCACTGGCTGGGATTTGGGCGGGGTCGGCGGCGGCGTTGTCGGCATCGCTTGGGGCGGGGGTCTACTGGTTTCTCAACGCGCTGCTTGCGCTGCGTCTCCGGGTCAATGCCGCGCGGTCGGTGCGGGCAAGTCCTTACGTCTTACTTTTTGGCGAGTTGATCAAGCTGCTCTTGACGGCGTTGCTTCTGGGCCTTGCTGCCTGGTACACGCAAGAGTGGCTGGTATGGCCGGCAATGCTGGCCGGCCTGGTGCTTACCATGAAGGGTTATCTTCCGTTGTTCGTGCTGTTGCGCAAGCGATCGATGCAATAGGCGGTTATCAATATCACGTTATACTTATTAGTTGACGTGCCGATAGACCGGGGCGGTATGTTTTCAATATTGTTGGGGTGTCTAAAAAATGGCGGCAAGTGAATCGAATCTGCCCGATCCGGCAGAGTACATCACCCATCACCTGACGTTCTTCACGAATAAGCCGCAAACGAGCGTCGTCGATTTCTCCATTATCAATTACGACACGATGTTCTGGTCGATCCTGACCGGCGTCGTGACCATCTGGATCCTGTGGTACGCGGCGCGGCGCGCCTCGCCGGGCGTGCCGTCGCGGTTTCAATGCGCGATCGAGTGGCTGGTGGAGATGGTCGAAGATCAGGCTAAAAGCATGATCCACGGCAACCGCGCCTTCATCGCGCCGCTTGCCTTGATGCTCTTCATCTGGATCACCCTGATGAATACGATGGACCTGCTGCCGGTCGACATCGTCGGCCGCATGATCGGCTGGCTGGGTCTTTCCTCGGAAATCACGCATCAACGCATCGTGCCGACCGCCGACATCAACGCCACCTTCGGCATGGCGCTCGGCGTCTTCATCCTGATGCTTTATTACAGCGTCAAGATCAAGGGCCTGGGCGGCTGGCTGCACGAGCTGGTCGTGGCGCCATTCGGCGCGCATCCGCTGCTCTGGATCCCCAATCTGATCCTGAACATCATCGAATACGTGGCAAAGACGGTTTCGCTCGGCATGCGGCTGTTCGGCAATATGTACGCCGGCGAACTGCTGTTCCTGCTGATCGCGCTCCTGGGCAGCCTCTGGAACTTCGGCGCCGATCCCACGGCGCTCGGCTTTGTCGGGCAGGTGGCCGCAGGCAGCGTCTGGGCGATCTTCCACATCCTGATCGTGCTGTTGCAGGCATTCATTTTCATGATGCTGACGATGGTGTACCTGGGTCAGGCGCACGATAAACACTAAACCTTGCGGTACAGCAAGGCTGCAGTTCCGCTTTACCGCATTTCATTGGTTTTAAATTTTTAAATAAGTAGCCAAGTCTTTTTCGGAGAATTGACCATGCAAGACGTTTTCGCCAACATCCACGCCCTGACTGCCCTCATTCAGGGACCGACCGGTATCGGTATCGGCATCATCATCGGTCTTGGCGCGTGTGGCGCGTGTATCGGCATCGGCATGATGGGCGGCAAGTTCATCGAAGCCTGCGCCCGTCAGCCTGAACTGATGAACCCGCTGCAAACGAAGATGTTCCTGCTGGTTGGCCTGATCGACGCGGCGTTCCTGATCGGCGTCGGTATCGCGATGCTGTTCGCGTTCGCCAACCCGCTGCTGTCCAAGCTCGCGGGCTGAGTTTGCCCTGGCTCGGTTTTGCCCGTGGCAGGTTGGCCTGGGCAGGACCGGTGACAGGATGCCCGCTCAGGGCCTGATCCGCAGGATCGGGCCGGATTGCCGGGTATTTCGATAGAACGTTTGGAAGGAAACACCGTGAATCTCAACGCGACCCTGTTTGCGCAATTGATCGTGTTCCTGATCCTCGCGTGGTTCACGATGAAATTCGTGTGGCCGCCGATGACCAAGGCCCTCGATGAACGCTCCAAGAAGATCGCTGAAGGCTTGGCTGCCGCCGAGAAAGGCACGGCCGATCTGGCCCAGGCCCAAGCTCGTGTCAGCCTGATGGAAGCGTCTGCCAAGTCCGAAAACCATGCCCGCATGGCCGAAGCCGAGAAGCAGGCCGCCGAGCTGGTCGAGCAGGCCCGCCGCGAGGCCGAGGCCGAGCGCGCCCGCATCGTGGCTCGCGCCGCGCAGGACGCCGCCCAGGAAATGCAGCGCGTGCGCGACACGCTGCGCGACGACGTGGCAGCGCTGGCCATCCAGGGCGCTTCGCAAATCCTCAAGCGCGAAGTCGACGCGCGTGCCCATGCCGAGCTGCTTGAGCAGCTCAAGGCACAGCTTTGACGATACAGGACTGACATGGCTGAACTTTCCACTGTCGCTCGTCCCTACGCCGAGGCGCTGTTCCAGGCGGCCAGCGACGATCAGGCCATAGGCCTGGCTGGCTGGGCCGACCTGGTCGACGAAATGGCGCAGGCTGCGGCGAATCCCGACGTGCGCAATGCCATGAGCGACCCGCGTCTGAGCGATGCGCAGCGTATCCAGGTTTTTGGCAGTTTGCTCAAAAGCAAGCTGTCGGCATCGGCCGGCAACCTCATCGAGTTGCTGGTGCAGAACGATCGCCTTTTGCTGCTACCCGAAATCGCCGAGCAATTCATCGCACTGAAGAATCGCCATGAAGGCACGGCGCAGGCGGAAATCACCAGCGCGTTCGAGCTTTCCGAGGCTCAGGTCAAGGATCTGACCGCTGCCTTGGAGGGCAAGTTCGGCCTCAAGCTCAAGCCCCACGTCACGGTCGATCCCTCGTTGATCGGCGGCGTGCGCGTAGCCGTGGGTGACCAGGTGCTCGACACTTCCGTGCAAGCCCAACTGACCCGCATGCGCGACATGCTGGCCGCGTAATAAAACCCGCGCAGCCAGCCACATACAGGATTCCAGGAGTCAATATGCAACTCAATCCCTCCGAGATCAGCGAACTGCTCAAGAGCCGCATCGAGGGCCTGGGCGCTTCGACCGATGTTCGTACGCAAGGCACCGTCGTGTCCGTGACAGACGGCATCACCCGCATCCACGGCCTGTCCGACGTGATGCAGGGCGAAATGCTCGAATTCCCCAACAACGTCTACGGCGTGGCGCTGAATCTCGAGCGCGACTCGGTCGGCGCCGTGGTCCTGGGCGATTACACCGGCGTGTCCGAAGGCGACCAGGTCAAGACCACCGGCCGCATTCTCGAAGTGCCGGTCGGCCCCGAACTGCGCGGCCGCGTGGTGAACACGCTGGGCCAGCCCATCGACGGCAAGGGCCCGATCAACACCAAGCAAACCGACATCATCGAGAAAGTGGCTCCGGGCGTCATCGCCCGCCGCTCGGTGTCGCAACCGCTGCAGACCGGCATCAAGGCCATCGACTCCATGGTGCCGATCGGCCGTGGCCAGCGCGAACTGATCATCGGCGACCGCCAGACCGGCAAGACCGCCGTGGCCGTGGACGCCATCATCAGCCAGCGGGGCAAGGACGTCACCTGCGTGTACGTCGCCATCGGCCAGAAGGCTTCGACCATCAGCAATGTGGTGCGCAAGCTCGAAGAGTACGGCGCGATGGAATACACCATCGTCGTGGCCGCCGCCGCATCGGACTCGGCCGCCATGCAGTACCTGGCCGCCTACGCCGGCTGCACCATGGGCGAATACTTCCGCGACCGCGGCGAAGACGCCCTGATCGTCTATGACGACCTGACCAAGCAGGCCTGGGCCTACCGTCAAGTGTCGCTGCTGCTGCGTCGCCCGCCCGGTCGCGAAGCCTACCCCGGCGACGTGTTCTACCTGCACTCGCGTCTGCTCGAGCGTGCCGCTCGCGTCAACGAAGAGTACGTCGAGAAGTTCACCGGCGGCGCCGTGAAGGGCAAGACCGGTTCGCTGACCGCCCTGCCGATCATCGAAACGCAGGCCGGCGACGTGTCCGCTTTCGTGCCGACCAACGTGATCTCGATCACCGACGGCCAGATCTTCCTGGAAACCGACCTGTTCAACGCCGGCGTGCGTCCTGCCATCAACGCCGGCATCTCGGTGTCCCGCGTGGGCGGCGCCGCCCAGACCAAGGTCGTCAAGAAGCTGTCCGGCGGTATCCGTACCGACCTGGCCCAGTACCGCGAACTGGCCGCTTTCGCGCAGTTCGCCTCCGACCTGGACGATGCCACCCGTCGCCAGCTCGAGCGCGGCAAGCGCGTGGTCGAACTGCTCAAGCAGCCCCAGTACCAGCCGCTGCAGGTGTGGGAGCTGGCCGTGTCGCTGTTCATCGTCAACAACGGCTACCTGGACGATATCGAAGTCGCCCAAGTGCTGCCGTTCGAAAAGGCGTTCAAGGAACAACTCAAGTCCAAGCACGCCGACCTGATCAAACGTGTCGAAGACACCAAGGAACTGTCCAAGGGCGACGAAACCGAGCTCACCGCGGCCGTCGTGGAATTCAAGAAACACGGTGCTTACTAAGTAACGGGAAAGCGCAATGCCCGGAATCAAGGAAATCCGCACCAAGATCAAGAGCGTGCAAAACACGCGCAAGATCACCAAGGCGATGGAGATGGTCGCCGCATCCAAGATGCGCAGGGCGCAGGAACGGATGCGCGCGGGCCGTCCTTACGCCCAAAAGGTGCGCGACATCGCCCTGCACCTGATGCAGGCCAACCCTGAGTACCATCATCCCTTCCTCGAAGAACGCGAGATGAAGGCGGTGGGCGTGGTCATGGTTACCACCGACAAGGGTCTGTGCGGCGGCCTGAACACCAACATCAGCCGCGTGGTGCTGACCAAGCTCAAGGAGTTCCAGCAGAAGGGCGTCGCGGTGCAGACCACGGCGCTCGGGAACAAAGGCCTGGGCCTGCTGACCCGCATCGGCAGCAAACTGGTGTCGCAGGAAGTCCATCTGGGCGATGCGCCCAACCTGGAACGCCTGCTGGGCGCCATCAGGGCGCAGATCGACGATTATCTCGGCGGCCGCATCGACGCGCTCTACCTGGCCTCCACGCGCTTCATCAACACGATGCGCCAGGAGCCTATCTTCGTGCGCGTGCTGCCCTTGGCCGGCGGCCTGGACGATCCTTTCCAGACCGGCGTGTCCGCCGAGCAGATGGAAGGCGCCAAGCTGTCGACGACCCATGGCTGGGACTACCTGTACGAGCCCGAGGCCAAGGCTGTCATCGACGATCTGCTGCAACGCTATGTCGAAGGCCTGCTGTACCAGGCGGTGGCCGAGAACATGGCTTCCGAGCAGTCGGCCCGCATGGTGGCCATGAAGTCCGCGTCGGACAACGCCAAGAAGGTCATCGGCGAGTTGCAGCTGGTCTACAACAAGACCCGCCAGGCAGCGATCACCAAAGAAATTTCGGAAATCGTGGGGGGCGCGGCGGCCGTCTAAGGCCCTCGCCACCTATTACAAGCTATCAAGCAAGGAATCGACATGAGCAACGGAACCATCGTTCAGTGCATCGGCGCCGTGGTGGATATTCAGTTCCCCCGCGAGAAGATGCCCAAGATCTACGAAGCGCTCACCCTGGTTGACGCCGGTGAAGACGCGTTCGCCGAGAAGGGCCTGACTTTCGAAGTGCAGCAGCAGCTCGGCGACGGCGTGGTCCGTACCATCGCGCTGGGCTCGAGCGACGGCCTGCGCCGCGGCATGGCCGTGGCCGGCACCGGCGCCCCGATCTCGGTGCCCGTCGGTCCCGGCACGCTGGGCCGCATCATGGACGTGCTGGGTCGTCCCATCGACGAAGCCGGACCCATTGCCCACGAAGAAAAGCGCGCCATTCACCAGCACGCCCCGAGGTTCGACGAACTGTCGCCCTCGGTCGAGCTGCTGGAAACCGGCATCAAGGTTATCGATCTGGTCTGCCCCTTCGCCAAGGGCGGCAAGGTCGGCCTGTTCGGCGGCGCCGGCGTGGGCAAGACCGTCAACATGATGGAACTGATCAACAACATCGCCAAGCAGCACAGCGGCCTGTCGGTGTTCGCCGGCGTGGGCGAGCGTACCCGCGAAGGCAACGACTTCTACCATGAAATGGAAGAGTCGAACGTGCTGGACAAGGTCGCGATGGTGTTCGGCCAGATGAACGAACCCCCGGGCAACCGTCTGCGCGTGGCGCTGACCGGCCTGACCATGGCCGAGAAGTTCCGCGACGAAGGCCGCGACATCCTGTTCTTCGTCGACAACATCTACCGCTACACCCTGGCCGGCACCGAAGTGTCCGCCCTGCTGGGCCGTATGCCTTCCGCCGTGGGCTACCAGCCCACCCTGGCCGAAGAAATGGGCGTGCTGCAAGAGCGCATCACCTCGACCAAGACCGGCTCGATCACGTCGATCCAGGCCGTGTACGTGCCTGCCGACGACTTGACCGACCCCTCGCCCGCCACGACCTTCCAGCACTTGGACTCGACCGTCGTGCTGTCGCGCGACATCGCCTCGCTGGGCATCTACCCCGCCGTGGATCCGCTCGATTCCACCAGCCGCCAGCTCGACCCGCAAGTCGTGGGCGAAGAGCACTACCAGGTGGCGCGCGGCGTGCAGCAGACCCTGCAGCGCTACAAGGAACTGCGCGACATCATCGCGATTCTGGGCATGGACGAACTGTCGCCGGAAGACAAGCAGGCCGTGGCCCGCGCGCGCAAGATCCAGCGCTTCCTGTCGCAGCCCTTCCACGTGGCCGAAGTCTTCACGGGTTCGCCGGGCAAGTACGTGCCGCTGGCCGAGACCATCCGCGGCTTCAAGATGATCGTCGAAGGCGAGTGCGACGCGCTGCCCGAGCAGGCCTTCTACATGGTCGGCTCCATCGACGAGGCCTTCGAAAAGGCCAAGAAGCTGCAATAAGCGTTTGCCGCCGGGCCGCCCCAAGGCAAACCGTCCCCTCGGGGGCGGCAAACCGAAGGCGCGGCGTGGGGGCTCACTCAACAAGGAATACGCATGGCCAACCTTCAAGTGGACGTCGTCAGCGCGCAGGAAGCGATCTTTGCCGGCGAGGCGAAGTTCGTGGTGCTGCCCGGCGAAGCGGGCGAGCTGGGTATTCTGCCCGGCCACGCTCCTTTGATCTCGCGCATTCGTTCCGGCACGGTCAAGATCGTCCGCCCCGACAACAGCGAAGAGCATGTCTTCGTCGTGGGCGGCATCCTGGAAGTGCAGCCGGGCAGCGTGATGGTCCTGGCCGATACCGCCATCCGCGGTGACGACCTGGATGAAGCCCGCGCCGTGGAAGCGCGCAAAAAGGCCGAAGAGGCCCTGCGCAACGCCAAGGACTCGGCCGACATCGCCATGGTCGAGGCCGAGCTGGCCGCGCTGGCTGCCGAAGTCGCCGCCGCACGCAAGATCCGCGGCCGCTCGATGCATTGATCGAACGCCCTCGGGTGATTCGCGCCGCACGTCGCGGCTACAGCAAGGCGGGCTCGGGCCCGCCTTGTTCATTTTCGGCTATACGTACTTCCCACACTGCGGCAAGTGCGAATAGCCCAATCCTGACTCGTTGCTTAATCTGACTCCGGATCTTTTCTTCAGGAGTCATCCATGCGCGAGATGTTCGAGTGTGCGGTGCTGCAGGCGCCCGATCAGGCCGGAGTCGGCGCTATCGACGGCGGCGGCAGGATCAAACTGCATGTCTACGATCTGGGGCTGGCTGCGGCGCCCGGCGTCGCGCCCGATACCACGGGCCTGATCGCCGCGTCGGCGCTGGCCTTGCAGCGCTACGACGCCTGCCTGCTTTATATCGAACCGGCCAATCTGTCGTGGGTGCGCATCGCGCTGTCGCGCGCGCGGCCCGTGTTGCGTACGCCGGTGCTGGCGCTGGTGCGCGAGGTCAGGGCCGCGGCGCTGGCCGATCTGCTGGCCCTGGGCGTGAAAGACTTTCTGCGCGTGCCGGTTTGCCCCGAAGAATTGCGCGCCAGGCTCCTGCATCTGCCGGGGCGCGCGCAGCTGCAGGAGCCCACATCGGCCTATGGTGCGGCGCCGCTTGCCGCATCGACGGCGCCTCGCGCGCCATCGCCGCGGTCGCAGCGCTCCTGCGGCATTGACATCGCCTCGTACGAACCCGATGAGCCTTTCCGGCTAGCCAAGGCCCGCATCGTTTCCGGGTTCGAGCGCGCCTATTTGCGCCAGGCCCTGGCGCGGCATGACGGCAACGTTGCGCGGGCGGCCCGGGCCGCGAACAAGCATCGGCGGGCCTTCTGGGCGCTCATGCACAAGCATGCCATCGACGCCAGAACCTATCGCGCAGCTGCCGCGGCTGCCGCGAGCGAGCACGACGGCGAGCACCAAACGCAGCCGGCCGCCGGCAGATCCCGGCTCCGGACGGGCTAGCGGCGGCGGGACAGTAAAATCAGGGTTCGCAATCGACGAGTAAAGCCGTGCCCTCCGCCCTGAAGAACGATGTGCTCCTGCGCGCCCTGCTGCGCCAACCGGTGCCTTACACGCCCATCTGGCTCATGCGCCAGGCGGGCCGCTACCTGCCCGAGTACAACGCCACCCGGGCGCGCGCGGGGTCGTTCCTGGGGCTGGCGCAAAACCCCGACTATGCGACCGAGGTGACGCTGCAGCCCCTGGCTCGCTATCCGCTGGACGCTGCCATTCTGTTTTCCGACATTCTCACCGTGCCCGACGCGATGGGCCTGGGCCTGGAGTTCGTGCAAGGCGAAGGCCCGCGCTTTGCACGGCCCCTGCGCGACGAGGCAGACGTGGCCCGCCTGGCCGTGCCCGACATGGACAAGCTGCGCTACGTGTTCGACACGGTCGCGCAGGTGCGGCATGAGCTCGACGGCCGCGTGCCGCTGCTGGGCTTTGCCGGCAGCCCCTGGACGGTCGCCTGCTACATGGTCGAAGGGCAGGGCAGCAGCGACTATCGCCTCGTCAAGAGCATGCTCTATGCGCGGCCCGATCTGCTCCACCGCATCCTGCATGTCAATGCCCAGGCCACCCGGCAATATCTCAACGCGCAGATCGATGCCGGCGCGCAGGCGGTGATGTTGTTCGACAGCTGGGGTGGCATCCTGGCCGACGGCCTGTTCCAGCAGTTCTCGCTGGCCTATACCCGCCAGGTGATACAAGGGCTGCGCCGCGAGCGCGAAGGCCGCCGGGTGCCGGTCATCGTCTTTACCAAGGGCGGCGGCGCCTGGCTCGAGGACATCGCCGCCTGCGGCTGCGATGCCATGGGCGTGGACTGGACGGTCAACCTGGGGTCGGCGCGCAAGCGCATCGGCGATGCCGTGGCCCTGCAGGGCAATCTGGACCCGATAACTTTGTTCGGCGGCAGCCAGGCTGTGCGAGCCGAAGCCCGGCGCACACTGGAGGCCTTCGGCCCGGTCGGCGAGGGCGGACATGTGTTCAATCTGGGGCACGGAATTTCCCAGCACACACCGCCTGAGATCGTGGCCGAGCTGATCGACGAAGTACATCGTTACAGCCCTGCCTTTCACGCATAGTGAGTATCTGCTTCGGCGCAAATGCTCATGTTTCTGTGCCTCGGGTGTAGAGTTGTGCACAGTGTCAAAGTGATCCGAGATTACCCCGAAAACTTGTGAGCGATTCTCGGATTCATTCATAACTATATGATTTACAAAAGTATATTACTCAATTGCGTGTCTTTTTCATATCATTTTGAAACATCTCATAGAGTGCTTGGGGATTTACTCACGTGCTTTTCCCCAAAGTTATCCACAGGCTGGACAAAAATCCCGGGCAGCCCTCTGGGGCGAACGGATTTAGCGCGTATTTCAAGAAAGCACTTTAAGTTGCCCGCGGTCATGACTTTCAAACGAGCATGACGCACCCGGTTCCAGATCCCGCCTCGATGGCGCCGCCGGCCGGCGAATCCCGCTGGCTGCGGGTGGCGCTGGACGTGCCGCTGCCCGGTCTGTTCGATTACCGCTGCGACGAAGACGTCGAGCCGGGCCTGCGCGTCATCGTGCCTTTCGGGCGGCGCAAGCTGGTGGGGGTGGTGGTCGAGCTGGCCGATGCGCCGAGCATGGATCCGGCCAAGGTGAAGGCCGTGGAGCAGGTGCTGCGCGATCTGCCGCCTTTCGCGCCGGATTGGATGCGCCTGGCGGGCTTTGCAGCCGAGTATTACCAGCGGCCGCTGGGCGAGGTCATGCTGCCCGTGTTGCCGCCACCTCTGCGCAAGCCTTCCGCCTATCAAGGCAAGCGATCGGGGCAAGGGCCGGTGGCGCGGCGCGATGCCGCGCAAGCCAGGCGCAAGGGCAAGGCGGCCGTCGCCGTCGACGCGGCGCCGGCGGATGACGACGCGCAAGCCGTCGAGTCGCAAACGCCCGTCTCCCAGGCAGCCGTCGCACAGGCGCCGAGGCTGCATCCGGAGCAGCAGGCCGCCGTCGATGCCATCGTCGCCTTGCACGCCTTCAAGCCCGTGCTGCTGCACGGCGTGACGGGCAGCGGCAAGACCGAGGTGTACCTGCACGCGGCGCAAGCGGTGTTGGCTGCAGGGCGACAAGTGCTCTTGATGGTGCCCGAGATCAACCTCACGCCGCAGCTGGAAGCAGCTTTGCGCGCGCGCTTCGAGCCGCTCATCGGCGCAAGCGGTTTGGCCGTGCTGCACAGCGGGCTGGCCGACGGCGAACGCATCGAATCGTGGTCGCGCGTGCAGCGCGGCCAGGCGCGGCTGCTGCTCGGCACGCGCATGTCCATCTTCGCGCCCATGCCCGAGCTCGGGATGATCGTGGTCGACGAAGAGCACGACCCCTCCTACAAACAGCAGGAAGGCCTGCGCTATTCGGCGCGCGATCTGGCCGTGTGGCGCGCGCACGATCGGGACATTCCCGTGGTGCTGGGGTCGGCGACGCCGTCGCTGGAGTCCTGGCAGCACGCCGAGCGCGGCCATTATCTGCGGCTGGTTTTGCAGAACCGCGCGAGCGCGAGCCGCCTGCCGGAAGTGCGCCTGGTGGACACGCGCCGCCTGCAGATGAAGCAGGGCCTGTCGCCGCAATTGATCGAGGCCATGGGCGAACGCCTGGCCCGCGGCGAGCAGTCGCTGGTGTTCCTGAACCGGCGCGGCTATGCACCGGTGCTGCATTGTGGCTCGTGCGGCTGGGTCAGCCATTGCCCGCGCTGCTCCACGTTCACGGTGCTGCATCGAGCCGAAGGGCAGTCGGGGTATCGCCTGCATTGCCATCACTGCGGCTACCAAGGCACGGTGCCGCGCGCCTGCCCGGAGTGCGGCGACCAGGACCTGCTGCCCATGGGGCGCGGCACGCAGCGCGTGGAAGAGCATCTGGCCGAGTTGTTCCCGCAGGCGCGCATTGCGCGCATCGACGCGGACAGCACGCGCAAGAAAGGCAGCGCGCAAGCGCTGTTCGCTTCGGTGCATGCGGGCGAGGTCGATATTCTGGTGGGCACGCAGATGGTGTCCAAGGGACACGACTTCACGCGGCTGGGGCTGGTCGGCGTGCTCAATGCCGACTCGATGTTGTTCGCCCATGACTTTCGCGCGCCCGAGCGTCTTTTCGCGCAGATGATGCAGGTGGCGGGCCGCGCCGGGCGCCATACGGCCAACGGCGAGGTCATCGTCCAGACCGGCTATCCCGAGCAGCCGGTGTACCAGGCATTGAAGCGCCACGATTACGCGGGTTTTGCGCGCCATATGCTGCAGGAGCGGGAGGCGACCGGCCTGCCGCCCTATGCCTATCAAGCTTTGCTGACGGCCGAGGCGCGCGAGCTGCAGCTCGCGCTGGCCTTTCTGCAGCGCGCGCGCGACGTGGCCGATCAGGCCGGCCTGCCTGCGCTGGACGCCGTGACGCGCTACGATCCCGTGCCTTTGCGCGTAGTGCGCGTGGCCCACGTGGAGCGCGCCCAGCTGCTGGTGGAGAGCGCGCATCGCCCGGCCTTGCAGGTTTTTCTCACGGCATGGTCGGCGTGGCTGCCGCAAATCGCGGGCGAGATGCGCGTGCGCTGGCAGCTCGAAGTCGATCCCCTGGAAATATGATGTCCGCAGATACGCCCGTCGGCCACGGCCTGAACCCGTCCCAGAAGGAAGCGGTGCTGTACTTGAACGGCCCGTGCCTGGTGCTGGCCGGCGCGGGCAGCGGCAAGACGCGCGTGATCACGCAGAAGATCGCTTATCTGCTGCGCGATTGCGGCTATATGGGCCGCAACGTGGCGGCGCTGACCTTCACCAACAAGGCCGCGCGCGAGATGGCAGAGCGGGTCAAGACCCTGGTCGACCCGAAGCTGGCCAAGGGGCTCACGATCAGCACCTTTCACGCGCTGGGCGTGCGTTTTCTGCGCGAAGAGGCCGCGCACGCGGGGCTCAAGCCGCAGTTCTCGATTCTGGATTCGGACGATGCCATGGGCATCATCCAGGAATTGCTGGCCACCACCGACCGCGGCCGCTTGCGCGAGGTGCAGTCCATCATCTCGCTGTGGAAGAACCAGCTGGTGTCGCCCGACCAGGCGGCCAACCTGGCGCAGACGCCGACGGAAGTCGAAGCCGTGCAGGTGTACCGCAGTTATGCGGCCACGCTGGCGGCTTATCAGGCGGTGGATTTCGACGATCTGATCCGCCTGCCCACCGAAGTGCTGGAGCGCGACGAAGCGGTGCGCACGCGCTGGCAGAATCGCATCCGCTATCTGCTGGTGGACGAGTACCAGGACACCAATGCCTGTCAATATCGCCTGGTGCAATTGCTGACGGGCATGCGCGCCATGTTCACCGCGGTGGGCGACGACGATCAGGCGATCTATGCCTGGCGCGGCGCCACGGTGGAAAACCTGGGCAAGCTCACTACGGACTATCCGCAGCTCAAGCTCATCAAGCTGGAGCAGAACTATCGTTCGGCGCAGCGCATCCTGGCCGCGGCCAATAGCGTGATCGCGCACAACCCCAAGCTGTTCGACAAGAAGCTGTGGTCGGACCTGGGCGTGGGCGAGCCCATCACTGTGACGGCCATGGACGGCGACGAGCAGGAAGCCGAGAACGTGGCGATGAAGATCTCGGCTTCGCGCTTCGAGCGCCGCGCGTTGTGGAAGGACTATGCGATCCTGTATCGCAGCAATCATCAGTCGCGCGTGCTGGAACAGGCGCTGCGCAATCTGAAGATTCCCTACACCATCTCGGGCGGTCAAAGTTTTTTCGACAAGGTCGAGGTGCGCGACATCCTGTCCTATCTGCGCCTGGTCGCCAACGACGAGGACGATCCGGCGTTCATCCGCGCGGCCACCACGCCGCGCCGCGGCATAGGCCAGAGCACCCTGCAGACGCTGGGGCAGTACGCCGCCTCGCGCGGCCTGTCTCTGCTGGCGGCGGTGGATGAGTCGGGTCTGGAAAGCCAGCTGGCTGCGCGTCAGCTCGAACCTTTGCGCACTTTCGCGGAATTCATACGCCGCACCCAGTGGCGCGCGGGACGCGGCGCGCAGAAGGCATCCGAAGTGAAATCTGCTGAGCCCGCGGGGGCGATTCTCGACGACATGCTGGGCGCGATTCAATACGAGCGTTATCTCTACGACACGCTGGAAGAGCGGCCGGCGCAGACGCGTTGGCAGAATGTGCTGGAGCTGATCTCATGGCTCAAGCGCAAGGCCGAAGAAGACGGCTATACGCTGTTCGAGCTGGTGCAGCACGTGGCGCTGATCACCATGCTCGAACGCGGCGACGACAAAGAGCCGGACGCGGTCAAGCTTTCCACGCTGCATGCTTCCAAGGGGCTGGAGTATCCGCACGTTTATCTGGCCGGCGTGGAAGACGGTCTGTTGCCGCATCTGGGCAAGGACGACGACGACACGGGCAATGCAGCCCAGGCGGCCGAGGCGCTGGCGGTGCGCATCCAGGAAGAGCGCCGGTTGATGTACGTGGGTATCACGCGCGCGCAGCGCAGCTTGCATTTGAGCTGGTGCAAGAAGCGTCGGCGCGCTCGCGAGGATATCGTGCGGGAGCCCTCGCGGTTCATCGAAGAGATGGGGTTGGGGAGTGCCAAGGTGGTCGAGGATGAAGCGACCAAGGCTATGAGTCCCAAGCAGCGGCTCGATATGTTGAAGGCGCTCTTGAATAAGGGCTCTTGAGCGGAACAAGACTCAGACTTTACGCTTGCCTCCATACTTGCCGAGGAAGGCTAGAACTTCACTTTTGCCGAGAAGGCTTCGAACTCGGCTGTGATCCAGGTTCTGAAGTCGCGCACTTTTTCCGGCATGGTGTCGCGTTGCGGCCAGACCAGCCAGTAGGGGTAGGAATAGGGCACGCGGACATCGGTTATCGGCACCAGCCGGCCCTGTTCCAGCAGATCGGCGACGATGCTGTAGCGGGTGAGCAGCAGGCCGTGGCCCAGTTCGGCGCAGCCTATGGAGATGTTGGAATCGTTGGCGCGGAACTGGATGGACTGGACGGGTTCGAGCACGCCGGCGGCGCGGCACCAGTCGATCCAGGCGTTGTCGGTTTCGTGCAGGAGCGGGCAGCGGATCACTTCGCTCGGGGTGCGCGGCAGCTTGCCGCCGGCGAAGTTCGGCGAGGCGACGACGAGCGCGACGTCCTTGAACAGCAGCTGCTGCGCCAGGTTCGGCCAGGGGCCTTGCCCCATGCGGATGCCCACGTCGGCCATGCCTTGCTGCAGTTCGCTCAGCTCCAGCCCGGTCTGCAGGCGGATGCGATAGTGCGGATGGGCGAGTCGGAATCTGGGCAGGCGGGAGATCAGCCAGTGCAGCGCGAGGGAGTGCAGCGTGGTGATGACCAGCTCGTCTTCTTGCGGACGGGCGCGGGCTTTGCGGGTGGCGGCTTCGATGTCGCGCAGCGCGTCGCGGATCTCGAGCGCGTACAGGCGGCCTTCTTCGGTCAGCGTCAGGCCGCGCCCGGCGCGCACGAACAGCGGCACGTCCATGATGTCTTCCAGCAGCTTGATCTGCTGGCTGATGGCCGAGTGGGTGACGTGCAGTTCGCGCGCGGCGGAGGTGACGCTGCCGAGCCTGGCGACGGCCTCGAAATAACGTAGCGCCGGCAGGGGAGGGAGATGGCTCATATGTTAGTAAAACTAACGATGGACGTTGATTTTTACCGCTTTTCCTGCCTGCCGGCTATCGTTTACCTTATCAGTAACAACCCGAATGTTTCTTTCGAGCGCAGCGGCATCAAGCCTGTGGGATGCGTCGGGGTGGAAAGATTTTCGTCCTTAAGAAATTCTAACGCCAGGTTCAACATGCAACTCATCGGCATGCTCGATTCGCCCTTTGTCCGCCGCACGGCGATCAGCCTGAAGCTGCTCGGCGTTCCCTTCGAGCATCGTTCGGTTTCGGTCTTCAGCACGTTCGACCAGTTCCGGGCCTTGAACCCGGTCGTCAAGGCGCCGACGCTGATTCTGGACGACGGCCAGGTGCTGATGGATTCGACGCTCATCCTCGACTATGCCGAGCGTCTGGCCGGGCCGTCGGCCGCGATCTTCCCGGCCGACCTGGCCAAGCGCGCCCGCGCGGTGCGCCTGACGGGCCTGGCGATGGCGGCCAACGAGAAGTCGGTGCAGATCGTGTACGAGCGCAAGGTGCGGCCGGCCGACAAGCTGTATCAGGCCTGGGTCGATCGTGTGCGTGTGCAGCTGCTGGCGGCCTATGACGCGCTGGAAAAGGATTTGCGGGCCCAGCCTCTGCATGGCGCGGGCCAGGCGCTGGGCCATGAAGGCGTTGCCGTCGCCGTGGCTTGGGGTTTTACGCAGATGATGGTGCCCGACGTGGTGCCGGCGGCGGGCTATCCATCCGTGCAGGCGTTTTCGGCGCATTGCGAGCAGCTTCCTGTGTTCAAGGAAACGCCCGCCACGTAGCAACGGCGGCCGTTAACGCGGCGGCCTTATTCGATGTTTTTTTTATCAGTATCTCGTCCGTTCGGCGGACTGGGAGGGAATCATGTTTTCGCAAATTTTCCATCGGCTGGCCCAATCCCTGGGATTGCGCAATCTGTCTCGCGACGAGGCCTATCTGTCCGGCGCCGTCGACCTCGGCCAGCTGGAATGCCGGATGCTCGCGCTGGATCACGGCCTGGAAATCTGAGGCTACGGGCGTACCCCGAAGATGCGGGCGAAAGCCTGCTGCCCGGCAGGCGTGACGGTAACGCTGCGCGTGCCTTCGGGCCGCCTTATCCACCCCTGCTTCAGGTAATGCTGGAACAGGGTGGCTCCGAGCGTGCCGGCGATATGGTGCCGGCGTTCGCTCCAATCCAGGCAGGGCCGGCAAAAGACGCGGGTAGTCTTGCGGTGCGGTGCGTGTTGCGCGCAGGCATCGGGTTCGATGCCCAGGTCGTGCAGGAAGCGGGTCCCTTGTGCCGTCAGGGCGCCGGCTTCCGACGTCAGTTCGATATGGCCCGCCTGGATCATGCTGTCCGTGATGGCCACCGCGATCTCGCCGGCCAGATGGTCGTAGCAGGTGCGCGCGTAGCGCAGCGCCTTGTCGCGCGGGCCGGTGACGACGCGCGGGCCGCGCGCTTGCGATCCCGCTTCGCGCTCGACCGACACTGACATGATGTGTTCCAGCATGTGCGCCACGGAAGGCGAGGCGAGCCGGTGATAGCGGTGACGGCCTTGCTTTTCCATGGACAGGAGGCCGGCCTGCGTCAGCTTGGCCAGGTGTCCGCTGGCCGTCTGGGGCGAAATGCCCGCCAGCTGGGCCAGTTCGGCGGCGGTCAGGGCGCGGCCGTCCATCAGCGCGGCAAGCATGCTTGCCCGCGCCAAGTCGCCGATAAGCGCGGCCGTTTCGGCCATTGATGCCGTGCTGAGCATGGCGGTTCTCCTACGCAGTCCGGCCAGATTAGCAATTTTTCCGATACCGATACTACGGGCTGCGCCGTAACGTCGGCATGCCGCGAGGCGGCACAGTGGATGCCAAGGGATTCTCTTGGGAGCCTCGCGCCATGTCTTGCGCTTTCGTATTGCCTCAACCTCGTTTCTTCGGCCCCTGGGCGGTGCGGGCCGCCTTCCTGCTCGCCGTCTTCGGCTGGGGCGTGGGCTTTTACGGGCCGCCCATCTACCTGGCCGAAGTCATGTCCCGCACCGGCTGGTCCTTGAGCCTGGTCTCGGCCGCGGTCACCGTGCATTTTCTGTTCGGCGCGGTGGTCGTGACGAATCTGCCGCGCGCGCATGCCGGATTGGGCTTGCCCGCGACGACGACTCTGGGCGCCGTTTTTGCGGCCGTGGGCGTTCTGGGATGGGCCGAGGCGTCGCAGCCCTGGCAGCTTTTCGCGGCCGCGCTCTTGAGCGGCGGGGGATGGGTGGCGATGGGCGCGGTCGCGGTCAATGCGATCGTGTCGCGCTGGTACGCGGTTGGGCGGCCGTCCGCCCTGGCCAAGGCCTACAACGGGGCGAGCATCGGCGGCGCGATTCTCTCGCCGCTATGGGTGGCCTTGATTCAGCGCCTGGGCTTTGCCGGGGCCGCGGCGGCCATGGGCCTGGTCATGCTTGCCGTCGTCGCATGCTTGAGCTTCGCGGTGTTTGCAAAGACGCCGCGAAGCCTGGGGCAATTGCCCGATGGCGGCACGGCGCCGTCATCGCCATCGCCCGTCGCGAGCAAGGAACAAGACGATGCTTCCGTGCTGCCGCAGACCGTGCTGCGGCACGATCGAGCCTTTCTTACGCTGGCCGCCGGCATGGCGATAGGCCTGTTTGCGCAAGTCGGTTTGCTGGCGCATTTGTTCGAGTTGTTGACGCAAGTGCTGGGCGCGCAAGCGACGGGGTTCCTGATGGGCGGCGGCACGGCCTGTGGCATCGTGGGCCGGATGGCCGCGGCCCGCGCCATGACGCGCATCGAAGACCGGCGCGTCATCGCCGCGGCAAACTACGGCATGCAGGCCGCGGGCTCTTTCGCGCTGCTTGCCGCGCAGCCCGGCGAGATCGGGCTCATCGTGTGCGGCATCGTGCTGTTCGGCGCCGGCATCGGCAACGCCACATCGCTGCCGCCGCTCATCGCGCAGACCGATTTCGCGGCGCGGGACGTGCCGCGCGTCGTCGCGTCGATCGTCGCGATCGGGCAGGGCACGTATTCATTCGCGCCGGCGGTGTTCGGCCTGCTGTTGGGCGCAGAGGCCGGCGCGGCCGGCTCGCATGCCGATCGTCTTTTCGTCGCCGCCGGCGTCATCCAGCTCGCCGCGGCGGCGATTTTTCTCGCCGGCCGCGGCAAAGCCAGACTCAAGCCAGTTGTTTGAGCAGCAGATGCCAGAACTTCGTGCGCTGCTCCAGCGTGGACGTCAGGATGTATTCCTTGAGGGTGTGCGCGCCGTCGCCGTCGGCGCCCAGGCCGTCCAGCGTGGGCACGCCCATGGCCGAGGTGAAGTTGGCGTCGCTGCCGCCGCCCGTCATCGGGGCGTCGTTCAACTCGAAGCCGGCCGTCTTGGCATAGCTGCGCACCTTGTCCAGCAGCGCGGTGCTGGCAGCCGTCTTGACCATGGGCGGGCGGTTGAGCTCGACGTCGATGTCGAGCTCGGTGTCGGGCCCGACGGCGCAAAGCTCGCGCATGCGGCGCAGCACGTAGTCGGCGGAAGCCATGTCGGGCACGCGGAAGTCGACCACGCAGCGGCAGCGCTCGGGCACGGTGTTGGTGACGGTGCCGCCGGTGATGGTGCCCACGCTCACCGTGATGCCGCGGTCGTAGTCGGTGATGGCTTCCAGCGCCAGCACCTGGTGAGCCATTTCCCTGATGGCGCTGCGACCCTTCTGGTGGGCCACGCCGGCGTGCGCGGGCATGCCCTTGACGCCCAGGCGCAGCATGCCGGTGCCCTTGCGCGCGGTGACGCACATGCCGGTTTCGGAGCGGGCCGGCTCGCAGACGAAGCAATACTTGGCGTCGGCGGCGAATTTTTCGATCTGCGGACGCGAGGCATGGCTGCCGGTTTCTTCGTCGGGCACCATCAGGAAATCGATGGGCAGGGCGGTGGCGCCGGGCTCGCCCAGGCCGGCCATGGCGGACAGGGCGATGTAGGTGCCGGCCTTCATGTCGTAGCCGCCGGGGCCGTAGAGGCGGTCGCCTTCGATGCGCACGGGGTTGTCCTTGAGCGTGCCCAGGGGATGCACGGTGTCCATGTGCGCCAGGATGAGCAGGCCCTTGCGCGTGTCGCCTTCGGCGCGGTTGGTGGCGAACAGCGCGGGGCCGACGTGATCGCCCAGCGGAATGATGGTGGTCTTCAGGCCTTGCTTGCGGGCGTACTCGGCGGTGAGCTCGGCCATGGCGGTCACGCCGGCCGGCGCGCTGGTGGGGGATTCGCAAAGCATCCAGGCGCAGATGCCGGCAACCATCTGTTCGGTAGTGGGTAGCGTGCTCATGGCGGTGTCGAAAAGTATGAGGGGTTGATCGGGAGATGCAGCGTTGAAGAGATATCGGAATGCGTGGGGAATCAGGCCACCTGGCCGCCGGTGAGGCGCGCGATCTCGT
>Ga0209455_1000610_pt1 | contig 22718 bp, 15 predicted proteins | sample AraplaCol_mCL_r2_FD_184275 | JGI IMG/M metagenome (GOLD analysis project Ga0209455, IMG submission 184275) | Arabidopsis root microbial communities from North Carolina, USA - plate scrape CL_Col_mCL_r2 (SPAdes) (version 2) | ecosystem: Host-associated > Plants > Roots > Endosphere | place: USA... | reverse complement strand
GACCTGCTCGGCCATGTTCCGCCAGCCGAACATGTCCGCATAATATTGCGGCAGCGCGCCCTGCTTCTGATGCTCTTCCGCCGCGGGCCGGGTACCGAGCGCGGCCTGGTAGCGGATGAAGGTCTCCACCGGCAGGATCGGCAAAGTGATCGGCGCGGTCACCAACCCCACCCCCGCGGCCAACGCCAGCGCCGCGCCCCGGCCGATCCGGTTCGAAAGCCAAAGCTCGATCCGCACCGCGCCCAGCGCGAGCAGGATCGGATAAATCGGCGTCAGATAATAAGGCTTGCCGTGCTGGCTTACGAACACGACCAGCAGAAGCGCCCACGCGATTGGGAACGCACGCGCAACCCTTGGCTGCGGCCGCACCGCCGACGCGCCCAGCCCGATCAGCCATACCAGCCCCGCGACGGGCCCGGTCTGCCACAGCTGTTCCAGAAAGAATGTGGGCAGCGGCATCGCGACATTCTTGCCGCCGCTGCCTGCTTGCCCAAGTTCGATGAACGGCCAGCCATGCGCCTGCTGCCACAGCACATTGGGCAGCACCATCACGCCCGCCAGCAGTGCCCCCAGCCACAGCCAGGGGCGCAGCAGCGATCGGCGCTGCGGCGTCGCAAGCAGGCCGATCGCGAGCGCCACCAGGAAGAAGGCGATCAGATATTTGGCGTTGAGGCTGAACCCCGTGATCGCGCCGAAGGCGATCCACCAGCGTTCGTCCTTGCTCTGCTCCAGTCGTACCAGCACCCAGGCGAGGCCAAGCCAGGTCAACGCCTGGAACAGGTCGGTGGTGAGCAAAACGCCCTGGATCAACAGCCCCGGCGCGAACAGCACGCACAGACCCGTCAGCCATTGCGCGAACCGCCCGCCTCCGATCAGCCGCGCAAACTCCGCGCTGAGCGCGACCACCGCGCTCGCGACCAGAGCCGGCAACAGGCGAAAGCCGAGCAGCCAGTCGCCGAACACGGCGTGCGATCCCGCCGCGAGCAACGGCACTAGCGGCGGCTGGTCGACATAGCCCCAATCGGGGTGCTGCCCGCAGACGATGAAATAGAGCTCGTCGCGGAAGAAGCCGTAATGGCCGTTGCCAAGCAGATGCAGCGCCATGCTGACCAACGCCAGCACCAGCGAAGGCCGCGACCAGCGCCGCATCACCGAAATGTCCATGCCCCTCCCCGTCCGCGAGTCGCGGATCAAGGATGCACTGGCAGCCCGCCTCCCGTCGAGGGCGTCGGGCTCGCGCCATTGCCCTTGGCAGGCATTGCGGACACATTCGGCTGTGCGCCGGTGCTGGTCGCGGCATCGAGCTGGGCCAACAAGTCCTTCGCCGCAGGCTTTTCAGGCGTGTCGTAAGCCCCCGCCGCGACCGGCATGATCACCGGCCGCGCCACGTCATATTGCCCGCGCTTGGCCAGGGCGGTCGCAAACGTCAGACGTGTTTCGGGCGCCGACGGCACCTCCTCCATCGCTTTCTGAAGCCCGTCCATCGCTGCCGCGCTGGGCGCCTCGCCCGCATCGGCGAAGCTCGCATAATAAGCCATCAGCGGGCCGATCGCCTCATGGTCGATCTGGTTGGCGCGAACGATCAGGTCGCGCGCCGAAGCCAGGGTCGTGTTACGGATGGCCGGCGGTTGCGACACCGCCTGCCGCACCATCGCATAACCCTTCCACACCATCGCGCGCGTATCGTCCGGCGCGATCGCCGCCGCACGACCGGCGGCGGCGAGGCATTCATTCGGGTTGCCGCTGCGGCATTCGGCCTCGGCCAGCAGCAATTGCGCCTCCAGCTCGTTCGGCCAGCGCGCGGCGTTGCGGCGCAGGCCTACCAGCCATTTGTCGCGCTGGCGCAGTGCCTCCTCGCGCTGGCGGGTCATCTCACGCGCCTCTTCGGGCGACGAATCCACGCGCGCGCCGAGTTCCAGCCGCCCCTTCACGAACGACGCCTCGCTCTCGCGCAGCCGTCGCACGATCGGCTGCTCGATCTTGGAGCCGTCATAGGTGACCTGGAGGTAAGGCTTGCGGTTGAGGAAATAGCTGCCGAGCTCATGCGCGAGCTGTTTCTGATCACCGAACACCTTGGCCGCTGTCGCGCCATCCTCGCCTTCCGCGCGCGCCGCGAGATATTGGCGCAACTCAGGCCGATATTTGTCCGAGAAGAACAGGAAGTGCGTCAGCATCCAGGCGTGGATCGGCGTCCAGCCGGTCTTGTGCGGCTTCTCGGTCAGATATTCGTCGTCCAGCACATCCTTGATCGGATAGGGGCCGAAACTCTGCATCACCGCGCGCGTGCCGTCGGGCGCGCGGCCGAATTCCAGCACATTGTCGCCCTTCACAGCCATTGTCGCGAAGATCTGGCCGAAGCCGTCGAGATACCAGCGTGGATAAGCGGCGGGGAAATAGGTCAGCAGGAAATGCTGCGCATAGCCGGCATAGAGCAGGCTCTCCTCCGACATCATCATCGCCTTCTCGCCGAAGCTGATGTCGGTGTCGCCCCGGCTGCGCATGCCCTGGTTCGCAGCCATGCTGCCGATCGCGGCCATCATCTCCCCGCGCAGATTCGCCTGGTCCGCCGGTGAGTTTCCGGCTTGAGGGCCCATCGCAATGGAGCTCAACACACCCGCGACCGACTCCCGGTTGACCGACGTATGTTCGACCACGACGCGCTGGTCGGCGCCGATGCTCGCCATCACCGCGCCGTCCGTGCGCGGATCATAATAGCGCCCGATCGTGAAGAGGTCGTTGTAGGGGCCCTGCTGCCAGCGCGTATTGTGCAGGTCCATCTCGTCGAACTGCGCGGCGTCGCCGATCAAGGTGATGCGGATCTTGACCGTGTCGTCATCAACCGCGCCGCGCCCCATCAGCCCCGAAATAAGGAAATGCAGACGTTCCAGGTTGCGCGTGAGCCGGATCAGTTCGGATTCCGGCCCATCGCTCAACATGACGATGTGGCTGGTTTCGGCCTGCCGCCAGCTGCTGAGCTTCGAGCGCGCGCCGGTCACCACGATTTCGGGCGCGGCGCCGGGCACGCTCGCGCCCAGGGCCGCTTGCGGCAGCAGGAGGGAAAAAATCGCGGTCGACGCGACCAGACGAGCCCAAGTCTTACCAGCCATGCAGCCCTCCCTTTTTGGGGCTTTATATCTTGGTGCGCCCGAACGCGAAATGCCGTGCTGTCCGTTCTGCATCAGAAATGGGGGCTTTTGTTTCACCGCGGCTTTTGCGTCTCCACTAAACTAGGTTAGGCTGCCGTAACAAACAGGGGCGGAGGGAAAGTCATGATCGCAGCCAGCCTCATCGTTGCCGGGGCCGTTCTGATCGGTAGCGGCTCGGTCGTTGCCGCGGTGCTGTCGCTGCGCGCGCGGATGGATGATCATGTCAACGAGGCGGCCGACCTGCGCGCCTTGGTCGGCGATTTCGTCGATGGCGGAAGCCAAGGCGGCTGAACCGCCCGCCGCGTCAACCGACTGTAAATGCCTGATACCGGATCATTTTCGGTGCGGGACAGGCTTGCGGCTTAGGGCCAAAGCGAGCATTTCTTCCTGCAATCATCTGATTCTCCCGGACTATCGGGTGGCAGAATGTCTCAGGAGGTCGGCGAAAGCGGCATGGCGACAGGCAGCTACATCCCCCCTCTGGCGACCAACGAAACCGGGCGACAACAGGCCGTCGATCGCGCGATCGGCAAGGCGCGCACCGTTCACAAGAAATTGCAGAAGCTGGTCGACGAGGCCGCAGAGCGATTCCACACGCCGATGGCGGCTTTGTCGATCATCGACAACCAGCGCCAATGGTTCGCCGCGACCCACGGCTTCGACGATCCCGAGACGCCGCGCGCCATCTCCTTCTGCGCGCACGCCATCCTCGATCCGGACGAAGTGCTGGTGGTCGGCGACGCCACCCAGGACCGCCGCTTCGCGACCAATCCGGTGGTCCGCTTCAAGCCCAACGTCCGTTTCTATGCGGGCGCGCCGGTGGTGGACGAGGACGGCTTCGCGCTCGGCGCCTTGTGCGTGATCGATCAGCAGGCCCGCCTGCCCGAGGTCGACCGCGAATTCCTCGCCAGCCTGGCCCGGGAAGCAAGCCGCCTTCTGGCAGAGGGCTAAGCGCTTCCTATATTGGGCCGGATCCCAGACAGGAGGCTCCTTTCATGGCCGACTATTTCCGCGACGAAGCCGCGATCGCCAAGCTGACCCCCGAACAATATCGCGTGACCCAACAGAGCGGCACGGAACGCCCCGGCACGGGCGAACTGCTCTACAACAAGGCGCCCGGTATCTATGTCGACATCGTCTCGGGCGAGCCGTTGTTCGCCTCGTCCGACAAGTTCGAATCCGGCTGCGGCTGGCCGAGCTTCACCAAGCCGATCGAACATGCCAACGTCGCCGAGCTGCGCGACACGACGCACGGCATGGTCCGCACCGAGGTGCGCTCGGCGCATGGTGACAGCCATCTCGGCCACGTGTTCGAAGATGGGCCAACCGACCGCGGCGGCCTGCGTTACTGCATAAACTCCGCCTCGCTGCGCTTCGTCCCCCGCGAAGAAATGGAGGCGCAGGGCTATGGCGCCTACCTCGATCAGGTAGAAGATATCTAAGAAAAAAGAGCCCTCTCCCGCCTGGGGAAGAGGGCTCTTATTCCCATTCGCCACCCTATCCTTCGTTCAGTATATCGCAATACCTTCGGGCATAGACCCTCAGACTAGCTCTCGCGCAGGTCGTTTGCGCGGCACAATGAACTGATCGGGGTAAAGCGCGTTGGCGCTCGGTTCGTTTCAGTAGAGGGTCTTATGGGTAACGTTGCTGCTGTCCTGGGTGTCGTGCTGCTGCTCGCCGGTGTCGTGCTGGTCGCGCTTTTCGGCAATCGTCGTTCTGCTTCGTGGGGCCCTGCGCTTGGCATCTTCTTGGTGGTGCTCGGCGTCGGTGTCGAGTTGGCTGGCGCGGTCGCCGTCGCCGCTTGAACGACGCGATTCCGGTTAATCATATCGGTCGGCTCCCTGCCGATTGACAGCCCTGTCGCTTGAGAAGAGGCTGCTGCCCAGCCGCGACAACAGCGGCATGGACGAGAGGGAGCCGAAATGACGAAATTTGCCCTGGGGGTGGCAGTGGGGCTGCTTGCCGCCGCACCCGTATTTTCCGAAATTGTCGACCCGTTGCAGTCGGAGACGTTGATCAAGAAAACGGTCAACGATCCCGGCACTGCTTACACCTTCTACGGCCCGGGCATGACCCAGAAGCAGATGAAGGATCCTGACGTTCCGGGTGGCGTGTTCGTACGCGTCGATGTCAGCGCCAAGGGCGCCCATCCATGGGATGTGGGCGGCAGCTATCAGATCCTCAAGCCGATCAAGGCGGGCGACGTGCTGTTCTTCGCGATCTATGCGCGCGCGCCGAATCTCAAGAATGGGGAAACCGCATCATTGCCGCAGATGGGCGTCGGCCAGAACGGCGATCCGTATGCGCCGATCGCGATCGAGGACAAGCAGATCACCAATCAGTGGAACGTCTATTACGTTTCGGGCAAGGCGACCAAGGCCTGGCATCGCGACGAAGCGCACGTCGCGCTCCAACTCGCCGCCGACAAGCAGGTGATCGACCTGGGGCCGGTTTTCGTGCTCGACCTCGGCCCTGATTACGATATCAATACCCTGCCGCACAATTAGAAGCAGCAAGGGGATGAGAGGGCGATGCGCACCATTTTCCGAAGGGGAACGGGCGTCATCGCCCTTTTGTCGGGGGTAGCGTTAGCGGTACCAGCAGCGGCGCAATGGACGGCCGATCAGGATCGGGCCGACATGATGCACCAATTGGGCATCACCGCTTTGCTCCCCGGGCCGAGCGGCGACGAAAGCGCGCCCAATCACGCCAATATCGACGAGGCCAAGGCCAATCCCTATCCGGTCCTGCCCGATCCGCTGACGCTGAAGAATGGCCGCAAGGTCACCGACGCCAAGACCTGGTTCGCCCAACGCCGCCCCGAAATCGTCGAGGATTATACGCGCGAGGTCTACGGACGCGTGCCCGCGAACCTGCCGCCCGTGCAATGGCGCGTGGTCGCGACCGATCACGAATTAGTGGCCTTCTCCACGCCGGTCGTCGCGAAGAAGTTGATCGGCCACATCGAGAACCCGACCGATCCGTCGAAGAGCGTCGACATCCGCGCGATGGAGGTCGTTCCCGCCAACGCCAAGGGGCCGGTGCCGGTCCTGATCATGTTCGGCTTCGGCGCCAGCGCCTGGCCAGAACCGTCCCAGCCGACGCAGGCCGAATATGACCGCATCAACGATGCGATGAAGGCGATGCTGGTCAAGCAGGACCCAGGCCTGGCCGCGGTGTTCGACGCGCATCAGGCCTTCACCTTCGCCGCCGCGCCCGGCTTCCACTTCCCGCAGCGCGACGCCAATGGCGATCTGCCGCCGACCGACCAATTGCTGGCGGCAGGCTGGGGCTATGTCGCGCTCGATCCAACCAGCGCGCAGGCCGACAATGGCGAAGGCCTGCGCAGCGGCATCATCGGCCTCGCCAACCATGGGGCACCGCGCAAGCCCGAGGATTGGGGCGCCTTGCGCGCCTGGGCCTGGGCCGCGGGCCGCGTGCTCGATTATCTGTCGACCGATCCGATGGTCGACGCACACAAGGTCGGGATCGAGGGCGTGTCGCGCTACGGCAAGGCAGCCTTGGTCACGATGGCGTTCGATCCGCGCTTCGCGGTCGGGCTGATCGGCTCATCGGGCAAGGGTGGCGGCACCCTGCTGCGCCGCAATTTCGGCGAGAGCGTCTCCAACCTCGGTACCGGCGAATCCTATTGGTTCGCGGGCAATTTCCTCAAGTACAACACCAAGGGAGTCTCCAAACCCAACCTCGATGCGAACGATCTGCCGGTCGATTCCAACGAACTGTTCGCGCTCGCCGCCCCGCGCCCGCTCTTCATCAGCCACGGCGTGCCCGAACAGGGCGACGCGCATTGGATCGACCAGAACGGCGCCTGGAAGGCCGCCTACGATGCCGGCCGCGTCTATAAAATGCTCGGAAAGACCGGCGTCGGCATCGGCGGCCCCGCCGACATGCCGCCGCCGACCACCTTCATTGAAGGCGATCTCGCCTGGCGCCAGCATAAAGGCGGCCATACCGACGTCCCCAATTTCCGCTACTTCATCCCCTGGGCGAACAAGGAATTGGGGCTGGGCAAGTAAGCGTCCCAAAGAGCCCTCTCCCCTTGTGGGAGAGGGTTGGGAGAGGGGTAAGCGAGCGACAGCGAGGAAGATTTGCTCTCGGGCGCATCGAGCGCCCTCGATCAACCCCTCTCTCCAACTCTCTCCCACAAGGGGAGAGAGCATTGCGGCGACCCAGGCGTGGGGCGACCCTTTCTCTGAAAGGAGCGCCCAATACCTCTACTGCCTGATCACCGCCTTCTTCGCCCCGACCGAAGTCTGCGCATAGGGCCCGATCAGCGTCCCGACGAACCCGCCCGCCTTGGCGGTCGAGAGGTTGGTCGCATCGACATCATGCGCCGCCGCCAGCCATACGCCAGGCTTCACCGCATAATCGAAATCGTAGCGCCCGCCGCGCGCATGGATGCGCAGTTGCAGGGCGCCTGCCGCGACCGGCTTGCTGGCCACCAATTTGCCCTCCGCCGGATCGTTCGGTCCGTCGCGGCGCAACACTTCGACCGCCAGCTTGCCGTCCTTCCGGGTGAGCGCGATGCTGAGGAAATAATCGTCATTCTGCAGCGCCGCGAGTCCGGCCTCCTCGCCTTCCGCCGGCACGAAGTGCAGCGATGTCGTGACCACCGCTTCCGGACTTTGCTGGCGCCGCGCGATGAAGCTCGGCTGCTTGCCATCGCCCAGCCGCTCGTTACGCGCGGCGAGCGCCAAGGCCCCGCCTTCGAGCTTATACCAACTGGTCGTCGGCGACCGCATCATCATCCATTCAGGGCCGAGCGCCTTGCCCGCAAACTCGTCGCGGGCATCGAATGTGCCGGTAACGGGCGGCGCGCTATCCTGCGGTAGCGCCGGCGCCTTGGCGATCGTCGGGATCGGCGTCGCGTGCGGCAGGATCGTCGGCCAGCCGTCGGCCCAGGTCACGTGCGCGAGGAAGGTCTCGCGCCCGGTATTGTAGAAGCCGCCCTCGTAGGGCCGCGTCGCGAGGAACACTGCCCACCAGTCGCCCTTTTCGGTTTTCACCAGATCGGCATGGCCCGACGACGTGACCGGGTTCGCCCGCGCCGGATCGAGATCGCGCTGCGTCAGGATCGGATTCACCGAAGGCGGGCCCGGCACATACGGCCCTTCCACCTTGTCCGAGCGGAAGATCACCTCGCTATGATTTTCGGATGTGCCACCCTCGGCCGCCATCAGATAATAGGTCCCGTCCTTCTTGAAGAGGTGCGGTCCTTCGATCCAGACCGGATTCTTCGAAGGATCGACGCCCGCATCGACGATCACCTTGGCCTCGCCCACCGCCTGCAGGGTCTTGGGGTCGAAGCGCGTCAGCCAGATCGCGGTGTGCCCACTGTAACGCGGCGTCCCCTGCGGCCCGGCATTATGGACCAGCCACGCGCTGCCGTCCGTGTCGAAGAAGAGCGAGGGGTCGATCCCATCGACATTCTTGAGCCACACCGGATCCGACCATGGTCCCTTGGGATCGCGCGCGGTGATCACGAAATTGCCGCCGCAACCGACGCAGGTGTTGACGATGAAATAGCGCCCGTCGTGATAGCTGATGTCGGGTGCGAACGTGCCGCGCGACATGCCCAGACCGGTGAAGTCCAATTGCCCTTTGCGGTCGATCGCATTGCCGATCTGGCGCCAGTGGACCAGGTCGCGGCTGTGCCAGACGGGCAGGCCCGGGAACCAGGAGAAGCTGGAATTGACCAGGTAGAAATCCTGGCCGACGCGCACCACGCTCGGGTCCGGATAATAGCCTGCAATCACGGGGTTACGATATTCGCCCGCGCCCGCTGCCGGCCCCGATGCGACATTGCGATAATCCACCCAGTCGAAGCGCGCCAAATCGGCAGCATTGGACATCGATGTCAAAAAGCCCACTCCGGCAAGGAATGTAAGCGTTTTCAAGAAATTGATCCTGCGTAAAGCGCGCATTTTTGTCGTCCTCCCCATGGCTTTCGGGACAAGAATTGGTATGACTATATCAGGCCGCACAATAGCGGCATTGTCGGGGAGGGAAACAAGATGCGCAATTTGAAGCGCTTAGCGGCGTCGGCCTGCGCGCTCGCGATCGTCACGGCGGCAGTCGCCCCGGCACAGGCCCAACGCGGCGTCGCGCATCCGGCGCTCTGGCCCCAGGCAAAAAGCGTCGGCCTGGTCGATCCCAGGACCGAAGCCTTCGTGAGCCAGTTGATGGCCAGGATGACGCTCGCGGAAAAGGTCGGCCAGATGGTTCAGGCCGACATCTCCTCGATCCGGCCCGAGGACCTGCGCGAATATCCATTGGGTTCCATCCTCGCGGGCGGCAGCTCGCCGCCGCTCAACGCGCCCGACCGCTCGCCCGCCAAGGAATGGCTCGCTACCGCGCGCGCCTTCAACGCGGTCGCGAACGAGCCCCATCCCGGCCGCACGCATATCCCGCTGATCTTCGGGATCGACGCGGTCCACGGCAATTCCAACATCGTCGGCGCGACCGTCTTCCCGCACAATATCGGCCTGGGCGCGATGCATGACCCGGCCCTGATGACGAAGATCGGCCGCGCCACCGCCGAGGAAACCGCCGCCGCCGGCATCGACTGGGCATTCGGCCCGACCTTGACCGTGCCGCAGGACGAACGCTGGGGCCGCGCCTATGAAGGCTATTCGGAAGACCCCAAGGTCGTCGCCTCCTACGCCGGCGCGATGGTCGAGGGCCTGCAGGGCCCGCCCGGCAAGGGCACGATTCAGCAGGGCTATGTCATGGCCAGCGCCAAGCATTTCCTGGGCGACGGCGGCACGATCGGCGGCGTCGACCAGGGCGATGCCGACATCCCAGAAAGCGAATTGGTCCGCATCCACAATGCCGGCTACCCGCCCGCGATCGACGCGGGCGTGATGAGCGTGATGGCCAGCTTCTCGATGTGGCAGGGCCAGAAGATGCACGGCAACAAGAGCCTGCTGACCGACGTGCTGAAGGGCCGGATGGGCTTCGACGGCTTCGTCGTCGGCGACTGGAACGCGCATGCGCAAGTTCCCGGCTGCACCAAGGGCGATTGCCCGACTGCGTTCAACGCCGGCCTCGACATGGCGATGGCGCCCGACGGCTGGAAGGAACTGTTCCACAACACGATCGCCGAGGTGAAAGCGGGCAAGATACCGATGAGCCGCGTCGACGATGCGGTCCGCCGCATCCTGCGCACCAAGGTCAAGCTCGGCCTTTTCGATCCCGCGCGGCCTTATGCGGGCAAGCTCGATCTGGTCGGCGATGCCCAGCACCGCGCGATCGCGCGCCAGGCGGTGGCCGAAAGCCTCGTGCTGCTCAAGAACAATGGCGTGCTCCCCTTGAAGGCGAGCGCGCATATCCTGGTGGCGGGCGCGGATGCCGACGATATCGGCCAAGCTGCGGGCGGCTGGACCTTGTCGTGGCAGGGCGACGGCAACACCAATGCCGACTTCCCCGGCGGCACCAGCATCTATGCCGGTATCGCGGCGGCGATGAAAGCGTCGGGCGGCACCGCGACGCTGAGCCCGGACGGCAGCTATTCGACCAAGCCGGACGTCGCCGTGATCGTGTTCGGCGAGCAGCCTTATGCGGAGATGCGCGGCGACATCAAAACGCTCGAATTCCAGGCTGGCGACAAGGAAGCGCTGGCGATGCTCCGGAAGTTCAAGGCGGCGGGGATTCCGGTCGTCTCGGTCTTCCTCTCGGGCCGTCCGCTCTGGGTGAATCCCGAGCTCAACACGTCCGATGCCTTCGTCGCCGCCTTCCTGCCGGGCACCGAGGGCGGCGGCGTGGCCGACGTGCTGGTCGGCGACGCCGCGGGCAAGCCACGCACCGATTTCCACGGCACCCTGTCCTATAGCTGGCCCAGGACTGCGGCCCAGTTCACGCTCAATGTGGGCGAGAAGGATTATGATCCCCTGTTCGGGCTCGGCTATGGCCTGACCTACGCCCATGGCGGCACCGTGCCGCAATTGAGCGAAGTGTCGGGCGTCGATCCCAGCCTCGGCAATACCAGCATCTTCTTCGCCAAGGGCCGCGTGCCCGCGCCGTTCACCTATCAGACCGGCCCCACGATAACGGTCAAGCCGGTCGACAGCGCGACCTTGCAGGAAGGCGCGGTCCAACTGAGCTGGGCCGATGATGGCAAGGAGGGTTCGGCCCGCATCGACAGCCCCGCGAAGATGAATCTGCTGCGCGAGGTCAATGCCGACGTCCAGTTGCAGATCACCTATCGCGTCGATCGCGCCCCTGCCGCACCGGTCCAGCTCCAGCTCGGCACCGCCAAGGTCAATGGCAACGAATTGTTCGCCAAGGCCGGCCCCGAATGGCGCACCATCAAGGTGCCGCTGGCCTGTTTCCAGAGCCACGGCGGTGATATGGCGAACGTCATGACGCCGTTCGCACTCACCACCTCGGGCCCCTTCACCGTCTCGATTTCGGACCTCAGGCTCGCGGCCGATCCGGCGGGATCGATCTGCCCCAAATGAGCGCACGCATCCGGGCTGCGGCGACCGCACTGGCCGCGATCCTGCTGATCGCCGCCGACGAAGCGCCGCAGCCCGCGATCCGCCTCAATCAGCTCGGCTTCCAGCCCAGCGGTGCCAAGCAGGCGGTCGCGAACGATCCGTCGCCGACAGCTTTATTATGGTCCGTGGCCGATGCTGCCGGCGCGGTCGTCGCCAAGGGCACGACCATCGTCTTCGGCAAGGACGCGCAATCGGGCGACAATGTCCATCAGGTCGATCTCGGCGCGCTGACCAAGCCAGGCGAGTATCGCCTGACGGTCGGCGCGAATACCGGCCGCCCCTTCGCAATCTCGCCCGACACCTACGGCCCGCTCGCGCGCGCTTCGCTCAATTATTTCTACCAGACCCGCGCGGGCATCCCGATCGAGGCGCGCTTCGCGGGCGGCGCCACCTGGGCGCGCCCGGCGGGCCATCCGCACGAGATCGTTTCCTGCTTCCAGGGCGCCGACGAAAGCGGCACGCTCTGGCCCGGCTGCGGCGCCTACAAGCGCGACGTGACCGGCGGCTGGTACGATGCGGGCGACCAGGGCAAATATGTCGTCAACGGCGGCATCTCGGTCTGGACGCTGCAGAATTTGTGGGAGACCGAACAGGCGCTGCCAGCCGCCAAGCGCTTCACCGCCGGCCACGAGCTCGTCTCCAATCAAGGCACGCTCGATCCCCTGCTGGTCGAAGCCCGGTGGGAGATGGATTTCCTGCTGGCGATGCAGGTGCCCGATCGCACGCACATGCAGCTTCCGGTCGGGCATCAGGCGTGGAATGCGCGGTTGACGCTGACCGATGTCGATGCCGGCGGCATGGCGCACCACAAGGTCGCCGATGAACATTGGACCGGGCTGCCGACGCCGCCGCAGAACGATCCCCAGCCGCGCTTGCTCTATCCGCCCACCACGGGCGCGACGCTCAACCTTGCCGCCACCGCCGCGCAATGCGCGCGCATCTGGAAGACGATCGACCCGGCCTATTCCGCCAAATGCCTCGACGCCGCCACCCGCGCGTTCGACGCGGCGGTACGCAACCCTGCCGTCTTCACCGGCAATTTCACCGGCAGCGGCGGCTATGGCGACAACAACCTGGCCGACGAATTTTACTGGGCCGCAGCCGAACTGTTCGCGACCACCCGCCAGTCGCTCTATGGCGAGGTGCTGCACCGCCTGCACTTCTTCACCGATCCGGTCCAGGAACCCGGCTGGGGCAGCACCGCCGCGCTCGGCACGATCACGCTCGCGACCACCGATGGCGCGTTAAGCCGGGACGAGCAGGCCGCGCAGCGCAAGCTGATCGTCGCCGCCGCCGACCGTTTCCTCGCCGAGGAAAAGCAGTCGGGCTACCGGCTGCCTTACGCCTCGACCAATTTCACCTGGGGCTCGAACGGCACTCTGCTCAATCGCGCGATCCTGCTCGGCCTCGCCGCTAGCTTCACGGGTGAGGCGAAATATCGCGACGGCATGGTCGACGTGATGGATTATCTGCTCGGCCGCAATCCGCTCGACCAGAGCTTCATCACCGGCTTTGGCGCGCGCCCTATGCAGCATCCTCACCACCGTTTCTGGGCACATATGCTCGACGCGCACATGCCCCCGCCGCCGCCCGGCGTGCTCTCCGGCGGCCCCAATAACGGCCGCCCCGCCGACGACATCGCCCGCCAGATCGCCCCCTGCCCCGCGCCGATGCGCTGCTGGAAGGACCATGCGTTCGCTTATTCGCTCAACGAAGTCGCGATCAACTGGAACGCGCCTTTGGTCTGGGTCGCCGCCTACCTCGACGACACCCGCTGACGCCAGCCGTCACTCCGGACTTGATCCGGGGGTCCGCTTCTTCCTTGTTCGTCATGCTGAACTTGTTTCAGCATCCATCGAGAGGTCAGCACCTCGCCGCGAGATGGACCCTGAAACAAGTTCAGGGTGACGGCGGGCTTGACAAACCCGCCCAAATCATGTACGCACGGTGCGTTCGATGGTTCAGGCCAGAGGACATGACCGGCGCGAAGCTCCTCGGCATGCATGAGAGTGTAACTTCGCCCAAAGAGTACAGATCTCGGCATGTGCCTTCGGGCATGTGGTGATGCTGGCGTCGTGCAGGGGAGCTATGCGGACGACGTGGGGGTTTGAAGCCCTCGGGGGTAACCTCCGGCCAAAGTCCGCGGCTTCTCGGTGGCTATCGCGCACAGTGGCTATACGGGCGATGGTTGGAAGGGTCAGACCTTTCAGGGGAAACCGCGGCCGCGACTGGATGCCTTGCGCATAGGATGGCTGCAGGCAAGGCATCCCGGGGTACCCATCCCCCAAGGTCGACTGCAACGTCCCCGCTGCCGGGAGACAAGGGAGCGGAACCGCGCCGGTCACACAGCTTGCACCAAGCCATGGGAGACGTGCGTCCAAATTCCGTCATCCCAGCGAAAGCTGGGATCTCAGGAGGCAGGAACACAAACCTCCCCAAACACCCACCGTCACCCCGGACTTGTTCCGGGGACGTAGCGGCGATCAGCGACATGCCGGGGGCATGTCGCAGCCGCGAAGTCGGCTTGCTTGCAAGCCGTGGTCAGCGGCTTGGCCGCACCCTCCCGGCGGATGCCGGAACTAGTCCGGCATGACGAACTCTTACCCCCGCCCGCTCAACGTCATCAGCAGATAATGCCGGATCTTCTCGGTCCGCTCCTGGCTCGCCGGCCCCATCACGCCTTGCGCATGCGCGGGCAGATGCGCCGCCGCCTGATCCGCATCGTCGCCGAACACGAGATGCTCGAACCAGGCCCGCCACGCCTGCTTTTGCGCGGGCGGCAGATCGCGCACGCTCATCAGCGCATGAACCAGCGCAATGAACGGCGTCGCCGAACTGTCATAAGCCCACCAATAATTGACCAGCACGTTGAGCCGATCGAACGCGCGCACATGGTGCCACCAGATGGTCGGCACGAACAAGGCATCGCCCGGCTCCATCTCCGCCACCTGCGCATGCGCCAGCGCCTCGGCGAAACGCGGATAGCGTTCCAGATCGGGCGCATCGGGATCGACCATCGAATTGGGCGGCCCCGCCAGCGTATTGTCGAGCGGCCCAAGATACAGGTTCGCCACCTGCTCGGGCGGAAACAAGGTGAAGCGCCGCCGCCCCGCCACGCACACCGCGAGGTTGGGCGAGGAATCGAAATGCGTCGCGACCTGCGTCGCATTGCCGATCCACAGCCGCGGCACCGCGTCCGGCGGCGGCAGGTCGAGCGGATTGGCCTCCGCCCAGCCGGGCAGATGCTCGGGCGCGGCGGCGGCATTGGCATAGATCGCATGCGGCGCTTCCGCCTCGGTCTCCGCCAGCTTGAGCAATTCGCCCATCAGGTTGGGCAAGGGCACATGCTGGCGCTGGAAATTGAAGCCCTGCATGTCGTCGCGATAGAAGAAGCGCCCCCCGATCTCGGGCGGGCCGATCAGCACCTCGAGCGGCTTGCCGCCGCCGAACCCGGCCAGATATTCCGCGATCGCGCGATTGCCCTGCCGGGCGGCTTCAACCGCCCGCCAATGCGCAACCTGACCGCGCAGCAGCACCGGCACATGCCCGCTCGCCACCTCGGCACGGAAGGTGGCCGCATCGACCGCCTCACGCTCGATCACGCGATTGGTCGTGGCGGCGGGTGGATCGAAGATCATGGGAAGGGCTTACCGTTCTGGAGAGCATAGTGCCATCGCAGCAAAGATGGGCAATTCATCGAAAGAGATCACGCCCGAAAACCATCAAACGCGGGCAATTTGCCGGTCGCGGATGCGTAAGCGGGCGGCCGCCCCTTCCACGGAGGCTGCCACACCCTTGGCCGAATTGACCGGCAATACCGAAGATCAGCGCCAGCACTATGCCAAATCCGATCAGCGTCCATCGCCTTCGAGTCATGGCCACTCCCTCGCGGCCTGTCTCTACGGTAAGGGCTTGATTACCGCTACCGGATCGTCGCCAGCTTCACATGCAGCATCACCGGCATCGCGGTGAAATTCAGCCCATAATCGGTCTGGTCGCCGTTCCACATCCGGTCGAACACCCACTGGCCATGCTCGTCATAATGGCCTTCCTCGGTCCGCACGATCTGCAGCAATTCGCCGGGCGCGGCATTGGCAAGCTCGATCTGCACGCGCGCATGGAGCGCGGTCACCAGGAATTCGTCCGGCCCGAGTTGCGCGATTACCGCCCCGCCGGATGGATAGTCGTTGCCCTTGGGCGGATCGAAAGCGAATTGCGCGCGGCCGAAGCTGACCGTCGCCTTGTACTTGCCGAGCTCGATCACCTGCTCGTGCTTGGCCGCCGGATCGGTCGGCTCGGCCACACCCCAGGTCTTGCCGGTCAGCGCCAGCGCCGGCCAGACATGCACCATCTGCCGGAACAGACTGTAGTTGAGCGCGAAGGCGTCGAGCGTGCCGTCGTCCAGCCGCGCTGCGCCCAGCGGGAAATTCCAGTATCCCGTCTCGTCCATTCCGAACGGCGAGAAGCCGATCGCGCCGCGGCCCATCGCCGCGAAGAAATAGCGGGCGAACTCCTTCTTGTTGCCCGTCTCGGGTACGAACAGCGCATTGTCCGGGCGATCGTAGCGATCGAGATAGCCCAGATAATCGTGATGGTCCGGGTTGTAGATATCGGGCGCCAGCACGTCGATATGCGGCGCCGCAACCTTCCACACGTCGAGCACCTGCGGCAGCGGCCCGCCAGACGAATAGGTGTTGGGATCCTGCCACTGATTGAGGCCCGGCAGGGAAGCATTCACATACATCGGCAACGCCTTCACCGCCTTGCCGGCGGCCGCGACTTGGTCGATGTAACTGGCCACATACCAGGCGCTGAATGCCGCCTCCGCGTCGCGTCCGAACAACTGGGACCAGGTCCCCTTCTTGCCCAGCTTCGCGGCAAGCGGTGCGGGCACCGGCCCGGCGAAGAGTTGGTCTGCTTGGCGTGAATGGTCCCGCGCCAGCCCATAGCTGCCGCTCTCATTCTCGACCTGCACCATCAGCACGGTGTTCTGCGGATCGGCATCCTTCAGATGCTGCAGCAGATGCGCGAAGGCATTCTTGTCCGCCGCCAGCGTGTTCATGCCCAACGGGCTCAGCGCATAATGCATCTGGCCCTTGAGATTGATCATGCGCGGGAAGCGCTTGGGATCGAGCTTGACCCAGGCCGGCGTGTAATTGGGGTTGGTATTCTTCCAGGTGCCGAACCACAGGATGACGAGGTGCTTGTCGTGCGCCCGCGCTTCCTTGAGCAACGTGTCGAGGAAGGAGAAATCGAACTTCCCTTCGATAGGCTCGATCTGCTCCCACGCCACCGGTACCTCGACCGTGTTGGCACCGAGCTTGTCGATCGTCGGCCACACCTTGGGCAGAGCCGCTGCATAATTGGACGAATTGTTGACCTGCGCGCCCAGCATCAGGAACGGCTTGCCGTCGACGATCAGCGCGTGCCGGCCATTCTGCGCGACGATGTGGGGGAGATCCGGCGCGGCCATCGCCGGCGATGCGGCGAGTAGCGCGCCCAAACCCAGTCCGATCGTCCGCCCGCGCCGCATATACCTCTCTCCGTCTTGTTTCAGGAGACGATAGGCGGAGCCGCGCTCGGAATAAATATGATTTTTAATCGCAAACGGGGCGGCCGCGGCCGCCCCGCTGGATCGTCAGAACTTGTACTTGGCCGACACGCCCAGGATGCGCGGATCGTTGATCATGCCGGTCAGGTTGTTGAAGTCGATCGCGCTGATCGAGCGGATCTGGTTGAGGATGTTGCGGCCGAACACCGCCAGCTCCAGGCCATTATGCATCTGGTAGCCGAGCTTGACGCCGCCCTCGGTCAACGACCGGCCGCGGAACTCCTTCGCCTGGTAGAGGAAGTAATCGATGCTGCTGCGATAGGCCCAGTCGGTCGACGCGAACACCTTGTCGCCGTTCGCCAGCGGCACGTCGTAGCGCAACGTGAAATTGGCGACGTAACGCGGCGCCTGAGGCAGCGGATTGCCGTTGATGTTGGCGACGGTGGTGCCGTTCACCACCGATTCCGGATCGGTCACGGTGCAGAGCGCACCGCACACGCCCACCACCAGGTTCGGATCCTTGATCTTGGTGAAGTTATAGCTGCCCGACGCGGTGAAGGTCAGGTTGGGCACCGGACGCGCCTCGATCTCCGCCTCGACGCCATGGCCCAGCACATGGTCCGCGCTCAAGAGCCGCGCCGAGTTGGTCGCGCCGCCCACCGCGGTGATCTGCAGGTCCTTGGTGCGGTTCCAATAGACGTCGAGCGCGAAATTGACCTTGTGGTCGAGCGTCGTGCCCTTGATGCCGCCCTCGGCCGAGATCGTGGTCTGCTTGGGCGCGCTGTTCTGGAAGCTGCCGAAGGTCACGCGATCCTGGATTGCGGGGCCCTGATAGCCGGTGGCGACGCGCGCATAGAAATTGATCGCCTGGCTCGCGGCATAGGTCGCGCTCGCGTCCCACGTCACGTCCGACGCGCTGACCGCCAGACGCGTCGGCAGCGTATCCGACAGCACGCCGGCGCCGGCATAGCCCGTCACCAGATCGTTCTTGTGATCGTGCGAATAGCGCACGCCCGCGCGCAGCGTCAGCGCGTCGATCTTATATTCGCCCGACGCGAACAGGCCGTAATTCACGTTCAGGTCGTCGTGGAAGATGTCCTGATCGAGGTTCGCGGTCTGGTTGGTGTAGGGGAAAGCGAAATCGAGCTCATCGTAGGTGAGCTTCTGGTGGAAATAGTAAGCGCCGCCCTGGAAGCGGAAGCCACCCATATCCTCCGACGCGAAGCGCAATTCCTGGCTGAACTCGCTCGGACGCACGATGTCGCCGGTCGAATCCGGGAACAGGGCCTGGTTCAGCGCCAGTGGCGGGAAGGTGTAAGTGTCGCCGCCGTCGATATCGCCCAGGCTGGTGACATGGGCATGCTCGTAAGCGGTGATCGAATAGAGCGTGCCCACGCCCTCGAAATGATAATCGAGGTGCAGGTTGGTGCCCCACTGGGTCATCTTCTGCTCGGTATAGCCGTCGAGCGCGACTTCGTTCTTCTTGAAGCCGGCGTTGAAGTCGTTGCTGCCCTGCGCGAACAGGCCGGCGCGGAAGACGCGGGGCGAGCCATTCAGGTCGCGCGCATGGACGTTGAACAGCGCGTGGAAATCACCCGAGTCATAGGCCAGCTGGAAGCGGCCCGCCATGTCGCGATAGCCTTCCAGATTCTTGTCGGCGACGCCGGTGGTGGCGGTGTTGTGGACCCAGTCGTCGCGGCGCTGCAGGATACCCGAGAAGCGCGCAGAGAAGCCATTGCCCAGCGGGGTGTTGATCGCTGCCTCGGCATTGACCGTATTGTAGGTGCCCCATTCGACCGATCCGTAGCCGCCGAGCGTGTCGGTCGGCTTGGCGCTATCGAGCTTGATCACGCCCGCCGGCGTGTTGCGGCCGAACAGGGTCCCCTGCGGCCCGCGCAGCACCTCGACATTGGCGAGGTCGAAAACCGGGAAGGACTTGAGCATCGGGCTTTCGAGCGCGACGTCGTCATAGACCACCGACACCGGCTGCTGCGCGTTGGGATCGAAATCGGTATTGCCGAGGCCCCGGATATAGAAACGCGGGAAGGTGCGGCCGAACGAGCTTTCCGCCTGCAGGCTGGGCGTGCGCGACGACAGGAAGCGGATGTCGAGACCGCTCGAATTGATCACGTCGAGCTGCTCGCCGTTGATCGCGGTGACCGCGACCGGCACGTCCTTGGCGCGCTCCTCGCGGCGGGTCGCGGTGACCACGACCTCGGGCGCGCCCGCATTGTCCGCGGCAGGAGCGGCAGGCGCCGCGTCGGCAGCGGCTTCGGCATGAACCGAGGTGGCGACAAGCGACAGCGCGGTCAGCGCCACGCCATGGGTGAGCAGGCAGCGCATGCCGGCGATCTTGCTATGCATCATGGTGATCCGGATTCCCTTTTAAGGTTCAGGCCGGCATCCTCTTCCGATCCTGAAGCGTCGGATTTCATGAAGCCGTAACAAAAGCCGGTTCGGCCGGATAGCGGCGGAAGGCCACGGATTCACTTCGGTTAAGCGGCTGTGGCGCGGACGCTACATTTGTTACAGTTGATACGATCAGCCCGCCAGGCGCAGACCATGGCTGCGGAGCGCCGCGCCGATCTCGCGCGCCTGATCCATGTCGTTCCAAATATGGAAGGAAAGCCGGATGATGTCGCGCCGGCGGTCGAACCGGCAGCCGAGCGCGCGCAATTCCGCCTCGACCGTGCTCATGTCGCCGCCGGTCAGACAAAGCGTACCGCCACGATCCGCCATGTCGAATTCGATCTCCGCCGCCTCGGCCATCGCCGCGATCAGCGCGCGGTTGGCGGCCAGGATATTGGCTTGCCCGATCCCCAGCACCGTTTCGATCCCGCTCGCCGCCAACACGCACGGTGCGGGTGCGGGGGTGCCGCCCCAGAAACGGCGCGCATCGTCGGCATAGCGGAAATCGCGGATGTCGAACGCAAACGGATCGGCATGACTGAACCAGCCGACCTGGACCGGCTCCAGGTCCTCGATCAGCTCGTGCCTTACCCAGAGGAAGCCAGCGCCGGGACCGCCGCACAGCCATTTGACGCTCGATCCGATCAGCGCGTCCACGCCCCAGGCGCGCGGGGTAACGGGCAGGATACCGACCGCCTGGCACGCATCCACCACACTGATTGCGCCCACCGCGCGGGCCATCGCCGCAATCTCCGAGGTCGGAGAGACCAGCCCGCTGTTGGAATGGACATGCATCGGCACCACCGCCGCGACATGCGGGCCAATCCTGTCCGCCCAGCTCTGCGGATCGACCGGGTTACACTCCTCGGGGATCAGTTCCAGCCGATACCCCAACGCCCCCAATTGCTGCATCGTGAAACCGACTGACGGGAAAGCATGCGCCGAGGCCAGCAACACATCGCGCCCGGCCTCGCGCTTCAATCCCGACAGGAAGGTACCGAGCGCGACCGACACGGAAGGCTGGGGACAGACCTCCGCCACCTGCCCGCCGATCAGTTCGGCGACCGCACCGCGAAACGCGCCGATCGCGGCGAGCCAGGAACCCCAGCCGTCCGAGCCTTGCTCCGCCCAGGGATCGAGCAGGTCGCTCGCGATCCGCGCGCGCGACGCACGCGGCAAGCAACCTACCGAATGGCTGAGCAGATAAGGCCCAGGGCCCGGCACTTCGAACAGGTCATTGGGGTTCATGCTGTCAGCTCCCGCAGCCGCGCCAGATCGGCGTGGCGCGTCATACCGCCTTCCATCGGCTCGGCGCAGCGATAGTCGCGCAATATCTGGAGCGAGCGCAGCAGAACCGGCAAAGGCGGCCCGCTCGCGGTCACGCCCTTCAGATGCGTCGCGTCCATGGCTGCCGCTGGATGCGTGATGAACTTGTCGACCAGCAAATCATGATGCTGGCGCGCATAGTCGCCGAACAGGTTACACACGCGCAGGAAGCCGCGCACATTGGTCTGGAACCATTCCTCCCGCGCGCACTCGTCCGCCAGCAACAACAGCTCATCGAGCAGGCTGCGATAGGTCATGCATTCGCGTAAGCGCGCCTGCTCCGACGGCAGCATGAAGGGCATCTTGTCGACCAGAAGCTGCGCATAATAAGGATCGTTGGCGCGGGTCAGTCCGAGCAGCAGGTCGATCTCGTTTATCCCTGAAAAGTCGCCCGCATTGGCACCGCGATATTCGGTCCGGCCGACGCGATAGGGTTTGTAATAAGGCCGCACGCAGAAGAAGAATCGGTCGACATCCAGCTCGTCCGCCAGCCGCTGGTTGAAGCGCGCCACATCCTCCAGCGCATTGGCCGCGTCCTCGAACAATTGCGCCGCGATCGGGCTCGACACGCCCAGATGCACCACCCGCCCGAGCGCGTCGGCCGCGCGCTGTAAGCCCAAGATGCCGCGCGTATTTTCGTCGATGAACAGGAATTCGTCGGGCAAGGAGGTGAAGCTCTTGCGCACCCCCTTCACCGCCAGATTGTGCGTGGCGAGATGTGCGGTCGCGAAGCGTGGCGCCATCGCGATCGAGGCGCCGACATGCATCGCCAGCGACGAGGCTTCGGGGAAAGGCGACTTCTCCTCGCGCGCGGGATTGGTCAGCTCGTGCCGCCGGAGCGCGCCGAGATAGAGGCCGACATTGCCGAGCACGCCGAACCCGCTGGAAAAGCCATCGCCGGTATTCCCCTCGGCCAGCAGGCGCGCGACCAGATCGCGCCCTTCGTCGCGCAGGCGCGCCTTGATCCCATCGCCAATCCCTTCGGTATTGGCGCGATCATCCTGGGCGAAATAGAGCTCCTCGAGCTCGGTATTCATTTGCACGAAGGCGGATCGGATCCAGCCGTCGAATGCCAGTGCGTTGGCGGACATGCCGCTTCTTATCCCGCCTCGCTCGCTTAAGCGAGCCGCGCGATCAGGCGTCGAACAGCAGGTGCAGATGCTGCGGGAAAGGCGTGCCCGCATTGTCGATGTGGCCGTCCGCGCCCGCCGCCCGGCGCAGGTTCGGGCGCGCCAGCAACGGCTTCAGCATCGCCGGCAGCGCCGCGCGATTGATGTGCGCACCGAAGCAGCTGTGCATTCCATAGCCCCACAAGATGTAGGTTTCCCACGGCCGGTCGGTGCGGAAGCTGGTCGCGTCGGGAATCGCGATCGGATCGAACATCGCCGACAGGTTGGACGCCATCACCATCGTCCCCTTGGCGATATGGCGCGCACGCAACCGCCCGGTCGCGACCCAGGCATCGCGCATCGCGCGGCGGTAGATGACCGGGTTGAGCGGCCGGAAGCGCAGCGCCTCGAAGATATGCGCACCCAGCGCGTCCTCATCGTCGCTGCGGGCCGCCGCGCAGGCATCGGCAAAGGCCTTGGGCCGGCTCAGCAATTCGTCGAGCGCCAGATTGGCGGCGGCCGAAAGCGTCGGCAGCTCGCCGATCAGCAAGCCGATCAGATTGTTGCGGATATCCACGTCGCTCATGCCGGGCATGCCGCCCGCCTGCATCGCGAGGCAGCGCCCCAGCACGTCGTCCTTGGCCTCGCCGCTCGCCTT